>Ga0115004_10001558_pt1 | contig 18864 bp, 19 predicted proteins | sample ArcticOcean_MG_C_10_FD_88737 | JGI IMG/M metagenome (GOLD analysis project Ga0115004, IMG submission 88737) | Marine microbial communities from western Arctic Ocean - ArcticOcean_MG_CB11_90 | ecosystem: Environmental > Aquatic > Marine > Oceanic | place: Arctic Ocean: Canada Basin | collected... | reverse complement strand
TAACTCGCCGCCTAATTATTGAGAATGGCCGCTGTTGTGGCGTAGAGGTTGAAAATGCAGCGGGTGAAATACAGATAATTAGGGCCAATCTTGTTGTGCTATCGGCTGGAGCGCTGATGTCTCCTGCAATACTTATGCGTTCAGGTGTGGGTGCAAAAGCATTGGTAGAAAGTTTGGGTATAGAGTCCGTGGCGGATATGCCGGGGGTTGGCGAGAATCTATCTGACCACCCAGCGCTCGGTGTTATTTGTGAAGTTAACGATGCTTCCCTAATTGATTTTGACCAACCGATTATTCAAACTATTTTGCGTTATACCGCTCAAGACGGAAAAAAGCGTAATGATTTGCAGATTGAGCAAATCAGTTTTGCTGGTCGCCCCGGCAGCGCACCAATGTTTATGTTGGCGCCGGTATTGGAGTATCAATATGGGCGGGGGCGATTAACGTTTAGTTCAGCGGACCCCAAGCAAGCCCCCAGTATTGAAAACCATTTTTGTGAAGATCCGCGGGATGCCAGTCGACTGGCAGAATGTGTGCGGGACACATTGGCGTTTACCCAAACGGGTGCTTTGGCAGAGATGATTAAGGTAGTCACTTTCCCAGACTTAAGCCGCGGTGTTGCGCAAGAAGACTTGGAAAAGCTATGTCGTAAGTTTTCTGGGTCTGGATACCACCCTTGCGGTACCGCAAAGATGGGGCCAGTGGGAGACCCTATGGCGGTAGTCGACCACAAAGGTCGGTGTCACAAAGTGGCCCAGTTAGTGGTGGCAGATGCCTCAATTATGCCGAGTGTGCCCAGGGCTAATACCAATCTCACTTGCTTCATGATTGGTGAACAAATAGGCGAGTGGATAAGAACCAATAAAAGTGATTATGGTCTTTGAATATTACTAGGTCGCAAAAGCAGCAGAAAGAGCAAAACTCACAGAACTGATAGAAAAAGATTATAGGTACAGACAATGAACGATCTAATTTTCCGTAACGTTAGTATTTTAGATGGCACCGGTGCACCCGCATTTGCTGGCGATGTCAGTGTCAGTGATGGGCGCATTAATGAAGTGGGAAATATTGCTGAAGGGTTGGCCCCGGGTGGTCGAGAAATTGACGCAGGTGGCGCAACGCTAGCGCCAGGACTCATCGATACCCACGCTCATGATGATGGTGCTTTTTTTCGTCATCCCGGTATGGAATTTAAGCTCGCCCAAGGGGTGACAACTGTTGTCAGCGGTAACTGCGGCTTTTCAGCTATTCCAGCAGATCCGACTCAAGATTCTGTTGCGGCAAGTGGAGGTATTCTTGCTGGTTTAGAAGGGCAGTTTACTGACCTTGACGGCTACTTTGCCGCAGCCTTGGAGCGCCAGCCGGCCATTAACAACATGATGCTGGTGGGTCACAACACTGTGCGCTCATTGGTTATGGGCGGAGCAAAACGTGCGCCAACGGATACTGAAATTACTCTGATGCAAGCGCATGTAAGTCATGCCTTAGAGCAGGGGGCATGTGGTTTTTCCAGTGGCCTTATTTACCGTCCCGGTCGCTATAGTGAAATGGCTGAGGTTATTGAGTTGGCCAAAATGGCTTCGCCGTTCGATGCGCTTTACACCACTCATATGCGCAATGAGGGGGATAAATTGATAGAGGCCGTTGAAGAAAGCCTAGCAATTGCTAAGGCTAGCGATGTACACCTGCACATATCCCACCACAAATCTGCGGGCAAGCCCAACTGGGGCAAGGTGAAGGCGTCCCTTGCTCGAGTAGACGAGGCGATATCCCAAGGGCAGCGAGTGACCTTAGATGTTTATCCCTACACGGCGGGTAGTGGGCGAATGATTGAGTACTTTGATTTGCAGCGGGTTAACGAGGACTTTGCTGAGGTTGTACGCATTGCCAACTGTAAAGCCTTTCGGCAGTACGAGGGGCGGATGCTAATTGATATAGCGAAAGAGGAAGCAATCAGCTTAACAGAGTTGGTGAAGAAAATTTTGACTGCGCCTAACGGTGACCGCACGCTATGTATTCATTTCATTATCGACGAGAACGATGTGGAAACTAACCTCGCTCATGCTGACATGATGGTAGGCAGCGACGGTATTCCAGACCTCCGCGGTAAGCCTCATCCTAGGTTGTTTGGTACATTTCCACGGGTGTTAGGGCACTACGTGCGTGAGCGCGGTGTGCTTAGTTTGCCTGAGGCAGTGAGGCGTATGACTTCATTGTCTGCACGCACATTTGGTATGTTGGATAGAGGTGAAATTAAATCTGGTTACCACGCAGATCTGGTTTTGTTTCAACCTGACATCGTCATTGATCGCGCCACTTATGATGAGCCAATGGAAGCGCCTGCCGGAATAGATATGGTGGTAGTGAATGGTCAGATTGCGCTAGAAGGTGATCAGCACAGCGGTCTAGGCACAGGGCAGATGCTACGCTATAGACGCGCTAGATTTGCCTAATCAGGTTTGTAGTTTGATAGGGCCAATAGATAATCTGTTGATTGGCCGTTGCATCTGTTTCGGTACTTCTAAAGAAAGCTTAGATGTATTGAGGTGAATGCTAAATAGCCTGCTATCCATCAGCTGGTAAAGAAAAATAAAGCAACACAATACCCACAAAAAAAATCAGCGTTTGACTGCCGTGCAGTATATAAGCGGAGTGCGGTTCAATTTCACCTTGCCAGGCAGTTGCATGCCGCCTGTCGTCCAGCGCAAAAAGCGCAGCGATCCAAAACGGCAGTACAACAATGGAGCCCAAAGCTGCGACTAGTATCCACTGCTGGAAATTCATCGGTTGGTAGAGCGGAAAAATCGCCAGCGCTGACATAACAGATCCAAAAATTATCTCGCGGACAAAATGATTCTTCAGTTATCGACTATCTTTGAGCTGCCTAGCGCGGTCGGTGTGAATTTGAATAGGCAAAAAATAGCAAGCCTAGGGCGATGGTGATGAGTATTTGTGCTGTCAGTAACATAGTTGGCAATCCTTGTGCTGATTTTAGCTTTAACTTTAACCTTGATTTCGTGTTTTCGGAGGTGTTTTATCTAACAAGTAAAATACGCCTTCTTCACGAAGCACGCGCATGCCCAAGCGCTGGCTAGAGACGCCAGAAATTAGAACGTAGTCGAAACGCAGCTTCCCCTCGCTTTCGTCGGCTTCAAAATATCGGCAATCTATCCGCTCAGTCATCGTTAGTTCACCGCTCAATTCGATTAAGTGCGACGAAAACATAAATAGATAATCTTGCTTGGTAGAAAATCGCTCCAGAATTGCTAATGAGGCACCTAGTGCATCTTTACGTTTGTGCGTTTGAAAGGCTCCTCTAGCAGGGCGATGACTCGATTACCGCCGGCAATAGCTTGAGCGACGGCTTTTGCCCGAAGTGCCTCGGCGCGAAAGTAACTCACACCGTTATGTAAATCGTTGCTCAATGAAATGGAGCTGAACAAATTTTTTGCAGGTGTGAACTTAAAGCTGCTCGCTGGCACGGCCATGCCTAGGTGGGCAAAATACAACGCAGTTGCAATGGCGCGTAGGTAAGTTGTCTTTCCAGTCATGTTTGGGCTCGTCAAAAATAGCACGCGCTGGTTTTGGTCTAGCGCCACACCATTTGCTACAGGGGAGGGTACGAAGGGATGTACCAAGCCCTCAGCGTGAACAGTCGAGGGACCTTCTTGAAGGTCCGGCATTGCAAATTTGTTTTTGCTTGTCACATCTGCTTTGGCTATTAAGGCATCTATCTCAAAGATAAGTTTTAGAATTCTGTTGATGGATACTTTTTCATCTAGGCGAAAAGTTTGATCTAGTCTGAGGATTTTACAAAACTAACCGCCAACATCGGCATCAACCAATTTCTTTAAGCGTGGGCGATTTAATATTTCACGCATTTCATTGATGTAGGTGGCTATTTCCCCGGCAGCTGAAGCTAACGTTGGTTGATTAACGAAGACTTTGACCCTACGAATGAGGCCATTTGTGATCTGTACGCCAGTGATGATTTTGTAATAGTAGCGGTCGTGGTTCGAGCGCAGCGATATCGCACTAAAGCCAAATTCCATTGGGTTGCGATCCATGATCACGGGCATTACTTCGTGTAGATATGCGTGGGCGTGATTCATAGCGTAAGCGGATGGAATTTTAGAGAAGCATGCGCGCTGTTGCATGACAAAGGATATGGTAGCTTGGCCGTCCTTTATGTGCGCTACGCTGGACCATGGTTTTTGCATGCGCTGGTAGAGTACCTTTGCGCCGCCATCGCTGTGGGTCAAATCGCAAAATTTGAACAGCAAGGTTTCGGTTGAGTTAGAACCAAAAATTTTCAGATCTTTGAGTGGATGGTTATCAAGTACCAAAATATCAGTGTCCAAGTGAGCACTCCTTTCTCATATTGGATACGCGGGTAACGCCGAACGTCGTAATCATTTGCCCTTGCCAACGCAATTCGTTGACGCGCGTTGTTAAGTCACTGTGCGTAAAATGCTCTCTTAGTTTTTTAGAGAGTTTTTATATCTTGCGAATTCTCACGTGCGAATTGATCTAACGCTCTTGTGCGTTTTTTCAAAATATTTGCAGAGTTACAAAAAGTGACCGGCATTGGGTGGGATATCAGATATTGCGAGGGGATGTCTTCAGCCTTGCCTTCAACGGTACAAAAAAGCAGACTTCGCGCTGACAAAATTTTCGCCAGTATTTTCTGGCCGCTAAGACCTATGGAGTAGTTATGACCTTTCTGACAAGAAATCTAAGCAATCACGTATTGACACTTACTATGTCCAGTCCAGACACGCGCAACGCGTTGACAGGACCGGAACAGTTTGAGGATTTTGAGCGCACCTGTGACGAGATTAACGACAATAAGACAATCCGCGCGGTGGTCTTAACTGGTGAAGGCTCAGCTTTCTGTGCCGGTGGTAATGTTAAAGATATGCGTGATCGTACCGGTCTCTTCAGTGGTGACCCCTATGATCAAGCAGATTCTTATAGACGCGGTATTCAGCGTATTCCTCGCGCAATTTATGCGTTGAATGTACCCATTATTGCAGCGGTCAACGGTCCAGCGGTAGGTGCCGGCTGTGATTTGGCAACGATGTGCGATATTCGTATTGCCAGTGAAAAGGCTATGTTTGCAGAAAGCTTTGTTAAGCTTGGCATTATTCCTGGTGATGGCGGCGCTTGGTTTCTACCAAGAGCAGTAGGCTATTCCAATGCTTGCTTGATGGCTTTTTCTGGAGAACCTGTGAAAGCCGACGCAGCGTTACGCATGGGTTTGGTATCTGAAGTTGTGGCAGCAGAAGAGCTGGTTGCTCGGGCGCAAAAGATTGCCGCCGGTATTGCGGCTAATCCACCTCACGCGGTACGTCTGACTAAGCAGTTAATGCGGGCTAGCCAAAACGCTACATTGGATGAGCTGCTAGATAAGTCTGCTGCGTTTCAGGCTGTTTGTCATGCCGAACCTGATCATATGGAAGCGGTTAACGCCTTTTTTGAAAAGCGCCCTGGCAACTACCGCGAACAGTAAGTCTGTAAAACGCGCGGTGAAACGAAATATTCGACCAATAGAGAGCTAAGTTCATTGGTCGTTTTGCTAATTTAGCCACTTAATGGCACGAATTAGTTCGTTATCAAAACCATGGCTGGTATACAGGCTTTTGGCACGCTGGTTTTTATTGAACACATGTAGCGACAGCGAGTGGGCGCCGCGCTTTTTAACGGCGTCCTCGGTATGTTGCAACAGTGTTCGCCCCAGTCCCAAACCACGAGCTTCAGGTGACACTACTATGGCTTCCAAATGCGCACTTGGCGCATGGCTGAGCAGCTCTTCGCGCATGCTGATTAGGGCTAAGCCCAAAATATAGTCTTCGTCGTTTACCGCAACGTCTAAGAACGCCTGATCTGCATCACCGGCTAAAACGGCTTTTAGCAGTGGCACGTCGCCCAACCAAAGATCTTCCGGTTTACGCGCTTCAGGAATGTCAAAATCGGCGAGGAGGGGCAGCAACTCAAGTAGTCTTGCTTGATCCTCAGCGGTGGCCTGGCGAATTTTGGTTTTGCTCATATACTTATCTATTAGTTGGGGTGTGAGTAGGTTGGTTAAGCCGCTATTCTATGCGCCAGAATTAGCGTTGTCAGTTCTCTCACAAAGGTTTTTAAATGGCTCAATCTTCGGATTTTTTTTCCACCCGCACGGCTATTACTTTGGTTGTTGCTAATATGATTGGCACTGGGGTTTTTACCAGTTTGGGGTTCCAGTTGTTGGACATACGTTCCGTGCCGATCATTTTGGCTTTGTGGTTCATTGGTGGCATCGTCGCCCTATGCGGTGCGTTGTGTTACGCCGAATTAGGTGCCGCGCTGCCTAGATCTGGAGGCGAATACAATTTTCTTAGCCGCATTTATCATCCTAGTGCGGGCTTTGTATCTGGTTGGGTTTCGGTAACGGTAGGCTTCTCTGCGCCCACCGCCGCCGCAGCTATTACCGCCGCTACTTATTTCAAATCTGTTTTCCCCGAGGCTCCAGTGATGCCCATTGGCCTTTGTTTAGTTGCCATTATCGGTTGCCTGCATTTTGGTAGTCGCCGCAATAGTGCCAATTTCCAGCAACTCTTCACCTCAATCAAAATTTTGCTCATTTTAGTTTTTATTGGCGTCGCCTGGTGGCAGGTCGATCAGTTGCAAGCAGTGCAGTGGGTACCCGCAGTGCAAGATTTTTCTCTAGTGGGTACGGGGGCTTTCGCTGTAGCGCTGATTTATGTGAACTACGCTTACACAGGCTGGAATGCGGCTACCTATTTGAGCGGTGAGGTAAAAAATCCAGCCCAGGCGTTGCCGCGAATTTTAATCATTGGCACTGCCTTGGTGACCGTTCTTTATTTGCTCCTGCATGCAATGTTTTTGTCTGTTGCACCCATGTCCGCCATGGTGGGTAAGGCCGACATCGGTTTTGTAGTGGCGGGTTTTGCCTTTGGTGAGACTGGGGCGAAGGTAGTGGGGGTGATGCTGAGTATCTTGCTCATTTCCACCGTCAGCGCCATGTTACTGGCAGGGCCTCGAGCGCTGCAGGGTATGGGGCAAGATTTTCGCCTTTTTGCATGGCTTGCTCGCGAGACTAAAAGCGGTGTGCCGGCCAATGCAGTTGGGCTGCAAGTGGCTATTACCTTGCTGCTCATCGCCACCTCCAGTTTTGAAAGTATCATTATTTTTTCTGGCACTATCCTTGCGCTTAATAGCTTGTTAACGGTTTTGGGGCTTTTAGTGCTGCGTATACGCGAACCCGAATTGGTCAGGCCTTTCCGTATTCCTTGGTATCCGCTGCCGTTAGTGGTTTACGCAGTTATTGTCAGTTGGACTCTGGTCTATTTGGTCATTGAGAGGCCTGTTGAAGTGCTTTGGGCGGTTGGTCTGATTGGATTGGGATTAGTGTTCTATGTTGTTTCCACTAAATTAGAGCCGAGCGCGGAGCAATAAAACGCCTCGGCTCCTCGTATTTGAGCTCGGGTGCAAGGTTACCTCTAACGCCAATTTGCTCGCCATCTGGCACAGATTTATTTGCCTTTTTAAGGCGAGGACCGACGAAATTTTGCTGGTTTTCAGCTAAGGTTTCATATTGATTTTAATCGCAGTTTTGACCACAGTTTTAGTGAAAAAGGATAAGTAATGAGCCAGACACCCCATTTAGCCGAATCTATTGTAGACGGCGTAGCGACGTTGACCATGAATCGGCCTGAAGCGCGTAACGCCATGAGTGGCGAAATGATTCAGGGCTTGATGGAGGCGCTGCCTCGGCTGGCCATGGACGCTAATGTGCGTTGTATAGTGTTGACTGGGGCGGGCAGTGCATTTTGTGCTGGCGGCGATGTAAAAGGTTTTGCTGCGGCTGGCGATGGGTCAGGTTCTTCGGCGCCGACAACGGTAGAGCAGCGCGCCCAGCTACTGCGTCCAGGCTTTGAGGTGTCTCGCATGTTGCATGAAATGCCTAAGCCTACGTTAGCTGCGATTCCAGGCGCAGCGGCCGGTGCAGGATGCTCACTTGCCTTAGCTTGCGACCTGCGCATTGCCTTAGACAGCGCAAAGATCACTACCGCATTTTCTAAAGTAGGCTTGTCTGGTGACTACGGCATGTCCTACTTTTTGCCTTTGTTGGTAGGGCATACAAAGGCTCGTGAGCTGATGTTCACCGCTCAAGTAATTACTGGCGAGCAAGCTCTGGCCCTTGGCATGATCAATCAGTCGGTAACTGCCAAACAATTCCCTGAAGCAGTTCAGACCATGGCGGCGCAGTTGGCGGCTCTGCCTACGGTTGCTTTGGGCTACATGAAGAAAAATTTGAACGCCAGTAATACGCAGTCTTTGAGTCAAATTTTGGACAGTGAGGCTATGTCTATGGCTCGTTGCTTTACCACTGACGATCACAAAGGGGCGGTTCAGGCATTTGTAGAAAAGCGCGCGCCGGAGTTTAAGGGGCGATAACCATGAGTACTAGCGCCGGATCTACGGCTTGGGGTTCAACAGGCGGGTTTTTGATGGCCTCCATCGGCTTTGCCGTGGGGCTGGGCAACATCTGGCGCTTTCCCTACGTCACCGGCGAAAACGGTGGCTCGGCATTTGTCGTTGTTTATTTGGGCTGCGCCTTCTTAATCGGTGTACCTATTCTAATGGCCGAGATCATGTTGGGTCGCAGGGGCGGGTTTAGTCCACCGGCCTCCATCAATGTTGTAGCAGGCGATTCAGGCCTCAGTCGCCACTGGTCCTGGGTGGGCGTACTTAACGTCACAACTGCATTCCTCATTCAAATGGCTTATGCAGTGGTCGCGGGTTGGGTACTTTATTATTTCTATTTGGCCTTAACTGGGCAGATGCCCGGTGCAGATAGCCTCACCGCGAAGGCGACCTTTGACAATTTATTGCTCAACGTACCTATCTCCATTTTTTGGACCGTTCTGGCATTGGTTACAGCCGGCGCTATTATTTGCGCCGGTGTGCAGCAAGGCATTGAACGCGCCGTAAAAATACTCATGCCTACGCTATTTGCATTGCTATTAGTGTTGTTTGTGTTCAACCTTTTCGCAGGCGGTGTGCCAGAAACCTTGGCCTATTTGTTTTTGCCAGATTTTTCTAAGATCAGTGCAGACACCTTCCTCGCTGCTTTAAGTCAGGCATTTTTCTCTATTGGCGTAGCTATGGGTGGCATGATGATGTTCGGCGCCTATTTGCCAAAGTCTATTTCCGTTGCCAAATGTGCCTTGATCATTGTCGCCGCTGATACCGGTGTGGCCTTGCTGGCAGGACTGGTAATCTTTCCAATGGTGTTCAATAACGGTATGGCCCCGGATGCAGGCACTGGACTGATTTTTCTCACTCTACCTCTGGCATTTCATCAAATGTGGGGCGGTGATGTGGTCGCAATACTGTTCTTCTTGCTGCTTTCCGTTGCAGCGGTGACTTCCATGGTCGGCCTTGCAGAACCCATAACCGGCTCAGTCATGCAGTGGTTTAAAATTTCTCGAATCAAAGCCACATTGTTAGCAACTGGGACGTTATTGCCATTCAGTATTATGAGCGTGCTCACCTACAACCACTGGGCCGAGGTTGCGCTTTTTGGTAACACAATTGGTGCGTTAGTTGACTATATTCCCAACCAAGTTTTCTTACCGTTAGGTGGCCTGCTCATAGCGTTGTTAGTTGCGTGGTTTTTGCCCAAGCACATTTCAGCCGACGAGCTAGCTATAGAAAATCCGCGCTATTTTAATATTTGGTACCATTTAATGCGCTTTGTTGTAGTGCCAGCGATATTTGTCATTTTAGTGACTACCATTTGAAGCATTAACCAATCCGTTGACGGATATTTTACCCGGGTTTTAGGCATAGAATTAAGGATTGAGCAGTGGAGTTGAGCTACCGAGGCAGTGTGAATAGCTGGGAGTGTGATGAAAATAATCACCTCAATGTACGATTTTGCGAACAAAAGTTATGGCAAACGCTGTCGGCGGGGTTGATTGGTAGCGGCTTGTTGCGTGTAGAGGAAGTAGACTCCCTGATGTCGCGGACTATACGGCAGCACTCGCGTTTTCAAAATGAATCAAGGCTGGCTGCGCCGCTAAGCGGCTATTTCGGTTTTCTCCAGCACGATGAGTTTAATGTGATATCCGAATTGCGTAACGACGCAACAGGCGAAGTGGCTTGCTCGGCGTTGTATCAGATAGCAGGTTTATCCCTAGGCGGCAGTCTAGCGCTAGAGTCCTCGCAATCTTTAACCCATGCACTACCGCGGGGTATTGCCGAGGATCTGTCCTTTGCACAACTTTCAATGCCTCAAGCATTAGCGAAACAATTTCGGCCAATAGGCCAAGGTATTATTCAGTCTGATGAATGCTCAGGATCAGGCCTGTTAATGCTGCACAACTATATGGGCCGCATCTCTGATTCTATGCCACATTTGTGGAGCGGCTTCGCAGACAACGCTGATCCAGACCCCGATGAAGGCGGGGCGGTTTTGGAGTTTCGTAAACGTTTTTATAATCCGCTGACCGTGTCTGACCGCTATGTTGTAGTTTCAGGCATGATCGATGTTGCACCCAAGGTTCAGCAGTTTGGCCACCTGATGTTTAATGTTGAAACAGAGCAATGCTGCCTGTCGGCCCATGCTGTTGCAGTACGTATGGATCTGATAGCGAGAAAGGCCAAAACTCTGAGCATAGAAGATCAGACCCGGCTAAGCGCGCTGTGCATTCAAAGCTTTGAATGCATATAGAGCCTCCAAAATATTTAGAGAATTGGCCCGGCCAATTAAAATGAATGGAACTCTTTAGCCCGTGTCGGCGTCGGAGTTTGTCAACCCGAGCTCAGTTCAATATAGGCGGTACTCGGTACAAGTCCGTCTCCATATCGGGATTACTCAACTTTCGGTGCCACTGGTAGTTACAACATTCATCACCCCTAATTAACAATACAATTTGCGCACGGTAATTCGATAACAATGAACATATACGACCAAGATCTAGACGCTAACTCGGCTAATTTTACGGCCCTATCGCCCATATCAATGATGCGCAGGGCGGCATCCATTTATCCGGACAAGACCGCAGTGGTTTATGGCCAGCGCAGCGTCGCTTGGGGCGAAATTTATGTACGTTGCTCCAGCGTTGCCGCAGCCTTAACCCGGCGTGGATTGGGTCGTGGCGATACAGTGGCAGTACTCAGTGCCAATCTGCCTGAAATGTTTGAAGCACACTTTGCTGTGCCCATGTGCGGCGCAGTGCTAAATGCCGTTAATATGCGCCTAGATGCAGCCACAGTGGCCTTTATCTTGGAACATGGTGAAGCCAAATTGCTACTGGTAGACAAAGAGTTCGGCCCCCTCGCTGAAGAGGCTCTGGCCCTTATGTCTGCGCCTCCGCCAGTGATCCATATTGACGATGCAACTTACCCTGAGGGTAAATTGATTGGTGACGAGAGCTACGAAGATCTCGTGCGCCAAGGTGCGGACTCACCCCTGACGCAAATTTCCGCCGATGCCATTGAATTCTTACCCTATGATGAGTGGGATGCTATAGCACTGAATTACACTTCTGGTACGACCGGAAACCCCAAAGGCGTGGTGACCCATCATCGTGGCGCCTACCTCAATGCGGTGTCTAATGCGTTAACGTGGAGTATGGGTGATCACCCAGTTTACTTGTGGACTCTGCCCATGTTTCATTGCAACGGCTGGTGTTTTCCTTGGACTTTGGCTGCCAATGCCGGCACCTCGGTGTGTTTGCGGCAGGTCCGCGATGACGCAATTTATCATGCCATTGCAGATTACGGGGTGACACACTTTTGCGGTGCGCCCGTGGTACTCAATACGCTTTTGTCCGCCGCTGATGAGCTGAAAAATTTGGTTAAACATGAAGTCAAAGTGATGACGGCTGGCGCGCCACCGCCTGCGGCAATTATCCAAGGCATGCAAGCCCAGGGAATGGATGTGACCCACGTGTATGGTCTAACCGAAACTTATGGTCCCGTTACGCTATGCGCGTGGCGTGAAGATCTTTGGGGTGCTCTTGGTGAGGAAGAAAAAGCCGTGCTGAAATCTCGCCAAGGTGTTGGCGGACAGATGCTAGAGGGTCTGATGGTGGCAGATCCAGAGACCATGCAGCCAGTACCTAAAGATGGTCAAACTATTGGTGAAGTCATGATGCGCGGTAACAATGTTATGAAGGGGTATTTAAAAAACTCAAGCGCTACAGAAGAAGCTTTCGCCGGTGGCTGGTTCCACTCTGGAGATTTAGCAGTTTGGGCCGAAGACGGTTACATACAAATCAAGGACCGCTCCAAAGACATTATTATTTCCGGCGGCGAAAACATTTCTAGCATTGAGATTGAAGACCTGTTGTTTAAGCACCCAGATATTTTGGAAGCAGCTGTTGTTTCAAAAAGCAATGAGAAGTGGGGCGAGACGCCTTGTGCATTTGTCACACTGCGCGACGCTAATAAGCCGCTGAACCAAGATCAAGTGATCGAATACTGCCGAGATAACTTGGCGCGTTTTAAGGTGCCCAAAAATGTCATATTTATCGATTTACCTAAAACCTCTACAGGCAAAGTGCAAAAGTTCGTGCTACGCGAATTGGCTGAGGGGCTCTAGTGAATAAAATACTTATATTTACAGTCGCCTTAGCAGTTTTGGCGGCGGCCGCAGCAACTTTGCCAGTTGTTGAATGGCTGACCGAGTTTTTTTCTTGGATTGAAAACAATAGACAAATTTCTTGGTTAGTCTTTAGCGCGTTTTACATCGCGGCAGTGGTCTTGCTGCTGCCCGGTAGCATACTCACGTTGGGCGCCGGTTTTCTATTCGGTCTAGGTTACGGGTTTGCCATTGTTTCATTCTCCAGCACCGTTGGCGCAGCCTGTGCTTTTTTGGTGGGGCGCTTTTTTGCTCGTGATTGGGTAGCGGATAAACTTGCGCTTATGCCGCGTTTTGCAGCGCTTGATAAAGCCATTGAAGGGCGGGGCGCCTTAGTAGTGTTTTTATGCCGGCTTTCGCCAGTGTTTCCATTTAACCTCCTTAACTATGCCATGGGTTTAACCGGCGTTAAGTTTAGGACCTATGTTTTTGTCTCGTGGCTGGGCATGATGCCGGGCACTTTGCTATTTGTTTACATCGGATCGATTGCGGAAAATATAACCGGCATCTTGTCTGGCCAAATAGAGTCGCTGCCGGCCAGTAATTGGTTATTTTATGGTGGTCTGTTTGCCACGCTGGTTTTAACCATTGTGATCACTCGTATATCCACCAAAACCTTGAACGAGCATTTAGAGCAAGCCCAGTCCAACTCTAACCAATAGTGAGAATAGTTTATGAGTTACCCAGGGGAACATTTTGACACTGCGAGCTGGCAGTTGCTGTGCCCAACAGATTACGTAAACCCGACGCCGAAAACTAAATATCATTTAGTGGTAGTAGGGGCCGGTCCTGCGGGTCTGATCAGTGCTATTGGCGCTGCGGGCTTGGGTGCGAATGTGGCGCTTATAGAACGCCACCGTATGGGTGGAGACTGTTTGAACGTCGGCTGCATGCCGTCAAAATCGCTGCTGTCTTACACCCAAGAAAACCCTAACGCAGATTTTGATGATGCTTTTTCTTGGCTTCGAGAGGTGCGTGCGGGTATAGCGCCACATGACTCAGTTGAGCGCTACAGCGAAATGGGCGTTGATGTATTTCAAGGCGAGGCCAGCTTCAATGCCAAAGGGATTTTGCAGCTTGGTGACATTACATTTAACGCCCGGCGCATTGCGTTATGCACAGGGGCTCGGGCTGCGCTACCGCCCATTCCTGGTCTTGATCCAGCTTTCGTCCTGACCAATGAAAACGTTTTTGATTTAACCACTCAGCCAGAATCGATTGCAATTTTGGGCGGCGGGGCAATTGGCTGCGAGTTGGCGCAAGCGTTTTCATGTTTGGGTACTCGTGTAGAACTATTTGAACAAGCCCCTCGCTTACTGCCGTTAGAGATTCCACGGGCGGGCGAAACCTTGGCGCAAGCATTAACGGACAGCGGTGTGCGTCTGCATCTTGGCGAAGCGGTTACCGCGATTGAGGGACCGGGGACCATTCATACCCAAAATGGCACAGTGGTCTGTGAAAAAATCATGGTAGCTGCCGGTCGTAGGCCCAATACTGAAAATCTTAATCTGGCAGCAGCTGGAGTAAACTTGGATGGTCGAGGATTTGTCGTTGTCGATGAAAAGCTGCGCACAACTAAAAACCACATCTATGCGGCAGGGGATTGTGCAACAACATTGCAGTTCACCCACCATGCAGATGCTCAGGCCCGTGCGATAGTTCAAAATGCTTTGTTTTTCTCCACGGCCAAGGTCTCTGGACTGGCCATTCCACATTGCACTTATACTTCTCCGGAGATTGCTTCCATTGGACCTTCGTTAGAAGTCTTGGAACAGACCGGTGTTGCCTATGACCGCTACGAATTTGATCTGACTGAACTAGACCGTGTGAAAGCAAAACCTTTTGCAAGTTCTGCCAAGGCCAAAGCCCAGGGCGGTTATGCCTTAGTGATCACCAAGAAAGGCACAGATCAAATTTTAGCTGCGACAATAATTGGCGCAGATGCAGGGGAGCTGCTGGCGCCCATTTGTTTGATGATGTCGAATAATTTGGGCTTATCCGCTGCGCAAAAGACCATATTTAGCTACCCCACACGCAGTGAGTTTTTGAAACGCTTGGGCGATGCATACAATAAAAGTCGCATGACACCAAGAATTGCTTCGCTGTTTAAGTGGTGGCTCAAGCGTACACTTTAGCCTTCTACTCGCTGCTTCTTGAGTGCGGTTTGTTGTTGAAAATTAGGATGTCTATATGCGTTGGATAAAAACAAGTTTTGTAGGATTGGTTAGTCTTTGTCTTGGACTCGTTGGATGTAGCCAACAATCGGAGCAAGCACGCATTCAACCCACTGCAACGGGTAGTACCTATCAGTTAATGACTGAATATTTGGAGCCCGCAGCGGACGAAGTTTGGGCTTCCGCTGGTGCAATTATCACCATTGAGGGCGAGCAAGACCTGCAGCCGACAACCGATGAGGGCTGGGCTGCTGTCGTACATAGCGCATCAGTAGTCGCTGAAGGCGGCAATTTATTAATGCTAAGAGGCTACGCCGCAGATCAAGGTGATTGGGTTGAATACGCCCAAGGTATGACGCGCGCCGCCCTGAAGGCTCGACAAGCGGCAATTGATCAAGATGACGAAGCGCTGTTTAACGCAGGCGGTGAAATCTATAACGTCTGTCGCGCCTGCCATAACAAATACATTGTTGAAGCTGGGGGGGTTTAGCATGAGTGAGGCGACACCGGATAAATTAGGTTTGATCTCGCTAGGCTCTCTAGGTGCCGCTGCGTTAGCCTTAGTGCTTTTTGTGCTGCCTGCTGAATACGATATCGATCCAACCGGTGCGGGTGAGTTGATGGGCATTAAGGGCATGGCCGGATACAGTGTCGCTGCGCTGTCAAAACAGTCGGGCATTTACCACAGGGACAGCGTGACCTTTCCGCTGGCGCCTTTTGAATCTGTGGAATACAAATACGCCCTAGAGCAGGGTCAGAGTATGGTTTTTACTTGGCAAGGGATGAGCGCCTCAAATGATCCACAGACAGAACTCATATTTGATATGCACAGTGAAGAAAAGGGTACAGATCCAAAAGATTCAGTGACCTTTGATATTGGACGTGCAGGCAGTGCTCACGGTTCCTTCGTTGCCCCCTTTGACGGTATCCATGGCTGGTATTGGGAAAATAGAACCGGTGAGGACATTGTGGTTGAACTGGTAACGACTGGTTTCTATAGCAAGGCTACAACTTATGGTCCCAACGGCGCGTTTAGCAAAACTTTTCCACAAAGCCCTGAGCAATAGATAAAAGCTACGCGAGAGCAGCCAGCTAAAGGATTTAGCCATAAGGGTAAGCTGTCAGGAGGCGTTGCCGCTTGTTGCTCTCTTTTTGGTCGCTTGCTTCGGTTGTGTTTGGCCGGGTCAGGGCTATTAATCAGGCGCTACCCATTGGCTGTGTACTTCATCCAAAGTGGCTCTTGGTCGCTCGGGTGGTTTTTCTGCAGCGGATCCTATGTAGATGAATCCGGCTACGCGCTCGTCCTGTTCAAGCCCTAAAGCTCGATCCACTCCCTGATCATAGGCGTACCATTCGGTGAGCCACTGGGCGACAAAACCTACTAAGTTTGCTGCGACCAAAAGATTTTGACAGGCGGCACCCGCCGACAGTGTCTGTTCCCAAACTGGGATTTTGTGCTCGTGTTTCACTCGGCTGATGACTGCGACCACCCTGGGTGCACGTAAAAACCGAGCAGCTTCATGAGCAATCTGTGCCTCTGTAGCCTCTGGTTTTTGCGCTTGATAACAGCGCCCTAACACTTCACCAAATGCCACTCTCGCATCACCGTTAAACTCAATAAACCGCCAAGGCGCTAGTTTGCCGTGATCGGGTACCCGTATGGCCGCGCTGAGTATCTTATGCATTTGCGCATCGCTAGGTCCTGGCTCGAGCATGTGTATGACTTTCACGGTTCGCCGCTCAATCAAACGCTGCACTGCCTCTTCTATGGAATTTTCTGGATACACGTTTGTCGCCTGATAAAACAATCCGCAATTGTAGCGAAGTTGGCCGGCGTTGAGGATTAATCCAAGCAGATTTTATAAATAGCTGCGCGCAATAGATGACTTCTCAATTGTGGTCTGCTGAAATAGCCCCTCAATTATTGGGAGAGCACAATGGAAGTCAAAGGGAAGAAAGCGCTGGTATTTGGGGGTACTTCAGGTATCGGTCTAGCAACGGTTATGCAGCTTCAGGCCGCTGGCGCAGAGGTTGTGGCTATCAGTCGAGACCCAAGCAAAGCCGGCGATATCCCGGGTGTTACTCTGCGCGGATGTGATGTGCGTGACGCCGACGCGTTAACTGCATTATTTCAAGCGGAAGGACCTTTCGACATACTCATTTCTGCTGCCACAGGGGGTAGTAGGGCTGCAGGACCATTCCTTACAATGGACATGGCCGGATTCCAAGGGTCATTTGACAAGCTCTGGGGCTATACCAATGTTGTGCGTTTTGGTGCAGAGCACCTTTCTGAGCATGGCAGCATTGTTCTGGTCAGTGGCGCGCCAGCGCGTCGCGCTAAGCCAGGTCAGGCAGCTATCGCCGCTGTTGGCGGTGCCGTTGAGCAGTTTTCACGCGCAATCGCTTCAGAGTTAGCGCCTCGGCGCATAAACGTCGTCAGCCCTGGTGTAATTGATACGCCGATGTTCGGAAATGATGCTGAAGCACGAGGCAAAATGTTGGTTGGGGCAACAGGCAAAAACTTGATTCCTCGGGCTGGCACGCCAGATGAAGTGGCCAAAGCCATTGTTTTTGCCGTTGAAAACGACTTTGTTACCGGCACCACGATTGAAGTTGATGGTGGTTGGATACTGAGCTAAATAATTGAATACGTGTCTCAAGGGCAATGTGCTCTTGAGACAGCTTGAGCAAATAGCTTTGGCAAAAGGTCCGAACCAACAATTTTAGTTGCAACGGCAGCGGTCGCTATTGAATTCTGCTGCCAAATTTACAGCGTCGCTGTATTGCTCTCCACACCCAAATACAAACGCCCAGTCAGCTCGAGTGTACTGGGCGCCACCATGATGTGCTGAGTGGTCATGTGCACGTCACGAAAGTGCTGCTGTAGCTTGGAATTGTGATAAACAGCGCTGCCTGCGCCTAAGGTATACATGGCGTCTACCACCTTAACGCTCGATTCCACAGCATGGGTAGTTGCCAAACGAATGTCTCGTCGCATGGCTAAGGTCACTTTATCGCCTGCGATGGCCTCCGACCAAGCGATATTGATTGCGTCATAGAAAAACGCTCGCGCACTGCGCAAGGTTGCTTCGGCCCGGGCTACTTCAATATGTGTATGCGGACGAGTGGCCAATGCACTATTGGTGCCCACACGTTTTTTGCTCTCGGCCAAGGTAATGAGTTCGTCTACAGCTGCTCTAGCAATGCCCATTGCAACGGCCGCAATACCTAACGCCAGCAGGGTGAAATGTGGAAATTGAAACAGCGGGCCAGCAGGAGGCGTGTGCTTTGCAAAGCCCACAACGTGTTCGGCGTTGATTTGAAGGTCGTTGACACCGTAGTCGGTACTGCCTGTGCCTTGCAGGCCGCTGACATGCCAGGTGTCAGCAAACTCAATGGCGTTTGCAGGCATTAAGCACATGCTGGTGGGTGCTTTTTCGTTAAGTAACTCCCCGGCAGCATTCAAAATACTGCAGCCGCCTAAAACCCAATCTGCGTTTTGTGTGCCTGAACCCCATTGCCAACTGCCGGAAACTCTAAATCCTCGGTCGTTTTGAATGGCTTTGCCGGTGGGCGCAAACACACCAGCTATCATGGTTTCAGGCGTCGTGAATATGGTTTTTGCTGCCTCAACAGGAATGCGCGCTAAGGTGGAGCCACTGGTAGCAGCGATAAACGCTACCCAACCGCAAGCTGCGTCGCCTTGAGCTAAGCGTTCAAACACTCTGGCACTGTCGGCGGGCGAGGTCTCAAGGCCGCCGATCTCCTCTGGCACATACATACGGTAAAAACCAGCAGCAGCCATGGCGTTCGAAACGTCTTTGGGTAAACACCTGGCCTTTTCGAACTCTGCGCTTCGCGCAGAAAATTTGTCGCCCAGGTGTTTCGCTGCATCGAATAAATTTTGCGTTTCCATGTTCATTCTCCCCTTGCTTGCTGCTGAGTAGCTCTGAGTTAACCCGCCAGAAAAAAGCCTGACAATTGATATCCCACTAGAAGGTAACCCGCAAACATCAGCATTGTGTTTGCAAGTAT
>Ga0115004_10001553_pt1 | contig 18885 bp, 17 predicted proteins | sample ArcticOcean_MG_C_10_FD_88737 | JGI IMG/M metagenome (GOLD analysis project Ga0115004, IMG submission 88737) | Marine microbial communities from western Arctic Ocean - ArcticOcean_MG_CB11_90 | ecosystem: Environmental > Aquatic > Marine > Oceanic | place: Arctic Ocean: Canada Basin | collected... | reverse complement strand
TAGTACTCATCAATTTCACAATGAGCGCCCAATGCGACGATCGTTATAGCGAAGAAGTATTTGATGAAGTTTCTGTTTCTACAGTAACTTATTCCGATGTACATAATTTACAATTGGATATTTACCAAGCTGTAGGAGATACAGAAACACAAAGACCCTTAATTATTCTAGCACATGGTGGTTCTTTTATAACCGGAATACGCACCAATCCAAGTATGGTTGCTTTAGGGAATGCTTTTGCTAAAAGAGGTTATGTAGTAGCATCTATCTCTTATAGACTTATGTCGTTTTTCGATTTGTTAAGTGCTGAAGGAGCCTTAAATGGTGTAGCCAGAGCACTAAGCGATGGACGTGCAGCAGTAAGATATTTCAGAAAAACAGTTGATTTAGAAGCGAATCCTTATGGGATTGATGAAAATCAAATATACTTTGGAGGGAATTCTGCCGGTGGTGTAATAGCCGTTCATGCAGCTTTTATGCAAGAAGAGGATATTACAGATCCAGCTTTATTAGCAGCCTTAGAAATTTTAGGTGGAATAGAAGGCGATAGTGGTAACGATGGATATTCAAGCGATGTACGTGGAGCGATTAGTCTTGCAGGTGCTGTGGCAGATGTAGACTTTATTAGTCTTTCAGAAAATAATAAACTCTTAATTTCTTGTCATGGCGACGAAGATGCTACTGTGCCTTATTCTTGTGGACAGCCTTTAGGGTCTGGAATTCTACCAGAGTTATGTGGTGGTGGAGCAATGCTTACCCATACCGAGTCAATTGGTTTCACCAATCACCAACACCTATTATACCCTGGTCAAGGACATGTACCATGGCAGTCTGGAGGAGCTTCAGAAGTAGAGATGATTGATTTTGTAAGCGATAATTTATACGCCGCTTTAGATTGTATGAATATTGGCGTAATAGAAGGATGTACAGATGAATCTGCAATAAATTACAATTTAGATGCAACTATTGATGACACATCATGTTTCTTTGAAGATGTTCCTGATTGTGAAAACATTACTATTACACTTTTAAATGGATGGAATATGATTGGGTTTTCTTGTTTAAACAACACTAATGCTTCAATTGCATTTGCTTCAATTGAAGACAATATTATTATTGTTAAAGATGGAATAGGTAATGCGTATATACCGGAATGGGATTTTAATGGAATTGGTGACTTAGAAAGAGGTTATGGATATTTAATGAAAGTAACAGAACAAACTACCAATTATAATATTTGCGAATGATTTAATAATCATTAATTGTTTTTTGCCCCAATCTATAACTTCTTCAAATCTTTCTAAAAGGGGTTCGAACGATAACTACAAGGGGAGTCTTATTGCTCATTTATTTTTAAAAATAAATGAGCTATTTTAATAATTGTTTTTAACCCACCTGTCTAACTCTTTAAATATTGGAATTAAATCCATGGCTATGGGAGTAAGTGAATATTCTACTCTGGGCGGAGTTTCATTGAATGATTTACGATAAATTAAATTATCAGATTCCATTTGTTTAAGATGGTCAGTTAATACTTTTCTAGAGATGCCATTCATCATCACAACTAATTGACCAAATCTTAATTTGCGGGTTTTTAGATTATATATAATTTCTAATTTCCATTTACCACCTAATTTTTTTGTAAATACACTTACTGGGCACAGAGGATTATTTTCCATATAGAGAGGCTTTAGTTACCTATTGATTACCACTTTTTGATAGTTACTAAAAAGTAACAGTTACATATTAAAACTATTATTAGTTACTTTGTAAAACTAATCAAAATAAAACAAACAATGAAGACAATTAAAAAAACTAACAAGTGTGCTTGTGGTAAAACAAAAGATGTTAACGGAAATTGTGATGGTTCACATGCTAAAAGATATGTAGGCTTTAAAGGGTTTACCTTGATGGCTATTGTGCTAATCACTTTTTTTTCAATTCAAAGTTTTTCACTCATTCAAAAGGAAACAATAAATGTAATTAGTTCTAAAATTGTTTGGAAGGCATATAAAGTAACTGGTTCTCATGAAGGAACAATTTCTTTAAAATCAGGAAAATTAAACTTCAACAATGATGTATTAGTTGGAGGTGATTTTCAAGTGGATATGAATAGCTTATTATGTACTGATTTGTCCGGAGATTACAAGACTCAACTTGAGGGACACTTAAAGTCAGATGATTTTTTTAATTCAAATAATCACCCAAATTCAAGTTTAACTTTTACAAATGTTAAGCCAATAAATAATAACTCTTACAATGTGGATGCAGAGATTAGTATAAAGGGGAAAAAAGAAACAGTTTCTTTTGTAGTATCAGTATATGGAAATAAAGCTACAGGTGTTTTAAAACTTGATCGAACTAAATTTGACATCAAATATGGATCTGGTAGTTTTTTCGCTGGCTTAGGTGACAATTTAATTTATGATGAATTTGACCTCATAATAGATATTAATTTCTAGTTTTAAAGAAATACCAAGTAGTAGACTGTCAGAAACAAAGTGAAGGAGATTATTAAAGATATTTCTATGCTGATGCCATTATGATTTGCTTGCCTAATATCTATAGCATTTCTATTTGGGTAAATCGCTATCCCTTAGGTAAAGTCATAATACTTTAAATTAAGTAGACCCTAAAAATTATAAAATGAAAAGAAAAGATTTTATTAAAAAAGGAATACTTACTAGTCTCAGTGGTGGGATTTTATCAAATAATTTAATGGCTAAAGAGTTTAAGCTAGATAAATCTAAGAAATCGAAGCTGCTTAAATCTTTAGGATATAACCATATTCCGAATAAAGAAACTAAAACAATGAATACAGTATTACATAAAGCCAATACTAGGGGGAGCGCAGATCATGGATGGCTAAAAGTTAATCACACCTTTAGTTTTGCTAATTATCGTAATCCTGAGCGTATGAATTTTGGCGTCTTACGAGTTTTAAATGACGACACTATTGCAGGTGGAAAGGGCTTTTCTGCGCATCCTCATGATAATATGGAGATCATTACAATTCCACTAGAAGGATCTATTTTTCATAAGGACAATATGGGGAATGAAAGTGAGATCACCACTGGCGATATTCAAGTTATGAGTGCCGGAACAGGTGTAGTTCATAGTGAGTTTAATGGGCATCAAACTAATGATTTAAAAGTCATGCAAATATGGCTTTTCACAAACAAGCGAGATGTTAAACCACGTTATCAACAGTTACCAATTAGAAATTTAGAAGTAAAAAACCAATTTTATCAAGTTCTATCTCCTAATAAAAGTGACCAGGGAGTATGGGTTTATCAAAATGCTTGGTTTAATATAGCGTCATTTGATAAAGCAGAAATAGCATCTTATCGTATGAAAGATAAAAGAAACGGTTTGTATGCCTTTATTATTGAAGGTGAGGTCGAAATTGAAGGTCAGAAATTAGGAAAGAGAGATGGGTTTGGAATTTGGGATACAGATGAAATATCAATTGCAGTAAGGGCTAAATCTAAAATATTGTTGATGGATGTGCCTATGGAAATTTAATCACAGTTAATTATTCTTCGAGTTTTAATTTAAACTCTAACCTCTTCAAATCTTTCCAAAAGCAGTTAGAATGAGAACCCTATTTGTAGGATGGCGTGTGAACACTTTTCTCTTTGTTCTGATTTTCAGCTTTTTAACCACTTTGTTTCGCTCGTCAACACTTTTTAAATACGTAAGCTTTAGCGCTGATGATAAAGATTAAAAAAAACCACACTATTAGAGCCGTCTTAGGTTGTGTCGCATTAATATTCAAAATATAGACTTTTTATGCTAGATTTAAAATTCTCTTTTCATGTTCAAGCACCACAGATATCCAAAGTTCATAATTCTTCAAGTTGTTTATTTTAAGTTTCTATTTACCTTATCCTATCGAGACCTTGAAGAGCTAATGAAGATTAGAGGTGTTAAGGTTGACCAGTAACTATTGAAAGAGGGTTGTTTTTGTAGCCAACGAAAAAGAAATCTATGCACAAGATAAAACACATAATTTCCAATAGCTGGAGGATGGATAAATTTCTGATTAAAGTTTTTAATATATGGGAGGTTAGTTATTAATGATTTAGGAATAGAAGATATATAATAACAGAAAGAGCTATTAGTAAATAACCTTATTTGCCCTATTAAGCTTGTCGAAATACAAAACAAAAAAGTTATTACAATGTAGATTAAACCAACACCTTCACTTTAGAATTCTCGGTCAACATAATCCCATCAATATTTTCAATCAGAATAATTCCTGGTTTATTCGCAGTAGCAAAAGAGCCAAGTGTAGTATATCCAAAAAATTCTGCACCGTTTTTACAAGCCCAAACTAACAACTCTTCAGTAGAAATATGTGGAAAATTGGACTGGATAAGCTTAATTTCTTCCAATATACTCAAGGTATCGTTAGAGGCTAGAGAATCTGTTCCTACCGTAATCTTCAAATTCTTTTCGCGCCATAAATCGTAATCCGGTAGCGTGCGTTCTATATACCAGTTTGCCTTAGGGCAAGTACACCAGTATGCATTTGTAAAGTGTGCTTCTACTTTGTTTATATCCGAAGCCTCCGAGCAGGTATTATGCACTAATAAAACCTTCTGCTCTTTGGGTAAATAGGGTAATAAGCTGTAGTGAGAAGAGTTTTCTCCAAAGCCCATTTGCGAAGAAATATCCAATCCTTTCCCTCTAAACAAATCTGCTAAATCGCCTTTAGACTCTAAAAACATTTCGTTTTCTGAGGGAGTTTCTTGGTGGTGAATACTTAACAATTGATCTTTAGAATTGAAGTAAATACCTTCTAATAAAGCAGGCGATAGCGAATAGGGTGCGTGAGGAACCAAAGAAGCCGAAAGTTCAGCTCTTTGATAATCTCCTACCACCTTCAATCCATCAGCTAATAAGGTAGTGGCTTGATTTTTATCCAATCCAAAAATCTCCACAAAAGAGTGGTACTTAATAACGCTCAATTTCTTTACTTCAAGAGTATCCGTGGTGTTCGATATATCACCTACTGCAACAATCCCAGCGGCTATCATTTCTTTATCCCCAGCAATTATAGAAGCTACAGAATCAAGAATACATTCATTTCTACGTGTTGGAATCTGGCTCACAAATTCCGGTAGCCCCGTCGCCTCCGGCATTAGGTCTTTCATGTTCGAAAGCTCTAAATGACAGTGGGTGTTTACAAAGCCTGGGCACACAATACCATCGTACACTTCTACCTCAAAATCATGCGAAATTGGGGCAATATCGGTCAGGTGAATTACAGTTCCATCGTCTTCAATAAAAAGAAAGCCGTTCTTAATAGGAGCAGCGTTTAAAGGAATAATATAGGAAGCTTGAATTATACGCATCGAGTAAATTTTTTCAAAGGTAAGAATCCCTATCTTTGCAGCGATGGAAAAGCAGAAGAAACAAGACATCAGACTATTGTCTAAGGATGCGTTGAAGGACTATTTTGTAGAAAAAGGCGATAAAGCCTTTCGTGCAAAGCAAGTTTATGAATGGATATGGAAAAAATCGGCTACCGATTTCGACCAAATGACCAATCTATCTTTGTCTACTCGCGAACTATTAAAAGAGAATTTTGTTATTAATGCAGTAGAAATTGACGATTCTCAGTTTAGTAAAGATGGAACGATAAAAAACGCATTCCGTTTACACGACAATAGAATATGTGAGGGAGTTCTTATTCCTGTAGAGACACGCATGACTGCTTGTATTTCGTCGCAAGTAGGTTGTAGCTTGGCTTGTGAGTTTTGCGCAACAGGAAAGCTGAAACGGATGCGAAATATTGAGGCATCCGAAATTTATGATCAAGTACGTATTATACGCGATCAAGCCCTCGAGCATAACGGACAACCTTTATCCAACATCGTTTATATGGGAATGGGAGAACCGCTCTTGAATTATAAAAACGTACTAGAATCTATAGAGAAAATTACCTCTGAAGAAGGATTGGGTATGTCTCCAAAACGAATTACTGTTTCTACCGCTGGTGTAGCTAAAATGATAGAAAAATTAGCCGATGATAATGTGAAATTCAACTTGGCACTTTCTTTACATGCTGCAAACGACGAGAAGCGCAATAAAATTATGGGGATTAACGAGACCAATAATTTGGAAAGTTTAGCCAAATCCCTAAAATACTTCTACGAAAAAACACAAACGCGTGTTACCTACGAATACATCATTTTCGATAAGTTTAACGACGAATTACAAGATGCACACGAGTTGTATGAGTTCTGTAAGCACATTCCTTGTAAAGTAAATATTATTGAGTACAATCCTATAGACGGTGCCGAATTTAAGCAAGCGAGTGTTGCAAAAGTAGATGCTTTTAAAGACTATTTAGAAGAACGCGGAGTGGTAATAAACATTCGTCGTAGTAGAGGAAAGGACATTGATGCTGCCTGTGGACAGCTTGCGAATAAGAAATAATTTTTGCTTTTAGCCAGCAGAACAAATACAAGTACAATTATCCCTCATGTCTTTAGTCAATCAAATAAAAGCGCCAATAAAAAATGAAATGGACTCTTTTGAGTCTAAGTTCAAAACGACCATGGCGAGTAAGGTTCACTTACTAGATAAAATTACACACTATATTGTAAAACGAAAGGGTAAGCAAATGCGCCCTATGTTTGTTTTTCTCTCTGCAAAATTATGTGGCGAGCTCAACGAAAGTACTTATCGTGGTGCTTCTATGATAGAGCTTTTGCATACCGCTACTTTGGTACACGACGACGTAGTAGACGATGCCAACATGCGCCGTGGATTCTTTTCTATTAACGCACTATGGAAAAATAAAATTGCCGTTTTAGTAGGCGATTTCTTATTGTCTAAAGGTTTATTGCTCGCCGTAAAAAACGAAGATTTTCACTTATTAAAACTCACTTCTCGTGCGGTAGAGGAAATGAGTGAAGGTGAGTTGTTGCAAATTGAAAAAGCACGCCGTTTAGACATCGTTGAGGATGTGTACTACGAGATTATCCGTAAAAAAACCGCCTCCCTAATTGCGGCTTGTTGTGCTGTGGGCTGTTCTTCTGTTTCGAAAGATGAAGAACTGATCCAGAAAATGTGGAATTTTGGCGAGGCTATTGGAATTGCTTTTCAAATAAAAGACGACTTATTCGATTATCAAAAGCAAGGATTAATTGGCAAACCTGTAGGTATAGACATCAAAGAGCAAAAAATGACTTTGCCTTTAATTTATGCGCTACAACATTGCGATAAAAACACTCGTAAGTCGGTTATCAATACCATTAAACGACATCATAACAATCCTAAAAAGGTGAAAGAGGTAATTGCCTTTGTACGCGAAAGTGGTGGCTTGGAATATGCCGAAAAGAGCATGTACGAATACCAGGCTAAAGCCATTGAGATACTTTCTACTACACCCGATTCCGAAGCGAAAACTTCTTTACAAGCTTTAATAAAATACGTAATTGATCGGAAGAAGTAAAATTGTTAATCGTTCGCTTTGTTGGTTGTTAGGTTTTATTCTTTCCATGAACGAACAACAATACTCCACCAACAAATTTTAGTACTTTAGCCTCTTAAATTTACACGTTTGATTCCAAAGGAAACCATAGACCTCATTTTCGAAACTGCCCGTATAGACGAGGTGGTAGGCGATTTTGTACACCTCAAAAAACGAGGGGTCAATATGTTGGGTAACTGTCCTTTTCACGACGAAAAAACGCCTTCTTTTACTGTTTCTCCTGCCAAAGGAATATACAAGTGTTTTGGTTGTGGTAAAGGAGGGAATTCGGTGAATTTCGTAATGGATCACGAGCATTTTTCGTATCCAGAAGCCTTAAAATTCCTCGCTAGTAAATACAATATCTTTATTGAAGAGCAGGAGCGTACCCCTGAACAGGAGGAAGCTGCCAACGATAGAGAGAGTATGTACATTGTTAGTAATAGTGCTAACGAGTATTTTCAAGACCAACTTTTTAACGGCGATGAAGGGCGTGCTATAGGTCTAAGTTATTTTAAAGAAAGAGGCTTTAGAGAAGACACACTCAAAAAATTTCAGCTCGGTTACAGTCCAGAAAAAAGCGATGCTTTTTCTACGCATGCACTAAAGGAAGGATATAAAATAGAATTCCTAGAAAAAACAGGCTTAACGATCCCAAAAGAATCTCGAAACTACGACCGATTCCGTGGAAGAGTGATGTTTCCTATTCATTCGCTTTCGGGTAGAATATTAGGTTTTGGAGGAAGGATATTAAAAAGCAATGTTAAGGCTGCCAAATACCTCAATTCTCCAGAGAGTGAAATATATTCTAAGAGTAAAGTCCTCTATGGTATGTATCAGGCAAAAAATAGCATTGTTAAAAAAGAGCGCTGTTTATTAGTTGAAGGATATACCGATGTGGTGTCTATGCATCAAGCTGGTATAGAAAACGTAGTAGCATCTTCGGGTACTTCTTTAACTGTTGATCAAATAAAATTAGTAAAACGGTTTACCAATAATATAACACTGCTTTTCGATGGGGATGCTGCGGGATTAAAAGCAGCGCTTAGAGGGGTGAATTTAATTCTTCAAGAAGGACTTAACGTAAAGGTAGTTACCTTTCCTGATGGAGAAGATCCAGATTCTTATGCTAAGAAAGTAAGCTCGGAAGAACTCGAAAACTATATAGATTCTCAGGCAAAAGATTTTATAGAATTTAAATGCTCTTTGCTTTTAGCCGAAGCTAAGGAGGATCCTATAAAAAGGGCTGAGTTAATAAAAGATATTGCAGCTACCATAGCACTTATACCCGATACTATTTCGAGAACGGTATATGCACAAAGCTCCTCTTCTATTTTAGGAATAGACGAACAGCTTATCTTCTCTAGCATAGAGCAGTCGCGTTCTGGGAAAACTCCAGTAGCGAAAAGCGAAGCTATGCAAGTGGTGTTTACTGGCACCAAGAAAGCAAGCAAGGTAGAGGCATTAACTTTAAGTCTTGAAGAAACTACCCTTATACGTTTATTGGTTATTTACGGAACTTCACCTCTCAATTTTGAGTACGAAAATGAGGAAGGAGAAGAGGAAGTAACTACCGTTTCTGCTGCTGAATATATTTTATCGCAACTCGACGAAGATGGAATAGAATTTACACATACTGCTTACAATAAAATATACACAGAGTTTGTGAATCATGTAAATGAACACGAAACCATTTTAGATGATAAACACTTTGTACGTCATCAGGATCCTGAGATTTCTCAAGCTGTTTCGGAATTTTTAAGCGATAAATACCAACTAAGCGACTGGTCTAAAAAAGAAATTTTTGTTCCTACCGAAACCGATAAACTCAAAGAATTGGTTGTAGAGTCGGTTATCCGATTAAAGTCTAAGCAAGTAAAAATAAAAATTGCCGATATGCTTAAACAGATGAAAGACAATACTGTACCTGAAGAGGATCGCTTAAATTTCTTACATAACTTTCAACAATTAAATAATCTGTCAATGCACATTGACAAAGAACTCGGGAGAGAATGTTGATTTAGATTTATAGAAAATAACTCTTTTAAATTATAGCCTCAGCTGAGAAATCAGGAGAGGCTTTTTTAGTATGCAGTGTATTCGTATATTTTTAGTGAACCCTACATACCTATCCTTTAAATAGTAAAGTGGTTAATCTCGTAACCACTCTTTATAATATATTATATGCCAGTATAGTAAACCAAAAACAAAATAGACATCCTAAAATATTTTGTTTAATTTGAGGTTAATTGTTTTGAACTAAAAAAAGATAGATTCGTGAAAAAGTTAACTTACACCTTATTGGCAGTCTCAATTATTTTTGCTGCTTGTAGAAAGGAAGAAGAAGTTACAATAGACTCTACTTGGAATTGTGATAATGGTACCTGTGTAGATCCTGGAACAGGAAACGGTACTTATACTTCATTGTCTAGTTGTGAAAGTAATTGCATATTAGCTCAAGCTGGATCTGCCTTAGCACAGGCTCAATTAATAGAAGCAGAATTAGGTCCTATTCCAACTTTTAATTGTGAAGACGGTGTATTAATTCCTATATATGTTAATGGAATAGAAGTTTTTGTAGATCAGCCCACATATGGATGCGACAATCCAGATTTAAAAGGTGAGTGTTTAACAGGTTCCCGCGTAGGAAGAATACAAGGAACAAACCAAGACGGAAGCACAAGACCAGAAGTTGTTTGGGTTTTCTTTTGTAGAAGAGGAGATGATTTTGCTCAGATGATAGGCTACAATGAAATCACTGGTAAAACGGCATTTCTTGAATTAAATAATGGTTACCTACCAACAAATGCATTTTTACAGCCAAATGTGTCTGTACCAACGCCTAATGATCCAACTTATGAAGCTGCATGGAAAGCTCCTGCAGAAATAGCTGAACAAGGTTGTAATAGCTGCCATACATCAGACGCTTTCATTCATTCGAGATGGATAGCTGGAGCCAAATTGCCAAGTAATCCTAATGAACCAGTACTACCAGAAGTTGCAACACCACACAGTAAATATTGTGTAATTGGAAACGAATTTTCGAGCTGGGAATTAACGTTTATTGATTTGCCAGAAAATAATTGTTTAGGATGTCATAGGTTGAGTAATATTAATGCTTGGAACTTTGCAAATAATACCGATTGGGACTTGTATATGCCACCTAACAATCCTGGTAGTATGTCGAAAGATTACCAAGAAATAAAAGATTTTATACAAAATTTCGGTCCATTTGAAATTGCTCCTAATGGTACTGATGTTCCACCTTGTGATGAATAGAGAATGTTGACTTAGACACCCAGTTAAGACATCTTATTTATAAAACCTCTCCTTAGAAATCAGGAGAGGTTTTTTTAGTATGTATTGTATGCTCTGTTTTTAGAAAGAAGATTTATGATACACATCGCTATAAATAGTTAATTTTTGCCGTAACTTTACCCTAATAAAAAGAGCTAATGATGTCTAAATGCGTTCAGTTTCAAGTAGGTGGCGTGCCAGAGCATTTTAATTTACCCTGGAAAAAAGCCCTAGAAGAAAATCGCTTTAAAGCGCATGGAATTTCTGTTTCATGGAAAGATTATCATGGAGGTACCGGAGAGATGACTAAAGCCTTAAGAGAGGGCGAATTAGACATAGCTATACTCCTTACTGAAGGAATTATAGCCGATATTCATCGTGGCAATCCAAGTAAAATAGTGCAGTTTTATGTAAAATCTCCACTTCGTTGGGGTATTCATGTAGGTGCAAATTCAAAGTTTAATGCTGTAAAAGACTTAGAAAATACCCGAGCTGCCATTTCTCGTTATGGATCAGGCTCCCATTTAATGGCGTATGTAAACGCCGACAACTATAAGTGGGATTTAGCAAAACAAAAATTTGAAGTCGTTAAAAATTTAGATGGAGGTCGTGAATTCTTAACTGAAGGAAAAGCAGACTACTTCCTTTGGGAGAAATTTACAACAAAACCTTTTGTAGACAATGGAGAGTTTAGAATTGTAGGCGAATGCCCTACTCCATGGCCAAGTTTTGTGGTAGCTGTAAGAGGTGATTTATTGCTTACGCATAACAAAGAAATAGAAGCGGTTTTAAAAATTGTAAACGAATCTTGCGCTCAAGTAAAAGCTTCCCAAGACTCCATTAAAGAGATTGCTGAGCGTTACCAGCTTAAAGAAGTAGACGTAGCCGTTTGGTTTAATGAAACCCAATGGGCTTGTAATGGGGATTTAGAGTCTGAGATAATAGATCAAGTTCAAGAGCGTTTAATAGACCTTGAAATTATTGATGCCAAAATGGATTTTGACATGCTTTGCAAACCTTTTGATGAGCAGTTAGAAAATGTAAAATAAGTTTTTCTTAATTCCATAGTTTCATTTACATAAACTAAGCTGTCGCCCTACAGATATTTACCATTAAAGAGGGATTAAAAGAAAAAATAAAATAGTTTTGCTTAGAAGCAGTTAATACTATTGCGAAAACCATACAATTTGAAAAACCTTCTTACATATTTATCTCTTTTCTTCATTACGGTCTTGTTCAATTCATGTTCCACACAAAAAGATCGATTTTTAAATCGAAGTTACCACCGTGCTGCTGCACATTATAACGGTTATTTTAATGGCGTAGAAAGTTTAAAAGAGGGCGTAGCTAAATTAGAGAAAAACCACCAAGAAGATTACGGCGCTCTTTTGCCAACTACTATTTTAGGCGATGCCAAAGAGGCTCAAAAAATATTTCCTCAGCTAAATCGTGTAATCGATAAGGCCGCATTGGTGGTGGAATACCATTCTATGGAAATTAAAGGCGAAGAAAAAAATAAGTGGATAGACGATAGTTACCTTTTAATGGGAAAGGCGCTTTTTATAAGCAAGAATACGGATTAGCTATAGAAATGTTGGGCTATGTTAGCCGAGAGTACGATGGCTATGTTTCGGACATTGCTGTATTATGGTCTACACGCGCGCAAATAGAGATGGGTAATTTTACTACTGCCGAAAATCAACTGCTTTATTTGGAAAGTGACGCACGTTTAAAAAAGAGCGATCGAGTTTTATTGGCGGAAGTAAATGCTAATTATCATCTTAAAAAAGAAAACTGGGATGAGGTAATCGCGTATTTAAACACCGCTTTAAAATACTCCAAAGACAAAGCTCAAAAAGCTCGATTTACCTATATAATAGCACAGCTTTATCAAAATCTTGAGGACTACGATACTGCCTACGAATATTTCGATAAGGTGGTAAAAATGAATCCAGATTACGAATTTAAATTCAATGCTTTATTAAGTAGAGCTAGAGCTTTTAATCCTAAACACAACGACTCTTCTAAGTTAATCAGCGAAATAGAAAAAATGCTGAAAGACGATAAAAACATCGATTATAAAGATCAAATATATTACGCTTTAGCCGAAATCGCACTTAAAGAAAAGCACGAAGATTTAGCTAAAGAGCACTTATTAAATTCTACAGCTAGTAATTTGGGCAACGACCAGCAGCAATCTATTTCTCATTTGGCGCTGGCAAATATATATTTCGACGAGGCAGCTTATTTATACGCGCAAGGTCATTACGATACGGCTATGACTTTTTTAAGTCAAAACCACCCGGACTACGACTTGCTTACAAAAAAGAAAAACAGCCTAAACGATTTAGTCGAATTGTACAATACTATTGCTCTAAAAGATAGTTTAATGACATTATCGTTACTTGATGAGGACGCCTTATTAGAAATGATAGACCAAATTATTGAAGAGAAAAAAGAAGCCGATAGAAAGGCTAAAGAAGCGCTAAAGGCTAATGTTGGGAATAGACAAAATCCAAATTCAAGAAATCAGTTTAACCCTTCGGCTGGGGGAAGTGGAGCTTGGTATTTTTACAATCCATCTGCAGTAAGTTTTGGATATTCCGAATTTATTAGCAAATGGGGTGAGCGTAAATTAGAAGACAATTGGAGACGTAGAAATAAGCAACAAATTGCTATTGACGACGACGAAGAGGATGAGGAGAAAGACATATATAGTAGAGAGTATTATTTAGACATTATCCCTACCACCGATTCTGCTAAAAGGGCAACGGTAGACCTTATTGTGCAATCCTTTTATCAGCTAGGTTTAATTTATAAAGAAGAGTTGCAGGATTACCCCGAAGCACTCACGGTTTTTGAAACACTTCTGTCGGCATATCCTAAAAATAAATACGAGGCTTTATCTTATTATCAGCTCTACAATACCCACAAATTATTAGATGAAAATTTAGCTGCCCAAGCTTATTTTAAAAAGCTTCAAGAAGAGTATCCAGAAAGCGATTATCTAAAAATGATCCTCGATCCAGAAGGGTACTATTCTCAAAATACTGAAGCTGTAGATAGCGCGATGTATTATTATGAGGCTGTTTACACTTCGTTTGTGAATAATAAGTTCGAGGAAGTATTAGAAATGGCAGATTCTTTAAGGGCTAAGTACAAATCGCATCCTATTGCAGAGCAGTGTTATTTGCTAAACGCCCTTTCTAAAGGTCACCTTTTTGGGGAAGAACAATTAATTACTAGTTTAAACGAATTGCTTAGCACCTATTCTACTGGTGAAGTAGCCGACGAAGCGCGGGCAATTTTACAAGACATAGCTCGTAGGTCTATAATCTCAGAAGAAACACTGTATACTTTTGATGAAAGCGAAGAGCATTATTATATTCTTGCCATAGAAAGTTCTGGGCCTAGTATTAATAAATTGAAAATGGCAATTTCAGACTTCAATACGAAGTTTTATAAAGCAGAAATGTACAAGACTCAAAGTCTTATGCTGAATTTAGACTACCAACTTATTATTGTAAAAACATTCGATAAGTCGAGCAGGTCTTTAAAGTATTTAGATGCTATAAAAGAAGAGGAAAGCTTAAAAAGTATTTTAGGTAGATCTGATTTTGAGCATTTTATTATATCTTCGAGTAATTTTAAAACCTTCTATAAAGACAAGTCGCTAGATAAGTATTTGGTGTATTTCGAAGGAACGTATTTAAAGTATAAATAACCTAAAATCTTGCTATGTTTTCAAAAAACACCTCAGAAATAAGTCGTTCTAACGATAAAGCGAGTTCAGCTGTAAATGCAATTGGACAAGGAAGTACTATTAAAGGAGATATTATTACCGAGGGTGATTTAAGAATCGACGGTACTTTAACAGGTTCTATTACAACCAAAGGACGTTTAGTTATTGGCGAAACTGGATTGGTTGAAGGCGAGGTTGTTTGTGAGAACGCTTTAATTGCTGGAACTTTAAAAGCTAAAATTCAAGTTCATGAATTATTGAGCTTAAAAGCCACGGCTAATTTATCAGGCGATATAATCACCAACAAATTGGCTATTGAACCAGGCGCAAACTTTACAGGTTCTTGTAGTATGGGTGCTTCAATAAAAAACATTAAATCCAGCGATTCTAATGGAAAACACGAAGAAAAAACCGCTTAATCAGTTTCTAAAGTTTTCTGGTATTGCCATGCAAATGGGAATTATTATTGGAGCCGGAGCTTATGGAGGTGTTTGTTTAGATAAATATTTAGAAAAGGACTTTCCTTTGTTTACCCTCCTATTTTCCCTGTTTGCCGTTTTCTCTGCCTTATACTATGTTATTAAAGAAGTAATACACCTTAGCGATGATTCCTGATTTATTATACTTTTTTTTAAAGCTATGCCGTGCAGCCCTAGTTTTTTTTGGTGTACACTATTTATTTAATTATTTTGGGCCTTGGCCATTAGCGGATTCCTTGTTTTACAAAATTCATATTTTCAACTTTATTGCAAGTTTACTAATGTACGTAGTTGTTATAGTAGCTTTTCATAAAACACGGGACCTTGCAGGTTTCGCGTTTTTAACTTCTAGCGTTTTTAAAATGTTAGTTTCGTTTGCCTTTTTAATCCCTTTTGTCCTCCCCAAATTAGAGTACAGTCAAAATTTCGCGCTTCAGTTTTGTATAGTGTTTGTCAGTTATCTTATTTTCGAATCTACTATAACCATCAGAAAATTAAACAAGTAATTAAATCTCTACTTATTTCCTCCGGCCTACAAAGCCTATGTTTATTCACAATCTATTAATTATTGTTGATAAGGCTTAAATATACTTCGCTCATTGAAGAATATTATCTATTTTTGCATCGATTTTCACAGGCTCTAAAACCATATTTGAAAACAAGATGAAAACTGTATTGAAGACATTCTTACTTATTGCAACGTTTACCTTAGGTAATCTTTCTTTATTTGCTCAAGCTGGACATGATCATGCCGATCATACTGGACATTCTCACGCTGAAGAAACTCATACAGATACAGCTTCCGTAGATGACACTCATGCTGAAGTAACACCCGCTGACGAAAAGTTTGATGCGGTTGCCGTAATTATGCATCACATTTCTGATGCGCACGACTTTCACATTCTTGATTACACCGATGATCATGGTATTGAACACCCAGTTTCCATCCCTCTTCCAGTTATATTATTTACTGACGGAGACTTGGATGTGTTTATGTCAAGTGAATTTAATCATGGTCATGATACTGTTAAAGTTGGTAACCACGCTTACTTCCTTGATCATGGTCATATAGCTGAAGTTTCGGGTTCTAACCTTCATCCTATTGATTTTTCTATTACTAAGAATGTATTCTCAATGTTATTGTCGGTATTTTTATTAGTGTTTATTTTTGCTACTGTAGGAAGGTCATACCGCAATGGAGTTTTAGCACCAAAGGGATTAGCTTCTTTTATTGAGCCTTTAGTGTTGTTTGTTCGAGACGATATTGCAGTTCCTAATATTGGAGAGAAAAAAGCCAACAAATTTTTACCCTACCTATTAACGGTGTTCTTCTTTATTTTGATGAACAACCTTTTAGGATTGATTCCATTTTTCCCAGGTTCAGCCAATTTAACAGGGAACATTTCATTTACGATCACATTATCATTCATCACATTCTTGATTACCAACTTGAATGGGAATAAAGATTACTGGAAACATATATTTGCTACTCCTGGCGTTCCGTTATGGTTAGCTCCTATTATGATTCCAGTTGAATTGATGGGTATCTTCGCGAAACCTATCGCCCTACTAATTCGTTTGTTCGCAAACATCACTGCCGGTCACATTATCATCTTAAGCTTGATCTCTTTGATCTTCATCTTTAAGACGATTATGATCGCTCCAGTATCTGTAGGATTTGTATTGTTTATGGATGTATTGGAGCTACTTGTAGCTGCACTGCAAGCATATATTTTCACGCTTTTGTCGGCGCTATTCATTGGAATGGCGGTAGCAGAGCATGAGCATAATTAAGTAAGTTTTTTGTTTAACCCTTAAATAAATTATTATGATTAGTATGGGACCATTAGCTGCAATTGGTGCAGGTTTAGCTGTAATTGGAGCTGGTATCGGTATCGGAAAAATTGGTGGATCTGCAATGGAAGCTATTGCAAGACAACCTGAAGCCACTGCAAAAATTCAAACTGCAATGATTATTGCTGCTGCCTTAGTAGAAGGTGTAGCTTTATTCGCGGTAGTTGTATCTTTGTTAGTAGCAAGCAACTAAAGTATTGCATTAACAAACCTTTCAGGGATTGCCTGAAAGGTTTGTTTTCATTCTCGTTAAAACGAAAACAAAAAAATTAAGATATGGAATTAGTTACTCCTCAAATAGGATTGATATTCTGGACATCACTTTCATTTTTGATCTTGATGTTTCTCTTGAAGAAATTCGCTTGGGCTCCAATCTTGGGTGCTGTAAAAAATCGTGAAGCCTCTATTAGAGAAGCTCTAGAGTCTGCTGAAAATGCTCGTGCAGAAATGGCAAATTTACATGCCGACAACGAACGTATTTTGAAAGAAGCACGTGCTGAAAGAGACGCTATGCTAAAAGATGCTAGAGATATAAAAGCAAGTATTGTTTCTTCAGCTAAAAACATAGCTAAGGAAGAGGCAGCTAAAATGATTGTTTCTGCAAAAGCAGTAATTGAAAACGAAAAAGTTGCCGCTATTTCAGAGCTTAAAAGTTCTGTAGGTTCTTTATCTGTTGATATCGCTGAGAAAATATTGAAAGCTGAATTAAAAGATCCTGAAAAGCAAAATGCTTATATTACGGAGATGCTTAAAGATGTAAAGCTTAACTAACAGACGATGAAAGAAACCAGAGTTGCCCTGCGTTACGCGAAGTCTTTGATTTCTTTAGCTGAAGAACGCAATATTATTGAGCTAGTAAAAGAAGATATGCAGACTGTATTGTCTGTTTGTGAGGAAAGCGAAGCTTTTACCAATATGCTTAAAAGTCCTATTGTTAAAGCCGATAGAAAGAGCGCTATACTTAATGAAATTTTCTCGAAAGAAGTCTGTGACTTAAGTTTGGCATTCCTAAATATCGTTGTCGAAAAAAGACGTGAACCGATTTTAGCTGCTATAGCTTCTAGCTTCATGGATCTTTACAACGAATCTAAAAACATTGTAAAAGCAACTGTTGTAACTGCAATTGCTATTACAGATACTATAAAAACCCAAGTATTGGCACAGCTTAAATTAGTTGCTGGCGATTCTGAAGTTCTATTAGAAGAACGTGTTGATGAAACCATTATAGGTGGATTTGTTCTTCGTATTGGCGGTCGCGAATTTAACGCGAGTATCGCTAATAAATTACAGCAATTAAAAAGAGAATTTGTTTCCAATCCGCACATAAAATAGTACTAATATGGCAAGTGTAAAACCAGCTGAAGTTTCAGCAATATTAAGAGAGCAACTTTCAGGTCTTAAAACCGAAGCTGAAATTGCTGAAGTGGGTACCGTACTTCAAGTAGGTGATGGTATTGCTCGTGTTTATGGACTTACAAACGTAGGTTCTGGTGAATTGATTGAATTTCAATCAGGTTTACAAGGAATCGTATTGAACTTGGAAGAGGACAATGTTGGTGCCGTGCTTTTAGGATCTTCTAAGATTATTAAAGAAGGTGATACTGTAAAACGTACTGGTCGTATTGCATCTATTAATGTAGGTGATGGTATGTTAGGTCGTGTGGTTGATACCTTAGGGACCCCTATCGATGGTAAGGGTCCAATTACTGGAACTACTTACGAAATGCCTTTAGAGCGTACTGCTCCTGGTGTTATTTATCGTCAGCCTGTAACAGAGCCACTTCAAACCGGTATCAAAGCAATTGATGCTATGATTCCTATTGGACGTGGACAACGTGAATTGATTATTGGTGACCGTCAGACAGGTAAAACTTCTGTGGCTATCGATACTATCATCAACCAAAAAGAATTTTACGATGCTGGGCAACCAGTTTATTGTATTTATGTTGCCATAGGTCAAAAAGGATCTACCGTAGCAAATATTGTAAAAACACTAGAAGAAGCTGGAGCAATGGCTTATACAGTTA
>Ga0115004_10001552_pt1 | contig 18888 bp, 20 predicted proteins | sample ArcticOcean_MG_C_10_FD_88737 | JGI IMG/M metagenome (GOLD analysis project Ga0115004, IMG submission 88737) | Marine microbial communities from western Arctic Ocean - ArcticOcean_MG_CB11_90 | ecosystem: Environmental > Aquatic > Marine > Oceanic | place: Arctic Ocean: Canada Basin | collected... | reverse complement strand
CGTACATACATCAACACTTCCGTCACCCCCGTCGACACCCCCGTCACCCCCGTCACCCCCGTCGACACCCCCGTCACCCCCCTCGACACCCCCGTCACCCCCGCCGATTTACTTAAAGAAGTCGGCGATTTACTTAACGAAATAGACAATGAGAAAGTGGATAAACAGAACGCAAACCGGAAAGCAATTCATGTAGAAGAAATTCGTGAAGAAGAAATTCGTGAAGTGAATAAATTTCTAAAAGAAGACGAACGAGAAGAACAAGAAGAAGAAAAAAAAATCCGCGAGGGATACTTTCAGAAAAGAAAGGAAACCCTACGTGCACTAGGTGGACTTGAAGGAATGACTGAAGAAAATTCCACCATCCTTTCTGATCATCATATTTTAAAATACTTGGATTTCAAAAAAGTTTATGGTGTAGGTGGTGCCCGCAATCAATATATGGAAAATGTAGAAACTTTTTTGAAAACGTCAGAGTTTTATGTTGAGGTAAATGATAGACGTATTAACAACTATGCTGCAGAACAATAGGCGGCTAAAGCAGCTGAGGCGCGGAGATGAAGTACATTTTTTAGGCAGTTGCAGCGGCAGCAGCGGAGGCGGCAGAGACGTCGGCGGCGTTGGTTAACTGGCCGGACCAACATAATCATTTACGACCACCATTTTTCACGTGTCGGGGAAGGTTGGTGTGCGTTAATCTATAGGGTTGTGACGATGGCATCTTCCTCTTCGTTGTACAATAACTTTACTAGCAACGGGACTTTAGAACAACGATGGGCAAACTACGGGATGTGTTCATCCTACGATCCAGAGTCTGAAACCCTGAGCGTCACAGTTCCGGAGGGTTGGACGAACACTCTCAGCGACGACGAAAAGGCCGCAAGAAAGGAAGATTGGTGCATTGACGACGCTTCTTGCGGCGTTGATTACTCGCTTGTCATTACCTCGCCCCAAAAAGAACGACGGGTCGAGAAAATGCAGATTTGTGAGCGAAATAACGAGAGGTATGAATTTCAAACTTCAGTTTTTTTTGAACCCTTGGTCGGCGTGGAGCCCGGCGCGCGGGTTGGGCTAGAGCTAATAGCTACCGCAAAGATGGCGAAGGGCCCTCCAAAAATCGTCACGCTCGTGAAAGGAGAGTTTGAGAGCAAGGAGCGAATCGACGTTATAGGCACTTCATCGCCGGGCTATTTTTTCCTGGCGGAAGGTGGGTTTGCGGTTTTTATCCACTTCGGCGCCAAAAGCTGCGTGACGAACATCACTTTTGTGGGAAGACTGGACGACATCATAGATGTCTGATACGACGTGTTGGCGCGATGGGCTGTTTTATTCTATGGTTTAGGAGTTTCGATAGCACGGTGCGGTGAAATAAGGAAAATTACAAAATTTTGAAAATTGAACTAAGCAGAAAGAGTCACTGAGAAGTGCATGACGTCGGCCTGGTTCGCCATGTTTTTAAGCACAAACTCGATGGTTGATCCCTGGTTATTTTTGCTCTCATCCATCACAACGATAGACATGAACTGACTCACTCCGCCGTCTGTTTGGATGTTCAACATCGGAGCGGGACCGTTCGGAGCACCCGCGGTTCCGCCGTTCCAAAGATAATCTTTCCATCCGCCACCTGAGGCAAAATCGTAACGGGATGTGGAAATCGATCCTCCGCTCCTGAACTTGAAGAACATCTTGACTTTGTCGTCTGTCAAGCTAGTTGTACCATCGATTAAAAGTTCGTAGTTCCATTGACCATAGTTGTTCTCGAGGCCGTCGGCGGGCGACCTGTGAACCTCGAGGTCGGTGGTTCCTTCGGACCATCCTGCGATATTTGTTGAGCCTTCGTTGAGCGCCTCCGTCGCGCCGAAATAGTAGGTGTTCGTGGTACTATCTGTCACGGCATCTTGCCCGTTGAAACCGTTCTTCACCTCGGTGGCGATTGTCATGTCGGGAACCTCCGTCAATGAAGAACCAGAAAGAGTCACTGAGAAGTGCATGACGTCGTCCTTGTTCGCCACGTTTTTAAGCACAAACTTGATGGTCGATCCCTGGTTATTTTTGCTCTCATCCATCACAACGATAGACATGAACTGACTCACTCCGGCGTCTGTTTGGATGTTCATCCTCGGAGCATCCACGGTCCCACCGCTCCATAGATAATCTTTCCATCCGCCATCTGCGGAGGCAAAATCGTAACGGGATGTGGAAATCGATCCTCCGCTCCTGAACTTGACGAACATCTTGACGTCGCCGTCTGTCAAGCTAGTTGTACCATCGATTAAAAGCTCGTAGTTCCATTGATTATTCTCGTTCGCGAGGCCGTCGGCGGGCGACCTGTGAACCTCGAGGTCGGTGGTTCCTTCGGACCATCCTGGGATATTTGTTGAGCCTTCGTTGAGCGCCTCCGTCGCGCCGAAATAGTAGGTGTTCGTGGTACTGTCTGTCACGGCATCCTGCCCGTTGAAACCGTTCTTCACCTCGGTGGCGATTGTCATGTCGGAAATCTCCGTCAATGAAGAATACAACACCAAGGATGCCGAGACGGGAAACGCCGCTGTCAGACTTGTCAGTTCAGCGGCGGTGATTTCTTTGTTCAAAGTTATGCCGTAAGGCACTTCTGAAGAACCATGAGCGGAGCCGACGCAAAGCGCCGCGACGGATAGGAGAAAACTCCAGACGAGCTTCATTTTGTTGTAACTAAAACGTGTTTCATATATACGGTCGGTGCAAATTCCTGATTTTTCTACGTATAAAGAGTGAGTTCATCGCGACGCCGCGTATATATCAACAGGTTTTGGAATCTCATAAAAAAAAAAAATTAATGAGTTCTTTTATTGAGGTTGCCCCTCCATATCAAAAACAGTACGATGAAGATAGAGCAAAAGTAAAGGAAAATAAAAAACTATATGATGAAAGAGTCAAACAGATGTATAGGGTTGTAGGGGAATATAAATCGTTCATGACCGAGTTACTCGAAGGGCGCAGCAGAACTAAAAGACCGCTTACTAAAAAACTGCCTGAACTCAAAAAATACCAGAGATATTTCCTAGATTCAATCGATTTCTTAAATTATGATAAAGCGAATGAAAATTTTACTTCAAAGACACCAAATGCCCAACTGAAGGAAAAAACTGGTTTGGTTGATGTGACTGATAGAATGTCGGTGCTGCTGACAGAAGGTACTGACGTTCTCCCAAGCCTTGAAGCCCTAATTGAGAACCCACAATATGCGGATATCGGCGGGATTTGGGATTCTATTTCTTCAGCGTATGCTGGAGCGAAAAAAAAGGCGAGCGAATTCGTTGACGCGGGTAAAGATATCGTCAACAACGCTGTTTATTTTTAGACCTAGCTCACTCGCAAGAGTCGCGTGGTTTTTAAATGAGAATTCAATACTGTTCATTTATTCGCAACATGTTGCGACCGCAAATTATTGAGAAATATACTTTGAAAAGCAAGTCCGCGCGCGGAGTGATTATAATACAAAGCTCGCCACTCTGCGCAAAGCCTCATGTTCCTCGATATCTCTATCTCAGCTTCAGTTCTTAGACATTCGGATATTGAGAGTAAATCGCGGGCTTGTTTAAGCTTCATCTCTGAATCCAATAGGGTGTCTTCCATTTTTTGGATTTTTTGTTTTAAAACATCAGTGTCTGTGGATGGTGACAAATCCATATACCTTGCCGGTGCTTTTCTTTTTCTACCTTGCGCCCCATTTGTAGACATAGAGTTGAGTTGTCCGCACACTCGAACTTCTGTCCTGTTTTTTGTATCCCTTCTTTAATTAATCAAATCATCATTCAAAATTGCATAAACGTCATGTTTATCATCCCGAACACAATACCCTAGATCTCGTAGCTCATCAAGGAACTCGTCCACTCTGATAAGGTTTTTTATCTCTGCGATGATATATTTGGGCTTTTGCACTGCCAGCCAAGATCCCACTATCTGATCATCAATCCCTTCCACGTCTGAAATTAACAAATCAGGAGCATATTGTCTAGCCAAGTCTTGTGTGAACGCACAAGGAACTTGTGTGACTTCCAAACGTTCGACAAGCTTATTGCGAAGGCAGGTGTCGGGAAGTCCCGCGCTGCCGCAAGATGTGGGTGCTCGATCAAGCAAACGGTTATGGTTCAGAACGTGTTGCTTGCTGAGAGAGGATATTTGCTTGACCCACCATGGAAATGGCAAACCGTCGGTATTGATATAGTAAAATGGCAACCCCTCAACGCGCTCAATACAAGCCGCCGAGTGAATGACGTCAACGTCCAATTCCGCCGCGCGATACGTTTTTAACGCTGTATTATAATGCAGGAAGTGAGGTTCAAGGGCGACACCTGACCACCGATGTCTGACAGCGAGTTTGTAGGCGTGATCATTTGCCACTCCGTCGTGAGCTCCGAGAAGGGCGAAAGTCAGCCTCCGGGATAATAATCTTACGAACAACGATGACAAGTGTGATGTCTCCTGAAGCGCCTGACATGGTTTCAAGGGTTTTTCGTTCTCATAAGCATGTGTGACGAACATGAACAGGAAGAGCAAGAATGTAGTCCAAGTCATGGTACGGGCGGCCTGCTGATTTATCATCTTTCACGTTTGATACAAGGTCATCATCGCGCTAATAAAAAAAAACCAATCGCGATAACGGTAGATTAAAAATAACTGATAATGCTTTTTCTATCCCGATCGAACTTGAGTCAAGTTTTGTAGATCTCGGAGCTCTGATACACTCGCGCAAAGATGAAGCTGCATTCCATCAAAGAAGAGCAGTTGTATTCCATCGAGGAAGTGAGGGAGCATAATACGGAAACCGATGCTTGGGTAGTTATTGACGGTAAGGTCTTAGATGTGACCTCTTGGGTACCCAAGCATCCGGGTGGCTCCCACTTGATCGCAGCGTTCGCGGGAAACGACTGCAGCGATGAGTTCGCCGCATTCCATTTCCCGCAGACTTACTCGTTCCTGAAAACCTACCAGGTGGGCGAGCTCAAAGGTGGCGGGAGTGTTCCTCACGAGGAAAGAGAATTTCACAAGCTTCGACGCAAGCTTTGGGACCAGGGATTGTTTAACATCGAGGCGTGGTATTTCGTAGCCTGTATTCTGAGGGTGCTTGCCTTTGCTCTTCCGGCGTTTCTTCTGATTTCGCGTGGGGGCAACATTTCTCTGAAGCTTGTTGGTGGCGTGTGCCTAGGATTTTTTGAGCAACAGTCTCTGCTCATGGCCCACGACTTTTTACACAGAGCAGTTTTCAAGAAGAGAAACGCCTCTTTTTGGGGCGGTTGGTTCACGGGAAGTGTTTGTGGAGGAGTGGGAGCCGCCTGGTGGAGACGGGATCATTTCATTCACCACGCGCTTACCAACGTGTTGGGTGTTGATCCTTCAGCAGGTGCAGATCCTTTTGTGTTCATTGACTCAAAGCAGTTTCTTGACAAAAAGCGCGGCGCTTTCGACTATTTCACTCTACGTGCCCAACCCTGGCTATATTTCCCCATCTGCTTGTTCTTTGCGCGGTTTAACTTGCACTTCATCTCTATCCTGGCCTCACCTGGTAAACTGATCGATGCATTTGGCGTGTCCTTGTTTTTTGCGTGGAAATACCTGCTTCTGTCACAACTCAGCAGCGCGCGCGAAATGGTGGTCGTTTGGTCAGTTGCACACTCGGTATGCTCCGTCTTACATCTCCAGCTCAATGTTGCTCATTTCCCGACCTACATGTGGAATAAGGAACATGTTCATGATAGAGGATTCCTGTATCACCAGATTATAACTACTATGAACATTACTTGCTCAAGATTCGAACACTGGTTCCATGGTGGTCTTGAATACCAAATCGAGCACCATATGTTCCCTTTGTTGCCGCGGAATCAGCTCGGAAACGTCGCGCCGGAGGTGAAAAAACTTTTGAAGAAAACTGATCTTCCGTATCGCACGGAAGGTTTTTTCCAAGCAAATGTCACTTGCTGGAAAATGATTAAAAACGTCACAGAGGAATGTCTCCAGCGACGAAAGCGAACGCCCGCGCGTTAAATCACAAACGAACTTGTTTTGTTTCTCCGCACAACGATGTCGTATAAACTACTTTGAATATACCCATACTTCTCATCTGATTCTCGCACCGCGCGCACGGTTGTGAAAAACCTGAACCGAGCGAATTTGATCTGGCCACGAACATCACGGACCCCCTCATATCACGACTCGGTCGGTTCGCTAGCGAATTCATAACGTTTATCTCCGCGTGCTCGCTTTTATAGTTCGGGTGGCGACTGGGGGATTTCGTGTACGTGTTCATCGCCTCCCCCATAATTTTCCCACGCTTGACTAACAACGCCCCGTGTTTGAAGTTTTTGTGTTCGCTGAGGGATGCGAGAAGTAAAGCTCTCTCGATGTACTTTGCGTTTGAGACCATGAGTATAGATGTAGAAGTAAAAAAGTAGTGGTTTGAAGCCACATCACAGATATATTCAGAAGGATCTACCCTCTGCGTTGTGAAGAAAAAATGCCAAATAATATTTTTTTTGTTCACGTGGTTCGGCAGATTGAACAAGCCGTGTACGGAGAACTTCGGTACGAAGCAGTGCCGTGCGGACGAGGCTCGAACGAAGGGTTGTGCGGCTGCAAGAAGGGCGATGTGTTTGAGATTCGCTCAAAGAGACAGCTTCCTTTCCTTGACGGCGACGTTTGCTATCAGATGGTTTTAGAAAACGATCCTCAAAAGGACTCCGGCGTCCTTTTCCTTGGATGTCTTTCTTTTAAATTTCCATCCGAAAAGGATCTCCAAAAAAACGTATTGATGCGAAGTATCGATGGGAGAATGGCATCGGGGAAGTTAAACAGATGCACCGCTCGTGCGAACCAATCTGATTTCACGAGCCAGATTTACAAAGAGTTCGGTAAGGAAACGAGAGATAGGTATTATGAGAACAGAAGAAGAAGCCTGGGGGGCCTGGCGGAAATCTCTCAAGCGGCCTTGAAAGGCGTTTTGATTTGTTTTGGATTCTCAGAACATGTTGTGAAAAATATTGTCATCTCTGTGGAGAAGCAAAAAGACGCGGAAGAAGAAAGATGGTTCTTGCCTATCGGTAGCCCGGTTGCAAACGGCGACGACGGGTTTGAAAATTTTTATGATTTTTTTTCTGGAATGAGAAAAAATGTGAGCGCTCTGACTGGGGCGGTTGAAAAAATCATAAAAGAAGATCCCGAAGGTTTTTTCAGCGCGACGACTCGGGCAATGTCTTTCAGGGAATTAGGAAGCATGGACCCCACGAACTACGCGCACTATTGCGCGCTCAAACTTTCACTAACAAATTTTGATGTCAAGAACTTAGTTGGTTTGTGCGATGAGCATAGCGGACCTTTCGTCTCTGCTCCTCATGAGTATCAGAAACTAATTAAAAACCAAACGGTGGTTGACGTCGCCGGCCTTCTCGTGGAGCGAAATTTTATGGCTTCTATGGTCACCTTGGAAAAATTCAAAAAACATAACTGTCTCTTTTTTGAGCACGACGACGGGCTGGACTTCCCAGATCATAAATCTGCGTTTGAACCCAACAGGGGATCTGGAACTATTGAAGAGGTGCACGTGCTCTGTGCGGAAAAAAAAATAATGCTTAAATTCTCAAAAGGAGGGAAGAATGACAGCGAGAGTCAGAGATTGATGTTTTTGAACGGCAAAAAAATGATTCAAGCCTCTGTTTTCTTCAGAGACGCGCACGTGCTTTCAGCCAAGTCTTTTGCTCACCTCTTTTGGAAACTAAGCAAGAGAATACAGTTTAAAAAACTCACTCTGACGTTCAGGCTAGATTGGGATACATCCTTCATCTCAACTTTCTGGCAACTCGTTAAAAACAAGTACCACGCGCTGCTGCCACCAATACCAACGTTCGAGAAAAACACTGATGAGACCCATCTGCGCTCTTTTGAAGAAGTTCTTGAATTGACAAACAACATATGCATCGTGCCGTCGGCGACACTTGCGGCCGGCCAAGGAGAAGTTAACGATAACGATTGGGGGTTTAGCGTCAAGTCGTGCATCTTTGGCAAAGTGTGCGAAAAAAAACAGTTTATCACTCTTCTCAAGACACCGATTGGCTCTAGGAAGTTCGTGTCCACATCTGAGGTGTTCAAAGCCCAAGTGAGCAACAAAGGAGTCCCGGTAGTACCCGTAGGCGCGCTGATATCTGTCACGAGAAAAATGAGGAGACCGGTGTGGTCTTCCGCCACCATGGTCATCCCTCCACATTTTTCCGCTTTTAAAATCAGTCAAATGCAAGACGCGATCTCAAGAGTAGCGACAAAGGTTGACGTGATGTTCGTTGAAAACAATGAAAAAGAAGAGCCGGTGGACGAGAGGGTGCTGAAGGTGTTGAAATATCTTGACGATTCATAGATTCAATTAAAAATAATATATTAGGGGATTTATCGTGAAGGTTGATCGAGTTACACAAAATCGTGCGAGAAGCGGTACACCGATCAGATCGTGGCGTTCATGGAAATTGAGTTTGAACAAGAGCCAGATGAAGATGACGATCTAGACTGGTATAAAAAACCAAAGTAAATACTCCTCTTCTCGCGTATATATACGAGTGAAAAAATCCATAGTTACGGTCAATATAAATCAACCATGAGCGGCCAAGATGTTTACAGCGTGGAACCCTGTGAACGATGTGAGGGAAAATTTAACATCACTTACTCTGAAGAAGCACGATGGATGACAAATCCTCAGAAAAAAGATAAAGAATTTGTGACTCAACTCAGCTTCATTCCCACTTCCCGACATGTTGATTTTTTACGAACACTGAGCAACAACGCTATCAAAACAAACGAGGAGGGCAAAAAATACGTCGAGTCCAAAATCAAAAGTCAATGGGTTGCTTTTTGCGAGATGGCTCCGTGGAACGGCAAGTTTGGCACAGGTATGGTTCCAGCTGGGAAAGTCACGGAATTGCGGAATAACAACAATTATTTCGCGTTTGTTCGGGACGGTGGACCCAAAGATTTTAAGTTTCCCATGAGTGTCGGACCAAAAGGACCCAGTATGGGACTTAACGGGGTTTTAATTAAATTTGACGAGAAGTACGGACCGGAGCGTTTTAACCTTTTTCAAGGAAGCGAAGATGCCGTCAACACAATGCTTCAAGACTTCATAACTTTCCGTGACGCTAATGAGAACGACATTTTGAAAGCTATTGTAGACCACATGAATGACGGAGTGCAACATAATCAAGGAGTGGACGAAGATGAAGGTGAAGAGAACGACTATGTACGTACGCGAAACTTTCTCAACACAATTCACAAATACCTCGGCGGCAAAAAACTGTGCGACATCGGACTCGCGCTCACGTCTTTTTGCCAGTCTTGGGACGTCAAAACTCTTGACACCACTTCCGAGCCAACAGCCAACTTCAGCGTCCCGAGTCCGCATTTTCAGACTCGCGTTATCGTGAAGGATGGTGTCGCGCTTTGCAAGTTTTTAATGAACAACATGCCTGGTGATAAAGAGGACACCTTCAGAGAAATTGAAACTTGGTTCAAGGCTTATTCTAGATCCATAAAAGAACTCACTACATCTTTTGTAGACGCGGACCCCACGTACTCGGGGAAATTCATTAATCTCGACGGCTATCTCGACGGCTATCTCAACCGCACCATTGTGCGCAGGCTTTTCGCTGGTGTACTATCTTCAAATTTCAACTGAACATATCTTCGCATTTTACATCTGTGAGCATTTTATCACACGCGTGATTAGGGTTTTTCTCGTGTATTTCCTCAAGAATGCTGACTCCTAGCTCCCTGAAAGAAGTGGAACTCTCGACTAGGGATTGTAATGAACGTATCACACCCTTAGTCACTTTGAAATTCTCATCGACCTTCTCCAGCAATGCGTCAAAAAGCGCACGAATCCTTTTTTCTTCCTCCAAAATGTTTGACAATTGTGCTACGAACGTTGTCATCGGTGGCGATTTTGGTGTGACTTTTTTGTTTTTTTTTACGCGACGAACGCTCGTGCGATGGGATTATGAGACGAAAGTCTTCATTTCCATTTGATCTAAAGTGTGTTATCTTTTCCTTTTTTCGCTTTGGATTGGCGAATTTTTTTACCAACCGTGAATTGGCGGCTGTTTCGTGGTCTTGGCCTTACCCTTGAATTTCCAATCTTTTGGGTTCCATATGGACACTTTTTTTTCTTCTCGTGCAACAGTACTCGTCGCATCCTCATTTATTTGTTGAAGCCTCTCACGAATACCCTTGAGCGCGCGATCACAAGTTACGACGTTATTGGTTTTTGAGAGTTCAGCGCAATATTTGTTCCATAATTTATCACTCTTGGCAATTTTCAGAAAACTGTTTGCCGCGATGGGATTCCCAACCGTGAGTGCAGTCACAAAACTCGCCCCTCCCGTTGCTGCGGCGAGAGCAAGAGCGGACGCGGACGTATTTGCGTTGGTGAATTTGACCGCGAGCTTAACGGGATTCGCATAGTAGTTGAAAGCCGCTTTGGCCGTTGAGACGCCAGGAATCCAGTCTATCAAGCCCCCAACTTGGTTAAATTCTTCTTCATCCCCATCTTCCGCGGCCACTACCTCCGTGCGTATTACTTCCGCGGACATGATGATTCCAAAAACAAACATCACCAGGAGCATTTGTTATATACTCGAATGCTTTTGATGTGGTGGCGAACCTTGAACGGATTCCCCATATAATTCTAGGGCGATGAGTTTGCAGGTTTTTGAGGTATTTGCTTTGATGGTCATGGCAAAGCATTTCCCAAAAAAGATCGTGCGCAAGAGATTACGAATGAGTAAATTTGAATTGCGGTGCCTGACTCTGACATACAATATCAAATGGGAGGCAGTATACTTTAATAAAATTATAAAATTGATACAAACCAAAGACGAAGAACTTCAAAGAATGTTGGTGGAAACCCTGCTGAGCGGTCGATCTTTAAAAAAAACTCTAGAGGACGCCTCGGTCCGCGAGTGCGTCAGTCGTGTGAGACGGGAAAACCGAAGAGAATTGTCAGAGATTAAATTTATATCATCTTTTTTCTGCTAGAATTGACATTTTTAATCGTGTGTTTTTGGTTTCATTCCGAGCTCATCCCCCCACGCCGCCCAATCTCCATCACCGCCGGTGCGGCAAAAAAGTTCAATTTTTTTACATGTTTTTCCCACCATCGCGTCAATCATGTGTCTCACTTTTGAAGGTTTTTCCGAGTGCGACCTCCTCTGCGAGAGGAAGACTTGATCCGGTCTTTTAACCATGAGCCGAGTGATTTTTCCTTTGCCGGCGAGCAACAGATACTCCGCCCCGGGTCTAGTGTAAGATCCAAGACCCATGCTTTGAGGTCGGTCTGAAACGCCCGTCTTGACCCAAACGAACGCCACCGTCTTGTATTTGAATCCCCATTTTTCACAGAGGTCGATTGCCCGGCGCATCGTCGGCCCGCTGCACCACATGAAAAGCATGGCCGAGTCTGCCGCGAGGCTTGAAACTTGCAGATCATCGAGCGACCCATCTCGCATGGTGTGGTAATGATTCTCGGCAACTCCAGAACCTGTTGATCTCGAGTATTGAAAAGGAGGGTCCGCGAGGATGACGGTGTACTCACCGGTGTCCATGCCATTCAGCAGAGGAAAATCTTTCGATGAAAAATTTCTGACGACAGGCGACAAATTCCCGGCGGTAGCGGTGGCGGTGGCGGCGGCGGTAGCGGCGGTAGCGGCGGCGGTTGCGGCGGCGACGATCGGGATAAGGTTTTTTTTTCTTGCTTTTGGGGGAAGTCCTCCTTTCTGTAGATGAGCGACACTCTTCCGGTGCTTAAAAAGACCGGAGCCGTGGGGAAAATTTTTATCGCACAGTTCACATCGCCATATTCTTTTACCTGGATTCTGAGAACAAATTTTTTCATGATGACGAATTGTGGAGGCCGCGACTCCGAAACCAAAAATTTTGGAACAAAAGGAACATTCTCCTCCCCCAAAAGACTTAGCTAGAGTGTTATTCTCTGAATATTTCATTTCTGGGGACATCTTTTGAGAGTCGGAGTGGTTCGAAGAAATCGCTTTCATTGACCTCTTTCAGCAATTTTGCCTTGCGTTTGAATGGTAAAAAGGGCAGAAAATGAAGTTGTTGGAAACGTGTCAAGACTTTATACAACACTTCCGTTGCGCGGTTGTTTTTCTTGTCGTTCAGTAAGGTTTGTATGGTGTTAGCGTCGTGTGGATCAAGAAAATCCCACCACTCTCGCAACAGAAGTTCAACCACGACCTGTTTGGGAACAATTTTGATGTAGAAAGTTGCAGTGTTCGCGCTCTCACCGATACTCCTGAGGTAAGTCTTACTCGCCATTATATGTATGTGTCCTGGAATTTTCTCATTAAATATATTTTGGTTTTGCAATCTAAGAATTACACAAAAACGTAATCATTTCCTGTCTTTTTTCCCTCTCAAGTCTAACAATAGTGATACCAACAATTTCATACAAGCGGAGATATTCTTCACAGGCTTCTTCATCAGTAAACATCTTTCTTAGTGCAACCATATTTTCAGCTTGCCTTATGATTGATTTGTCACCTCCTTCCGACAGAAGTGCCTTAGTCAACTTTGAAGCGACTTTGTAGACGGTAACACTATTGGCAGTCGTCAAGCGCATCCGCAAGCGCATCCGCAAGCGGTCCGCTATTATTTGGCAGGCGTTTTTGGCGTTACCTTTTAAAAAATGACTTTCTGTCATTTCATAAACACTTTTCAAAGCACATATGAGCTCTATTTTGAATAATGTCTTTTCGTTCAAATACATGCCCGTCGCACGCATGGCGATGAATACGATGATGTCGTAGTGCGAAGGGGGGCTGAATTTCTCTGAGTGGTTTACCTGAATGTTGTGAGAGTGCCACCCACCACCAACCGCTCCCAGATACGGCCTATCAACTGCTCCAAATGTACCTACTCCGTTCATTACATAGCTGGTTCCTTTTACAACTCCTGTGTATTCTACATCTTTCTTGATGTAGTCCTTAATTTGAGACGTATTTGTTGGGAAAACCAAGGGAATCGGGAACCCTAACAAGGTTTGCAACTTTCTCCTCTGGAGAATGATGAATCTTTCCGCTACAGTCCATTCACCTGTGAGAGTGGAGCTGACAATAGGCCGATTCGCGGTGAGAATGTTCTGAAACGTTTGTTCTTGGTCTTTAGACAACAAAGCGTGCGTTCTTTCCCATGAAACTCGGCTCCGATTCATGCACAAATCTTTTAGCTTTACCGCATAGGAGTTTGGTTCATCCGTATATTTGAAATATATCTCTCTTGTTGTTTTTCCGTGTTCATCGTACAAAGGTTCGCAAAGCATCGCGGAGACTACGTACCTGTACTCATAAGGTCTTTTCCAGTTATTTACCACATCGTACTTTGGATAACAAAGGTACGTGCCATCGCACAAGAGACACTGGCTTTCGGAGGGTTTATTATCAGTTTGTGTGAAAAAGCTTTTTGGAATTAGCATGGCGACCGCATGCGCAAAGTACTGCCTATTGTCACGAACTGTTACCAGAGCTAGAGCCGGAACATACTCTTGGGCCTTTGAATGCGCGGCGGCGAGGAGAGGGTTTTTTTTGTCGTTGTTTGTAAGATTCATATTCTTGAGTTCCATGAAGGCCATAATCGATTCTTTGGCGATATCCTCACAGTCCCCTACGCCGTCATTCCTCCCCAATGATGAAAATCTTTCCACACTCTCTTTTGAACTTGACAAGTCTTGCGTGTACCTGATGGATCCACCAAATATGACTAAAGCGATAGCGATGACATTTCCTTGTTCTTGATCTTCTCTTTTTTGACCTTCTGTGGTGAAGAAGAGTAACATTGATGCTAGCTTGAGAATACTCTCAAACTCATCTTCGGTGTATCTGGGATTCCTTGGCAAATCCATACTGAAACACCAACCGGGAAGAGAATCTTGCTTGTTGTTCCAGAAAGGGCAGTGCGTTCTACTCAAAAAAACTTTCTCCTTAGGTGTTTGAATTTTGGGGTATGGTTTTGAACCACCATCTTTGAACCACCAGGTTGCTTTTTCCACGAATTGATCGACCATTTCCTTTTGCTCGGATGGAACCAAAAACCATTTTCGCAGTAGCAGAGACTTGTCGTCTTTTTCTGAATTTTGTGTCGATGACAACCATTTAGTTGGTATCGTCAGTTCCAGTTTACCGCACGGATTAAGCGTACTCTCCTCGATCAAAATCCCTTGATAGAGGCCTGACGCACTACGTTCCAGTCTGCATCTGGCGTGAGGCTGCCACCCCACCACGCTGGAGTGTAGTTTTCTTAACAGTACTATGCACAAACCCTCGTAAAATGTTGGATCTTTTATTTTGATAGTGCATTTCGCTTTGCTTCGCTGTCGAAAAATCGTCTCTTGGCTTATTGCCGGCGCGACTTTCACATTTTGTGCGCCTGGAAAATGCGCGTGGCACACAAAAAAGGTGGGTTCTTCCACCTTCACTTGTTGAAATGTTATAATGATCTTCTCCATCTTAGAAAACAAAAATGGCCATCAATATATAGTAATTCTATATGTTTAAAAAAAGGAAAAATCGAGATAGCACTGATGAACTGTCTGAGGCTGTAAAAGAAGCGGTCAGTAGGGTATGCGCATGGAGGGACGCTTGCGGCGCTTTTTTTGCGGTTGAAACGAACACTAAGGTCGGAGAAGACTTCGTAATTCTTGAACTTCGCGGTATTGACGAACTGCTAATATCAGACTTATTTGGCTTGGCGGATAATATTCCTTACATTACAGACTACTCTTGTGTTTTTGCAAAAAATGATGCGAAAGGATTCATCTCTCTAACGTTTGAGAATATTAGCGGAGCGAAAAAAAACAGAAAGGTGGAGCAGGACGACGACACTCGCTACATCGAAGAAGACTCTGAAATTCTGGAAGCTCATAAAAAAATACCCTCCGCGGAAGAGAACGACATAAAGATATCAACGATGTGCTTTGTCAGGTTAAAAAAAAATTTATGCATGATAGACGGCCTCAAAGTGACTTTCAGCACCACAAGCACCCCGGGGCTTTTGGTGCTCGGCGTGCACGGTCTGACCGTCGCTGACAAAAAATTCTGCGAGTCAGTAAGAAAAATATGCAACGCGGAAAAGGTTAAGTTTGAGGTGCATTTGGAGAAGAATTATGCACAACTCAACATTAAAAAAAAAAAAGGGATCGTCAATATATAAAATAATGACATATTAATATGAAAAGAAGATGGCTACCACTTACACAGACCCCTCAGTTTTTGAATCTCGGGGGAACACAGATGAAAGCGACCCGCGAGTGGGAAACAACTTCGTCCCAAACGAGGATCTGGGAGAGCCGCCGAGCTCGAGGTTGGTCAGGGCGCCGGCGGACGCGGACGCGATCGATGGCGGAGAGGATGGAACCGTATGCTTCGCGTGCGCGTACACAAAAGTAGATACGTGCCAGAGCGCGGATCCTTTCAACGAGGGAGAGGTCAAAGACGCGTACGAAGACATGCTCAAATTAATAGAAGATCATTACGCGTCCGGCGTGTCAAACCCACACGTGGTCAATATGGTGTATGATTTTTATGAAAAAGAAATTAGACCTTTGGGAGAATTTGGAGAGTGGACGAAGAGGTCCATCGCGAGACACTTGTTGTACCACACAAACAGTGAAGATGTGCTCGCCCAAGAGGTCACGAGCATGATGTACGCCCAAATACAGTCGATAAGAAACAGAACGTGGGTAGAAAACATTCACGACGGAACTCTGGAGCCGCACCACAAAAATATAATGCTCATGGAAAGACTCATTAAAGGTTTGGGAGACCATCTAGCTAAGAAAAGAATAAAAAAGTAGTGGTATTTTCAAAACGCGTAATTTAGACTATATATGATGCGGGATTGTTCAAATTAAAAAAATGGGACTCAAGCGCAGCTTTACAGAAACAATCAAAAAAAAAATAGCCGCTTCTCAAAAATGGAAATGTAGCGGATGCGAGCAGCTGCTAGAAAGCACGTATCAAGTGGACCACAGTATTCCTTTATGGGCAGGGGGTGAAGATTGTCCAGATAACGCGACAGCTCTGTGCCCAAACTGCCACGCGATTAAGACACAAGCAGAAGCCTCGGTCCGCGCTAAAAGAATAAGAGAAACGAATCAACAAAGGGTAGACGCGGCGAGAGAATGCGTATTAAAAGAGGAGCAGGCATTTTGTCGCCAGCTTGACTTGGGAAATGGAAAGAAAAAATGCAGGGCGTGCGGAAAAGTGGGGTACGCTTTATTCCCCCATGAATGTCCCGTGGCGAGAAGCAGAGCAGAATCGAGGTTTAAGAAGAAGATAAAACCCAACACCAATCCAAAGAACACAACAAACTTTTTTGACGTGTTTCTTTTCACCAATCCTCCTTAATTGGGCCCTTATTCGGCATATTTATTCTTTGTTTTTTTCTTCAGATTGCTTCTGAAATTTTGTAAATATTCATTTTGAGCATCAGTTTTTTTTTGACGTTCTTGCTGCACTCCTTGATACGGCTCTGCGCTTCCGCGCTGTTGATTGGATTTTCTGTTTTCTTCAACTTGCTTTTGAGCGGATTTAAAGTCCGCGCAAGATTGACACGGGAAACAGAAAACCATGCTGAAGAACCTAGTAAAACAATTCTCATTCTCATTCGCATATATGTCCATGCAATTCATAGCGACGCATCCGGTGATGCACGGACCTATCCATCCGACGGAACCGAGCAAACAATTAAGTACAAACATACCGCAACACGGCCCTCCGCCTCCATCACAAATATCTTCCTTCTTCGTAAATTTGCTTGTTCTCATTTTCACAACCGATCCGAACAGGCAGTATGGGGCGACGCATCCGGTGCAGCAGATCTTACAGTCTTCCTCGTCTGTTGGGCTGCACCATACGTCAAAAGTGCCTACTATATTTGAAGCGGCCACGTATTGAGTTTTTTCAATTGTTTGTGTTGCCGGAGCAGAAATCTGAGCATAATCACAACCATCAGGTTGACTCATTTTCTTTTTATCTTTTTTTTAAACGAAACAAACTCAATAAATACCGTTCACAAAAAGTTTTTTTGTAAAAATCATTCGATGGGTATATAATATCTTGAGAATATGAGAAATATAGAGCTGGGCACCATGAGTGTCGACGCCGTACCAGCAGCTTATATTTTTTTTGTGCAGAAGCTATTAGACACCGCAAAAAGGCAAAAAAAAAGTGTACCTGAGAACGTGTACATTCAAGTTTGGTTCTCACCCGTACTGAAGAGGTTCTTTAGAGAGTACTACTGCCACTGCGGTTGTCATGTTGACTCCGGACTAAATCCTGAGAACGATGTTCTAAAAACACTCGGCAAGTGCGCCGCTAAAAAAGGAATAAAGGCGCTGCCAGCCCCCTACGTATCAATTAAAGCCTTCGTCGACAGTGACGAAGGGGTCGCGAGCTTGCTGACGCTCTTCTCAACGAAAGACCACGATTTATTGTCACTGAGGGAGCAACACATGATTCTGAAAACAATGAAGGGCATCAAATATGACAAAAAAATACAAGAGGACAAGTCAGTATTCTCACAAAAGTTCATCGACAAGGATGATTCCATAGCCAATTTTGACTTCTTGTTCTCCTGCTACAGAAACAATGTCATGGCGATTACGTTTACCACAGAGGCAGGAGAGCAGCACGAGAACATCCTTCGTTCGATTAAAACATCTAAAGGAGAAGATCTTATGAGTAAATGCAACGCTACAATAAAGCTGTTTGAAAACGACGAAACCAACATAGATAAGATGGTTGCAAAAATAAGTTGTGAACATTTGTATACTCTTATGTACGTGCTCGCAAGGGCGGCGCCTTGGGTGTTTGACAAGCTAGAAGAAGAAAAAAAGGAGGAACTATGGGACATGTTTAACGCTTGGTCCCAAATTCTAGGTGGATTTCATACTCTAATTCTCAATGATAAGGATACGAATGAGATTGATACTGCATGCATTCATCAATTTATAAACCTTGTGAGGGTTCATACTGAATTCCTCTCACAGGAGTACCAGCTACTTTCAAACTAAAGAGGGATTTTTGGAGGGGAATTGTCTCGGCAAGAGTCTACTACGCCAAGTTCAGGATTACTGCCCCCCCAGATGCAAAAAAAGGACTGCGCAGCGCACGTGGCAGAATCCAAAAAAAGAGAGCAATGGAAGTCAAGATCGTCACCGTGAAGAAGCCTTTTTGCCCCTGGGGAAGAGACAGGGGCCTCGTCAATATTTGTCACCGCTGGATTGTTTTTCTGCATTTTTGTCAAGTCTTGACCGGTGGTTTCTTTGTCCACCGCCACATGGTAGCTAATCTGCGTAGCCTGCGCGGTCAAACTATTAAAACAGACTGTCGCGCAGAGGACGATGGCGATTGTCGAGACTTTCATATTGTTCACGTGTAATAAAGTATTGGTTATATAGAAAAGTTTACTCGCGCGATAAAAAGTCATTTTTTTTACTATGATTGTCTATTTATAGAGTCTGTTTTTTTATAAAAAACATAAGCTCGATGTCTTCTTCTGTATATGAGGATATTCGAGGAACCGTCGCGACTCGAACGTATACAGACCCCCCCCCTCTCGATGAGATTAACGGACTCGATCACGTCCATCTCTTGGGCTGCGACGACATGAAGGCGTATTGCAGAACCGCATTGTTGAGGAAGGGATACACGAAATGCAAAGACGAAGATTTCCAAAAGTTGCACCTAGCAAAGTGCGCGTTTGGAGAAGAGAAGGAAATAAAACACGGTGATTTGAACGAATACCAATATCATAAAAATCTTCTGAGGGAGTGTGCGGGGGCGAAGCTAGACTCGAAGAGCG
>Ga0115004_10001550_pt1 | contig 18906 bp, 19 predicted proteins | sample ArcticOcean_MG_C_10_FD_88737 | JGI IMG/M metagenome (GOLD analysis project Ga0115004, IMG submission 88737) | Marine microbial communities from western Arctic Ocean - ArcticOcean_MG_CB11_90 | ecosystem: Environmental > Aquatic > Marine > Oceanic | place: Arctic Ocean: Canada Basin | collected... | reverse complement strand
TTTATGAAATATTTTGAACCAATGTTCATATTGGTTTTATTCTTATTGTTAAAAACAAAATATGTGAATTTATTTCTGGTTAGTAAAAAAAATATATATCTTTATCATGGATATTTTTTAATATACTTAAGTGCAGCTATAGTAAATAATTTTTTCTTATTGACTAAATAATATGATTTTGATTCTATATAAAATTACAAGATTCTTGCTTTATCCAATTATCTATTTAGCAGATTTCATACAAAATAATTTAACAAATTTTTTTACGCCTATGAATATGGGGCCAGTTGCTGAAGACTCCTATGCAAAATTTATTAAAGAAAATTTAAAACATTACGACTATATTTTAGACTTTGGTTGTGGGGCTGGATTTTTTTCTAAACTGTTTAAAAGAAAAAAATATTTAGGTGTTGAGGTTAATAAAAATTTTATTTTATCAGCAAAAAAAAAATACAGGGGGTATAATTTTAAACTTCTAGATCAAAAATGTTTGGATGATTACAGAAATAAAATTAGTCTAGTTTTTATAAACAATGTTTTACATCATTTAACAGATCAAGAAATTAAAAATACTTTTCTTTTATTTAAGAAAAAATTAAAACCAAATACAAAAATATTTATAATCGAACCAGTTTTACCAAAAAGTTTTTTTTCTTTAGAGTTTCTCATGAAAGTTATTGATATCGGAAATAATATTAAAACTAAAAAAGATTATCTAAAAATTTTAAATTTATGCTTTGGCATAAAGACCAAAAAGATTATGGAAGTCGGTATTGGTCATGTTTTAGTTTTAAAAGGTTTTTTAAAAAAATAATTTTTTTAAATTTTAGACAAATACCAATCAATAGTTTTTTTTAAATTTGCATCTAAAGAAGATTGAATACTATAATTAATTACATTTTTAAGTTTTCTAGTACTTGGTATACGCTTTAATGGTGAAAAATTTTTAATATTAACTTTTTTAATTAAATAATTTTTTTTCATTAATTTCAAAATTTTTTTAGTTAAATCAATAATTTTTAATTCATTTTGTTGATCTCCAATATTATATATTTTGTTTAGTGACTTTTTAGACATAGTAAGTTCTAGAATCATATTAACGGCATCCTTAATATAGCAAAAAGTTCTTTTATGATTTGGATTGTAGACAACAAATTTTTTATTTTTGGTATGTTTAGCTCTCTTAATTATTTCTGGAATAACATGAGACATACCCATTCTCTCACCAAATATATTATGAGGCCTCACAATCAAATAGGGGAGCGTTGATAAACCACACATATTCTCACCATAAATCTTTGATAACATATAAGAGTTTCTGTCGTTCATGTAATTTCCTAACGTCAAAACAGAATCTTCTTTTGTTGGAAACTTAAGCATATTGTCATATAGAGAACCTGCGTAAACTTCACTTGTAGAAGTAAAAATAAATCTCTCCAGTTTTTTTTGCTTTCTACCCACTTCAATCATTTTTTTTAGAGACTCAACATTGTCAATCAAAACTTTATACGGTTCGTTTAAAACGTTTTTGACTCCTACTATTGCGGCTAAATGAAAAATGTAACTATAATTATTTGAGAGTTTTGGCGTTGTAAGATTTAGATCAGATTTATAAAAAGAAATATTTTTTTTATTAATAAAATCTTTAAACTCTTTATCATACTTACCTCTAGAAAAGTTGTCAATAATATCAATATAATGACCTAAAGAGGATAATTTTTTCGCAAGGTGAAAACCAATAAAGCCCGCCCCACCAGTTATCAGAAATTTCTTTTTACTACTCATAAAATTGTATTAATTTGCTCCTAAAATATTCAGCTTGTATTTTTTTTTATTAAATAAATCTATTTGTTTTGTAGTTAAAGACTTATTGACATCAAATATTATAGTTTTTTTTGCTATATCGTTGGGTCTAATTTTATTAAATTTTTGATGTGATGTACAAAAAATTATAAGATCGTATTTTTTACCATTAAATTTTTTTTCAATATTATAATTTTTAAATAAGTTCTTATTTTTTTCAATATAGGGATCGTGAACGGAAATTACTCCTCCTTTTTTTTTTAATAGTTTAAGTAAGGTAATAGAAGGACTAAATCTAAAATCAGCTGTATCTTCTTTATAAGTTAATCCACAAAGTAATATTTTTTTTTTATTTAATTTATTTACTTTTGACATTATATAATTTAAAGACGTTTTTTCCATGTTAGAATTAACTTTCATAGCATTTGATATAATCGGGAAAGATGCTTTTTTATTATAAAAATTTTTTAAGGAAAAATTAATAAAAGTTGGATCTTTTGTAAGACAATAACCTCCCACTCCAAGCCCTGGTCTCATTATATTAGAGTGTGTGGGTCTTAATTTAATAGCATTGATAATTTTAGGTAAATTAATATTTAAAATATTGGAGATTTTAGTCCATTCATCAATTAAAGAAATATTTATAGCTCGATAACTATTTTCAAGTATCTTTGTAGATTCACATTCGGTGATATTATTTAATTCTGTCAAATTGAATTTTTTGTAGTCAATAAAAGTTCTTAAAAAATTTCTACATTTAATTTTAGATTCCTTATTTATTCCTGAATAGCATCTATAATTAAATTTTATAGAATTTATATAATTTTTGCCAGGCATTACTCTTTCAAAAGCATATGCAAAATATATATCTTTTAAATTAAGAGAACGTTTTTTTAAAATTTTTTTAAAAACCGGGAGTATAATATTTTCACACGTCCCCGGAGGTAACGTTGACTCAAAAATTATTAGTGTTTTTTTTTTTATTTTAGCAGCAATTTGTTGCGAAAGTTGAACAATATTGGAAAAAATATTTTTATTTGAATTATTTACTTCAAAATTTATACTTACGATAATAATATCAGTGTCGTTAATTTTATTTAAATCTGTACGTAAAACAACATCTTTTCTTGAAAATGAATTTTTAAGATATTTCTTGAAAGTTGGATCGTTATTTTTAATCCAATTTTTTTTATTTTCAAAGCAAGACTTTATAAAAATTCCATGTTTGTCATCCTTTTCTATTCCAGAAACTGAATAAATATATGAGTTTTTAATTCTTACATTTGCCAACACCAAGAAGGTAGGCAAACCTACATACCCGAGTCCTATTACAGAAATTTTTTTCATATAATTGTTTTAGGTTTTTAAATTATTCTATAAAACTCAATCAAATTCATTTATATTTAGATTTGTCTAGGTTGCCTAAACTATAATTTGTATTAATATTGATAAAAATCTTATTAAAATTTGCAACGGTTAAATACAAATACAATTTTGAATTTCTTGAATTCAAAAGTTTTTCTAATACTGAATAAAATCGACTATAATCATATCTACCGGCTGAAATAACTATTATTTTTTTTTTCATTTATAATTAATTGCAGGACTGCTAGGAAAATTAATTGCTGTATTGAAAAATTTCATAGAATTATTCATGCTATCTTTTGAGCAGTGCTTAAAAATTTTTAAAGTATGTAGAGGTCTCCAGGTCGATCTTAAGTGGAAACCATTTTTTTTTAAAAAAATAATTAATTTTTCTTTTGATTCTTTATTTTTTAAAATTCCTGTTATAAGCCAATAATTACATTTAGAATTTTTTGGTTCTTGAATAAAATCAATATATTTTGAATTTTTAAAAGTTTTTTTATATGACTGATAATTCTTTCTTTTTGCTGTTATAATTTTATTAATTTTTTCTAATTGAGCACACGCAACTGCAGCTGATAAATTTATCATTCGATAATTGTAACCAATCTCATCATGCAGGTGATCATTATTATTTAGTATTTTTGCTTGGGTTGATAAATGTTTAAGATTAAAAGCCATTTTTTTATTATTTGTTAATATTACCCCGCCTCCACCACACGTAAGCGTTTTATTGCCATTAAAACTTATCATTCCAGCATCACCAGAAGTTCCTAAATGCTTTCCATTTAAAAATGAACCTATTGCTTCAGCGGCATCTTCGATAAATAGTATATTGTATTTTCTACAAATTTTTTTTAACTCTTTAATCTTACTTGGAAAACCATATACGTGTACAGTTATAAGTGCTTTAATTCTTTTACCAGTTTTTTTATTATAATAATTTTTGCCTTTTTTTTGGGATGTTTTTTGTAAATATAGTTCTAATTTTTCTGGACATATACCTAGTGTTTCGGTTTCTATATCCACAAAATTTGGAGTAGATTCGCAATACATTACGGCATTAGCTGTTGCTACATAAGTATATGACGGCATTAGCACTTCATGATTTTTATTGAGATTAAAATATTTTAAAATTAAGTGTAATGCTGATATTCCTGAATTAGTTGCAACTGCATATTTAACTTTTGTATAAGAAGCGATTTTTTTTTCAAAAATTTTAACATATTGACCTACCGAAGAAACAAAGCCCGAAGAAATACATTCATTAAGATATTTTTTTTCATTTCCGGTAAATATAGGCTCGTGTAAACCCCTTGCTTTATTTTTGATAATTTTTTTTAAACCTAACAAAATATGTTTATTAAATTCTGATTTTTTTTTCATTTTATTTTTTTACTTTAAAAATTAATTGCATATAATTTATTTTAATATTGTTTGATGTGATTTTCAACTTGAATTTTTTTTGCTGGGTTAAATGCTATTATTTTCATTTTAACTAATATCATTAATTTTAAAACTTTATTTTTTTCAATATTTTTTAAAGAAAATTTGCCAATTATTTTTTTTTGTAGATATTAAATAATTTTTTAATTGTGCAACTACCATTTATTATTGAAGGGTTGACATTTTTTTTAAAATCATTTTCAAATAAAGCTAAAATCTCTAAAATTTTCAATGAGTCAAAATATTTTATTTTTTCTAACTTCGTGTCTAAATTAATTTTTTTTTTATCTACCTCAAGTACTTTAGATATTTTATCAATAAAAATTTTATAGTTTTCTGGAGATTTGATTTTCATTATATCTTTTTGGTAATATTTTTATGAAGATCTCCTACTGTATTACTATTTTCAATTTCTTTCAAAGTAAGTTTTATATTAAATTTTTTTTGAATTAGAAAAACTAAATTCAAATGGTTTAAAGAATCATATTTTTTAAAAGATTTTAGTTTAGTGCTATGTTCAATTTTTTTTTCATTATTGAAAATAGTTAATATTATATTTTTTAATTTGCTAAAATTTTTATCCATATTTAAATCTTTTTAATTTTTAATAATTTTGTTTTAGATAAATTAATTGTAGCCGCGCCAAAGGAGAAGCCTGCACCAAAGCCTGATATTATGATATCTTTAATTTTACTTTTATTTATCTTTTCTTTTTCGTGACAAATTGTTGTTGGTATAGATGCTGAGCTTGTATTTCCGTAATTTTTTATAGAAAATAGTAATTTTTTATCTGCAATGCCAATATTTTCTGCTATTTTATTTAACATAAATTTATTAGCCTGATGAAAAACAAAAAAACTTATATTACTGATTTTAGTTTTAGAAAATGTAAATAAGTCTTTTATCAATTTAGGAACGTTTTTAACTGCAAAATAAAAGACTTCTTTACCATCCATATAAAATTCAGGGTTAAATTTTTTATCCCTAAATCCACTTTTTTTAAGCATTAGATTTTTAGATCCCTTACCTTCACTACCCATTATAAAATACATTTTATTGTTTATGCCATGGCTGAGAGCTGTTGCTGATCCACTGTCTCCAAATAGTAACTTATTTATTTTGTCGCTGGATTTCACAGTTTTAGATATGGTGTCTCCAACTAATAACAAACCTTTCTTGTATTTATTTGCCTGCATAATTGATGTAATATTCCATAAACCATATACATAACCAGAGCATCCTAAATTTATATCATAACAAACACATTCTTTTTTTAATTGTAGTTTATGGTGAATGATATTACTGCATGCAGGCATTAAGTAATCAGGTGTTTGTGTAACAAATACTAAGATATCGATATTTTTTGGACTCCACTTCAGAGTTCTAATTACATCTTTTGCTGAGTTATAACATAAATCTAGAGTTGTCGTGCTTTCATTAGTCTTGTGGCATTGATTTACACCAAGCATTTTAGATGAATTAATAATCTTATTTTTTTCCGATTTTTTATTAAGAATATTGCTTAATTTATATACTTTTTTTGGAACTGTTACTGAAATAGCTTTAATCCTAACTTTTTTGCTTATACACATCATTTTAGAGTAAATAACCTCCGTCAATTACTAGATTTGTTCCTGTTATCCACTTACTGTTACCGTCAATTAAAAATTTAACACTATTTAACACATCTACATAACCACCAAACCCAAGAGGGTGCTTATCCTCTAAAATTTTTATTTGTTTTCTTGTCAATTTTTTATTAATTTTTCCACCCATCCCAAAATTTGTATGTCCGATTATTAAAGAATTTACTCTAATATTTTTAGGTGCTAATTCTTTAGCGTAACACTTTACTAAATTATTTACAGCTGATTTTGAAGAAGAGTATAAAGAAATGGATTTATTGCCTTCTAAAGATGATACAGAAGAAATAGATACAAAAGATAAGTTTTTATTTACTCTATATTTATATTCAGAAAAAAATTGAATTAATTTTATAAAAGAAAATACATTTGTTTTGTAAACTTTTTCAAAAATTTTATAATCAATACTTCTTAATGGATAAAAATTATGTATAGCTCCAAAATGAATTATCCCATTAAGTTTAATTTTATTTTTTAAAAAATATTTTTTTAATTTTTCAAAGTTTGCTTCATTTTCAAAATCTAATGAAACGTAATGCTTAATATTGACATTTTTTTTAAAATTTTGTTTTAATTTTTTTAAATTTCTTCCTGAAATTATTACATTATATTTTTCTTTGGATAGCTCCTGTGCAATTTTTTCACCCAGACCTGATGTAGCACCAGTAATTAAATAACAGTTTTTCATAATTTTAATATATTTTTATGTTTTTATTTTCTTTTAATTTATATTCTTCTAAATTTAAAGACCACTTAGAATAATCTTTTCTTTTTTTAACACACTTAAAACCGAGTTCTTTATATAAATTTTTTACAATAATATTTTTCTCTGTTTTATAGTATTCTCCAATTAGATACTTTGCATCTATTTTTTTAATATTTGATACTAATTTATTAAAAATTGTAATTTCTAAATCTCTTGAAAAAACTCTGCAACTCATTACCCAAGAATCTATTTTTACTGTTTTTTTTTGAATTTCACAAATTATTAAACTCACTATTCCATTATCTCCAAATTTATCTATCAGGTCTGATTGTAATGTGTGGTATTTTTTTTTATCCCTAATAATACGTTCTATCTCATTTTTATCATATCTTTTTGTGGTTAAATTAAACTGATTGGAACGCATTAAAAGCTGAACAATTCTATCTAAGTTTTTTTTATCGAATTTTCTAATATTTGCTCTCATTTTTAGCGAGTGTAAATATTTTTCTAAGTTGACTGAATTATTTTTTAATTGTTCTCTTTTTCTATTAGACTCATAATAATAACTTCTTTTTTTATCTTCTTTAGATAAATTTGTAATTTCGAAATATCCAGGGAATATTAAATCTCTTTCATAGTTGGAAGGTTCTTCTGAAAGTTCTGGTACCTCAATATCGGGTATAGATTTACGTACGAAGTCTCGTTCAAAAGAATTGTTATCAAAGAAGACCATTGCGTTAAGTCCTATATTTAGTTCTTTCGCTATTGCTATTATATTCTTTGGTTTTTCATCCCAATTAGCTTTAAATGATGAGATGTCCTTTAATTTTAAAATCATATCTTGCCTATTGGTAAAAGCTGACTTTGCAATAGATAAATCATTTTTTGAACATACAGCCAAAAGTATGCCTCTTTTTTTTAATTTTAAGAGTAGTTTTTGAATATTTAAAAAAGATTTACTTTCCGGATCTGAATAACCAATTTTAATTCCTTCGTAGCCTAGGTCACCAATATTTCCACCCCAAATAGTATCGTCTAAATCAATTACTAAAACTTTTTTTATATTACCTAAAATAACTGATATTAGATTGGCTAATTTATCACAATAAAGACTTGCGTAGTCATTTGAAAATGGTAGCTCACCAAGATTGTAAGCTGTTTGATCGTGCCAATTAAAGGTGCCAATTTCAGAAGACAACCCAGCGATATCAAAAATAAAACTTTTAGATTTTAAAGAATAATTAATTATTTTTTTATTCACTTCCTCAATAATTTTAGTGACAGAATTTTGAGTCTGTAATTCGTGATTACTAAATAATTTAAAGGGTGGAGGTGATATTGTTTGAGTTAGAATAGAACAATTTAATTTACTTTTAATAGTATTTATAATCAGCTTAATTTGTTCAAATACTTGAGTTGATATTTTTTTTTTAGAATTAAAACAATCATCAAAATTGAATAAATGATAATCTATTGCCAATAAAACAAAATCTATTCTAGATTCAGTATTAAATATTTTTTTTTTAGAGAGTACAGTTTCTAAAATTTTGTTGTTTTTTGCAAAATGTATTTCAATATTTAAGTTTTTTCTAAATCCTGAGAATTCTAAAGCATCTTTTAAAAAGAAATAATTGCTATTAGATAATACTCCAATATTTATTTTTTTAAACTGTTTAATCTTTTTTTTTTTTAGAAAATCTTTAAGTTTAATTTCATTTGAATAACTTAGTCTTGATTTAATAATTTGTTGTAATTTGAATAAATTTTCATTATTTATCTTATTTTTTGAAAAAATCGTTGATATTTTTTCATCCTCATTATTTAGGCTTGGCAACCAATGGATATTTTTATAGTATTTGGAATTCATATGAATTTAGCTTTTATTGGTGGCGGCAGTTTGGGTTTGGAAACACTATCTTTTTTTATAGATAGTAAAAAAAATGATAATTTTAATATTTTCATTGTTGACTTTAAAATCTCGAACAAATTACTTTTCAGAAAACTATATAAGAAAATAACCTTTTTGACTAACATTAATCATCTGCCTAAAAATAATATAAAGGTTTGTATTACAATTGGATCCCCAGAAAAAAGAATCCTTGTTTAAAAATTTTTGAAAAAAAAAAAAATTAAATTTTTTTCTGCAATTCATAAGTCTGCTCATATTTCTAAAACCGCGAAAATAGGCGAAGGAGTTATAATCGCTCCTAAAGCTGTTGTTTCTCCTTTTTCTAAAATTAAGTCAAATGTTTTTATTAATACTGGCGCTGTAATTGGTCACAATACATTTATTAATTCTCATACCGTAATATGTCCCAATGCTTTTGTGGGTGGCTATTCTAAAGTCGGTTCAAATTGTTATGTAGGGCCAAACGCGGTAGTCTCGCCTAACTTATCTCTTGGAAGTAATTCAAAACTTTCTGCTTCATCGGTTTTATATAAAAATACAAAGAGGAATGTGTTAGCACACGGAAATCCAGCAAAACATACAAAAATTTACAAATAATCATAAAACGGATACTTTATAATTTTTTTTGAAAGAGCTTTTTTCAATATTTTTTCTATTTTATTTGTAGCTCCTTTTTTAAAATATATATCTCGATTTAATTTTTTTTTATTTTTGCTATTTTTTTTAGATAGAGCTTTATTAATTCTATTTATAATTATAGGTACACTGGCTTTAATATCTATTATATTATTTAAGCCAGTTCTGCCTGACTGTCGAATACCTATATTTACTGATGGTGTTCCTAAAAATGGAACCTCGGTTAAACCAGAGGATGAGTTTCCGATAACACAGTCAACTTGTTTAATTAAAGAATAATATAGCCTATGACCTAAAGAGTCGTACAACTTGCATCTACTTCTATTTTTTTTTATAAAATTTTTAATCATTTTTAAAACAATGTTAGACCCTGTATCGTCATTTGGCTTAGTAAATAAAATATTTACATTTACTAACTTCTCTAAAGCCTGAAGAAGATTTTTAAGTTCTGTTTTAGTAGAAAAAGAATCTGTTGTTATAGGATGATATGTGAATAAAATTGTTTTTTTTTGAAATTTATAATTTAATTTTTTTTCTATTTCTAATTTAGAAAAAAATTTAGTACTTAAAATATTATCAACAGTCATGTTTCCAACTAAATGTACGCTTTTAGGATTCTCACCTAATTTTATAATTCTTTTTTTGTGAGATAAGTGACTTACAAAATGAATATTTGATAATTTAGTTAAACAATGTCGGATAGTATCATCTTTTGATCCATTGGTAATCTCTCCTCCAAAAAAGTGTGCAATTGATAAATTAAGATGAAAGGCAGCCATTGCTGGTGCAATCATCTCGTGTCTATCTGCAGGTAAACAAATTATATCTGGGTTTATTTTTTTAAAATAATTATTAAATTTTTTTAATCCTTCAGATAGAGAATCTATTACATGGCTTTTTTTTTTTTTATTATTTTTGGTTTTAATTTTTTTTGAAATTCTAATGCCTCTTTTTAAAATTTCTTTATAAGAGTACCCATATTCTCTTTTTAAATGCATTCCTGTGACAACTAATATTAATTTAAAATTTTTATTTTTAGAGATTTTATTAATAAGGTTATACATTAACCCAAAGTCTGACCTTGATCCTGATACGAAACAAATAGTTTTTTTTTTCATTAATTTTTAATCAGCTGGTCTATTTTGTAGTTATGAGATGATTTTTTACCTAATAATTTTTTAAATTTGCTTGGATGTAGACCCGAGCCCGGTCTTTTTAAAGTAATATTTTCCCATGAAAAACGGTCACCTTTAATTATTTTCTTCTTTGCGTAAATAGATTTTCTAACTACTTTTAAATTTGGTCTTTCACTATTAGTAATTTTTTTTTGAGAGTCACCAAGGATAATTTCTGTTTCTCTTAATTTATCAACTAATTCTTTCATTTCTTTTGGTTCAAGACTGCAAATATGGTCTGGTCCAGGTAGGGATTTTGAAATAGTAAAATGTTTTTCTATATATGTAGCTCCTAGTCCTGCCGCAACAATTGGAGCTAAGATACCCTCTGAATGATCAGATAATCCAACCTTAATGTCATATTTTTTTTTAAAATAACTTATTACTTTTAAATTTAAATCTTTTAATGGTGTGGGATATGCAGAATTACATTGCATTAATATTAAATTTTTTTTATTTAAGCCATATTTATACAATGTTTTAATAGCAATATTAATCTCTGATATTGTTGACATTCCTGAAGACAAAATTGTTTTCTTCTTATATTTTGCAACATGTTCTAATAATGGAATATTTGTTATCTCGCCTGATGGTATCTTAAACATCTCTACATTTAATTTACTTACAATATCAAGATCTGCTATACTAAAAGCACTTGTCAAAAATTTTATTTTCTTTTTTTTACATCTTTCTATAATTTTTCTATGTGCAACTTTCCAATTTAGCTCAAGCTTTTTAATCATTTCATACTGGGTCTCATTTTTATTTTTTGTATTATTTTTTTGATATTTTGCTTTTTTGGCAGATTTATTTATATTATCTGCATTAACTACCTGAAACTTAATATAATCAGCCCCACTTTTAGATGCAATATCTACTAATTTTAAAGCTTTATTCAATGATCCATTGTGATTAACGCCAGCTTCAGCAATAAAATATATTTTATTTTTCATTTTTAATTAAAATTATTGTTTATTTTATTTTAATACAAGAAATTCACACATAAATTGATTATCTAATTAAGCTAGAACCCACTTGAATATAATAGAGTTTTATACTATTAACTCGCGTAAGCCCCTTTAGCTCATTTGGTAGAGCAACTGATTTGTAATCAGTAGGTGGTCTGTTCGAATCGGACAAGGGGCACCACAAACTATTCAAAGTTAATTCTTTCTTTTTCAACAACTAATGGAAGTCTTCTTGTTTGAGTTAATATACTCATTACATACTCACCGATGAAACCTAATAAAAAAATTTGTATTGAAGTTATAAAAAAAAATCCTATTATAAGTGGTGCAATACCTACCTCGAAAGATTCCCAGTTAAATAATTTTCTAAAAAAAAATACTGAAGCGACTATCAAAGATATAAAACTAGTTACCAATCCTATAAATGTCATTATTCTAAGTGGAAGTTTTGAGTGTTTTATTATGCCTAAAACACCAATGTCATAGAGCGTGTAAAAATTATTCTTTGTGTGTCCTCCAGCTCTTTTAGGCTGATGAAATGGAATTGTTTTTATCTCACTCGTAATTTCAGATATCAAACCTCTAAAGTATGGATATGGATCGTTTATATTTCTTATCTCTTCTATAATTTTTCTATCAAATAGCCCTGCTCCAGTAGTGTTTGTTAATAACGGAATATCTGAGATAAATTTAATAATTTTATAAAAAAATTTTCTTATATAATTTATTTTTTTGTCTTCATCAGAACTATTCTTTTGAGCCATAACAACTTTGTTTCCTTTCTCCCACTCTTCTATATAAATTGGAATAAGAGAAATCGGATCTTGAAAATCCGCAGTCATCAAAATAACAGCATCACCTGTGGCTTGGAGAATACCATGCACTGGAGATTTAATATGACCAAAATTTCTTGCATTCAATATAATTTTCAAATTTTTGTCTAAAGAAGCTAGATCTTTTAAAATAGAAATAGTTAAGTCCGTAGAGCAATTATCAATAACAATATGCTCATATTCATAATTAGTTTTTTGCATTTCTTCAGCAATAGAAAAGCATAACTGTTTTATGTTAGACTCTTCATTGTAGGTAGGAGTAACGATGCTAATTTTTTTTTTCATTGTACATTTTATTTATTGTTAATTGTAAAGCTTTAGTTAAATTATAATTAATTTTTAATTTAAGGTCACTTTTAGTTTTACTAATGTTAGGAATATATTTATCAATAGACTTTGAGTCTATCTTATTAGTTGTTATTATAATTTTTTTATTAAATAAACTCACAACGAGTGCAGCTAATTTTTTTATTTCTATCTCACGATCTGAGCCTACATTGTATGTTTTACACGTTAAATTAGCATTTATTAATATTTTCATCAACCAATCGACCATATCATCAGCATACATATAGCTTCGATAGACTAAGTTTTTTGATCGTATAATTATTTTTTTTTTATATTGAGCGTCACTTATAAAATTTCCTAAAACATAATGTTGATTTGTTGGGAGCCATGGACCAATAAAAGAAAAACATCTGGCTATAGAAGTTTTAATATTAAATTTATGCAAAGTCTTAATTCTGCTTTCTGAGTAAAGTTTCAATTTAGAATAGATTTTTTTATATAAGGTATCAGGATTGTGTGAAAAAAAATTATTTGTCACAGATCCTGAGCTGATATATAAAGTTCTTGAGTCTTTGAAGTTTTTTATTAATTTACAAAAATTATTAATTGCTTTTTTGTGATTTTTTTTAATTTTAATTACATTATTATACTTGCTAACTTTAGTGGTTTCAGCAGCATAAATAAATAGATCACTTTTGGGAAGTTTTTTTGTTTTGCTAACATCGTCATAAATAATTCTAATTTTTTTAAGATTAAGATATTTTTTCTTTGACGTAATGATTTTATTTCTACAAATTATTGTTAATGATTTAATAGAATATCGATTCAATAATCCCCTATTAAAAGAATCTATAAAAGATTTTCCAACAAAACCACTACCTCCAATAATTGTCAGGTGCATAAGCGCTAATTTGCTTCAAAAATTTTTTTGCTTCTAGATATTGTTTTTACAATCATGTTATTGTTAAACTCGCCTCTAGATAATAATGGCGATAAATCTTCGATAGGATTGCCAAATTGTAATTTTGGAATAATTTTTTGATCGGGCTTCAATAGTACTTCAATAAATTCAGGTTTGTTTGATTGTAGTGCTTTTTTTAAAACTTTTTTTATTTTATTATTATTTTCAATATGATTGTAACTAATTCCATATGCTTCTACTACTCTTTTAAAATTTGGATTTGTTACACCTGAGCTGGGTGTTGTAGCTTCATATCTTTTGTTTAAGTAAAGTTCTTGAAATTGTTTTATAATTCCATATCCATTATTGTTTAAAACTATTATTTTAATAGGAAGTTTATTTGCTACTACAGTTTGTAGTTCCTGAATATTCATTTGTATGCTTCCATCGCCGTCTATACAAATAATTTTAGATTTTTTTTTTAATATGGATGCACCTATAGCTGCTGGAAAGGCATAGCCCATTGGTGAGTTTCCAAAAGCAGAGAATAATTTTTGGCCTTTCTTAACTTTAAAAGCCTGTATAGCCCAAGTCAAATGGCCGCCGTCATCGGCGACTATTACAGATTTATTGTTTAGCAAGTTTGACAACTCGCCAAAGAAAACATATGGATTAACAAATTTTTTTTGTTGATAATATTCTTTTTTAATTATTGGATATTTAATTTTCCATTCTAAACATTTTTTTAACCATTTATCTTGATGTGGATTGTGATGTACTTTTATATTTTTGTTTAAATTTTCTAAAAATACAGAAAGATTTTCATTAATTTTAAGGAATATTTTTAAGCCTCTTTTTTTTGACAGTTCATTTTTATCAATATCAACAACAACTACTTTAGATTTTCTAGCAAAAGTACTTGGGACACCACCTGTTATTCTTGTGTCTAGCCTACTCCCCAAACAAATAAGTAGATCCGAATTTTGAACTGTAAAATTGGCACTTCTGCTTCCATAAACACCCACATTTCCAATATAATTATTGTCGTTATAACCAACTAAATCTACACCACTCCAAGTAGTAACTATTGGCACTTTTAATTTTTTTAATAATTGATCTAATTTTTTTTCACATTTTGCAATCTTGGTACCTCCGCCAACTAAAATAACTGGTCTTAATGCTTTTTTAATTAAAGGAATAATCTTTTTTATTTTTGAATTGATAGTATTTGATTTGTTTGATTTTTTTGGTATTTTAAAACTAGGCAATTTTGATGGACTTATGGTGGCCTTCTGAAAATCCATCGGTATGTCAATCACTACTGGGCCAGGTCTTCCGCTTTGAGCAATATAACATGCTTTTTCTAAAATATATTTTATCTCTTTAGGATTTTTTAGTTGGTAGGCAAATTTAGTAATTGGTTTTGTTATTGAAACTATATCTGTTTCTTGAAAACCAACTTGACGAGTGTGTTTTGTTCCTGGTTGAGACCCTTGTTTTTCATAGCTATTAACTTGCCCTGTTATATGAATAGTTGGAATTGAGTCAAACCACGAACAGGCTATCCCTGTGATTAAATTTGTTGCTCCTGGACCAGAGGTAACCATGGTGCATGATAAATTTGGACCTAACCTAGAATATGCGTCAGCCATCATAGCTGCTGCTTGTTCGTGAGCCACGCAGGTATATTTAATTTTTTTATTTCTAGAGAAGGCGTCAACCATAAAAGAAATTGCCCCCCCTGTTATCAAAAAAACGTCTTTTATTTTCTTAGAAACTAAAAAATTTAACACATAATCAGATACGTTCATTTTTTAAAAAAATCTTTTAAAGTTTTAGCAACAAATGTAAGTTCTTCCTCCCCAATTGCTGGCTGAACTCCTACCCAAAAGGTATTAGACATAATTAAATCTGTTATATCGAGATTTCCTTGAACTTTAAAGTTTTTAGAAATATATGCTGGTTGTTTAGTTAAATTCCCAGCAAATAACAATCTAGTACCAATATTATTCTCAGTTAATTTTCTTATAATATCTGTTCGCTTAAATTTTGAATCTTTTTTTAATGTAATTGGAAACCCAAACCAAGAAGGATCTGAGTTTATTTCAGCTTCAGGTAAAAGAATCTCTTCTTGTAAATCGGTTAATTGTTTTTTCAAGAAGAGAACATTTTTTTTTCTTTTCTCAATAAAATTTTTAAGATTAGTTAGTTGACCTAATCCGCATGCAGCCTGCATATCTGTTATTTTCATATTAAAGCCAATGTGAGTATAAATATATTTGTGATCATAGCCATATGGAAGCTTTCCTAATTGCCATTCAAATCTTTTTTTACAAGTATTTTCCGCTCCAGGCTCACAATAACAATCCCTTCCCCAGTCTCTAAACGACTCGACTATACGTTTAATTCTAAAGTTATTAGTAAAAACCGCTCCACCCTCGCCCATTGTGATGTGGTGTGCTGGATAAAAACTTAAAGTAGCAACATCTCCAAAAGTACCAGTGTATTGACCGTTGTATTTAGAGCCAAGTGCATCGCAATTATCCTCTATTAACCACAGATTATATTTTTTACAAATTTCTAAAACTTTGTTTATATTAAATGGGTTACCCAATGTATGGGCTAGCATAATTGCTTTTGTTTTATTAGTAATTGCATCTTCAATAAGTTCTTCGTTAATATTGTAAGTCGGAAGTTTGATGTCAATAAAAACAGGAATCACACCAGTTTGAAAAAGTGGGTTTACCGTTGTTGGAAAACCCGCTGCTACAGATATTACTTCATCGCCAGGCTTGATTGCTCTTTCTTTATGAAGGTGTGATGTTAGAGATGAGAAGGCTAACAAGTTGGCTGAGGAGCCTGAGTTGACTGTTATTAAATGTTTAACAGTTAAAAAATTAGATAATTTTTCCTGAAATTCAGAATTGAATCTTCCAGTAGTTAGCCATCCATCAAAAGATGCTAAAACCATGTTTTTAGTTTCTTCATACCCTATAAGTTTTCCTGACGGGGGTATTAAAGTTTTGCCAGGAATAAAAGAATTTTTTTTATTTTTATTTTCTAATATTTTTTTTACAAAAATTTCTATTTCTTTAGTTTCATTATTCATTTTTAATTACCTAGGTATTCTTTTATTTGATCAACACACACATCAGAAGTATTTTTGTATTTAATATCTTCATTCCACTGTAAAATTTTATCTAAAGATTTGTTTATTGACCATTTAGGATGCCAAGAAAGAAATTTTCTAGATTTGTAGTTACTAAGTCTTAATATACTTGTCTCAGGTTTAAATAAATTAGATTTTTTTTTATCTAATACTATTTTTAATTTTAGTTTTCTAGAAAGATATTGAGTTAAATATTTAACAGATTTACAACTAGAGATATTTGGCCCAAAATTCCAATGCTGCTCAACTTTTTTTATTTTTTTATTATGAATATTTTCTGCTAAAAGTAAATAACCACTTAAAGGTTCTAAAACATGTTGCCATGGTCTAATTGCATTCGGATTTCGTATTAATATTTGTTTATTTTTAAGACTACATTTGTATATATCTGGAATAAGTCTATCTAAAGAATAATCTCCTCCCCCAATAACATTTCCAGCTCTAACAGTTGCAATCATTTTGTCGCTTTTTGAAAAAAAAGATTTTTGATAAGAATTATATAAAAACTCAACACAAACTTTGGATGCGCTATAAGGATCAGATCCTTTAAGTGTATCTTCTTCTTTGAAAATTTTATTTTTACTAATATCATAAACTTTATCTGTTGTAATTATAATTCCTGTTTTTATTCTTTGGATTTTTTTTATGGCATGTAAAATATTAAGTGAACCAGTAAAATTTACATCAAAAGTATCTTTAGGGTGAATGTACGATAATCTTACCAATGGCTGTGCTGCTAAATGGAAAACAATAGTTGCTTTTGATTTGTCTAATTCACTTTTTAATCTTTTATAATCTCTCACATCTGCAATAATTGATTTTTTAATTACATTTTTAATTTTTGCTAAATTAAATAAACTTGGTTTGCTATTAGGTGCTAAAGAATAGCCTGTCACATCTGCTCCTAAATAATTTAAAAATAAGCTTAGCCAACTGCCTTTAAAACCGGTGTGACCAGTTATAAAAACTTTTTTATTTTTCCAAAAATTTTTATCTATAAAATTTTTCACCTAAAAATTATCTAATTATATTTTTTGTCTTTTTTGCTCTAATTTAATTTTTTTTACTAAACTTGTATTTTTTTTATATAATAAACAAAAAGTAACTTCTTTGCTTATTTTTATATCAACTGATTTTATATTTCTAATCTCAATGTTGTCTGCTACTGCGGCTATAGGTCTTTTTATGGGATCTATATTAGTAATTTTTATTGTTTTTTTATTTGAAATAACTCTTCCCTTCCATCTTCTTGGCCTAAAAGGGCTAATCGGAGTAAGAGCTAAATTTTTTGAATTCAATGACATCACAGGACCATCAACTGAGAGATTGTAAGCTGTACTACCTGCTGGTGTCGAGACAAGAATACCATCTCCAATTAATTTTTTTAATATTACTTTGTTTCCAATTTTAATATTTATAGAAGCAGTTTGTCTGCTTTGTCTAAAAAGTGAAACTTCGTTAATGGCAAGTATTTTTTTTATAAATTTATTAGTTTTTGCTTGAACAAAAAGAGGTTTTATATAAATTTTTTTTGCTAATTTAATTTTTTTTTCTAGATCACCTTTAGAATAGCTATTCATTAAAAAACCGTAAGTACCACAATTAATTCCATAAAAAGGTTTATCAAAATTTACATATTTTTTTAAAGAACTAAGCATATAACCATCACCACCACCAACGACTATAATATTTGCTTTTTTAGCAGAATGATTCTTGTACGTAAGTAATATTTTTTTTTTTAGATCTTGTGCTTTTTTAGTTTTATCAAAAGTAAAATGAAGTTTAATCATTAGTATTTTGGTGCCCTCGGCCAGACTCGAACTGGCACTCCCAAAGGGCAAGGATTTTAAGTCCTTTGTGTCTACCAAATTTCACCACGAGGGCACTGTGTTATTTTTATTGTTATTGTTAGTATATTAATACATTAGAGTTTTAAAGTGGCAAAAATAATTAATTTATCTCTCTAGGTACTAGTCTAGTACTAGTCTTCCCATATTTTATAGGAGACCATATGAAATATTTACATCATCTCGTGGGTCCAGCTATTTTACTTATCAATTTTCA
>Ga0115004_10001547_pt1 | contig 18915 bp, 25 predicted proteins | sample ArcticOcean_MG_C_10_FD_88737 | JGI IMG/M metagenome (GOLD analysis project Ga0115004, IMG submission 88737) | Marine microbial communities from western Arctic Ocean - ArcticOcean_MG_CB11_90 | ecosystem: Environmental > Aquatic > Marine > Oceanic | place: Arctic Ocean: Canada Basin | collected... | reverse complement strand
CTGATTAATTTTTAAATTTTAAAATCAATAAAGAAATAATTAAAGAAGTAATTCCAAAATATAAATAGGGATAATCAATAAAAGAAAGTTTAGAATGCATTAGAAAAACTACAGTAAAACAAAGTATACTGATCATTAAAAAAATAGAAAAAAGAATCCACTTTATTTTTTTCAAAACTTAAAAATTTAATTACAACCTGCTATAATGTTAGTAAAGGTATAATAATCAGGAACATTAGCATTTTGATTATTTGCAGTATACTTTATGCTAAACGGATATATGAAATTGAAACTTACAACTTTTTGAGTAAAAGCTGCAGCAAGAAGAACAGCATCGTTTTCGCTGTTAAACGTGTAGGTAGTTCCATTAATTATTATTGATATTGGATAATTAAAATCAAAACAAGTAGCGTAGACGTTCTTAATTTCTTCAAAGGTTAAAGTACCGTATCCACAAGATTCTATTAAAGTTTCAAAAGAAGTTTCACTTGAAATTACTTGCTCAGAGTTGTCACTAGACATAACAACAGTAAAAGGAAACCCTATTCCAGTCATATGAAGTTCAGGTGTTTCGCTTAAAATTAATTCTACAAATTGAGAAAAGCTGGAAACATTTAATACTGAACTGTTATTATACTGAACACTAATTGGGTACTTAAAATCAAAACATAATTCGGATGGAATTACGCCACTAATTCTATAATCAGAATCAGTTTTAGCAACTAAATTTTTTATTTTTTTTATTGACTGTATGCTTAGTCTTAGTGATAAACTTTCTTTATAGGTTAATTTTTCAGAAACTTCAAATGTTTCCTCTTTACAAGAAAGGACTAAAAAAAATATAATAAATAATTTCACTAATTTCATGTTTCCAATATATGATAAAAACAACTCCTATGAAAAAAATCATCTTAATTTCTATTCTTTTTATTTCCATTTTTTCAACTGCTCAACAAAATTACATTCCAACAAAGGAAAATTTAGAGGCAAGGAAATGGTTTGAAGAAGCAAAATTTGGCCTTTTTATTCATTGGGGAGTTTATAGTGTTCTGGGAGACGGGGAATGGGTAATGCATCAACAAAATATTTCAGTGGATGAATATGAAAAACTTCCTGGGTTTTTTAATCCTACAGGATTTGATGCAGAAAAATGGGTGCTCATGGCTAAAGATGCCGGTATGAAATATATTACAATAACTAGTAGACATCACGATGGTTTTTCAATGTTTGATTCTAATGCTTCTGACTATAATATTGTAGACAAAACTCCTTATGGTAAAGATCCACTTAAAATGCTTGCAGAGGCTTGTAAAAAACATAACATGAAATTGTTTTTTTATTACTCTCAATTAGACTGGAACAGGGGAGATTATTTCCCAAGAGGAAGAACTGGAAATGGAATAGAAGGAAGAGAAGAAGGTAATTGGGATGACTATATAGATTTTATGAAAGAGCAGCTCACAGAATTACTTACAAATTATGGAGAAATTGGTGGGATATGGTTTGACGGGGAATGGGACCAAATGGCTTGGGATGGTAAAAGATTTGGAGAGAAAAAGCAAGATTTTAAATTAGATGAAGTTTATTCTTTAATTCATAAACTTCAACCTCAAGCCTTAATTGGAAGTAATCACCACTTAGCACCAAATCCTGGTGAGGATTTTCAAATGTTTGAAAAAGATCTACCGGGAAAATCAACAAAAGACTTTGCTACATCAGCTGATGATATAGGTAATTTGCCTTTTGAGGTATGTGAAACAATCAATGGATCTTGGGGGTTTAACTTAAAAGACAGAAAACATAAATCAGAAAAAGAATTAATTCAGTATTTAATAAAAGCGGCTGGATATGGAAGTAATCTTTTATTGAATGTTGGACCCATGCCAAATGGTAAAATCCAAGAAGAACATATAAAATCTCTTAAAAAAATTGGATCTTGGATTAGAGATAATGGTCAGACTATTTACAATACCAAAAGAGGGCCAATTAATCCAACAGATGAAATTGCTTCGACTCAAAATGGCAAAACAGTATACATTCACACACTTGACAGTAATAAATTAAATTATTTTATTGATGGTTTTGACTTAAGCTTTAAAAGACTAACTTATTTAAACTCTAATAAAAAAGTTTCCTACAAAAAAACCAAAAAAGGGTTGTTGCTTTTTTTAAATGAGAAAGAAATCAACTCCATTGACACAATATTAAAAATGGAATTATAATGCGCTATTTAATTTTAATATCATTCCTTTTTTTTTCATGTTCCCCTCTGCAAAAATATGAATCTACTATTGAAAAATGGGAGGATGAAGTAAAAAAACTGGAAGACCTTAATAAAAAAGAAACTTACAGTAATCAAGCTATTTTATTTATTGGGAGTTCCAGTATTAGGAGATGGAATTCAATAAAAGAAGATTTAAGCCATTTTGAGCCCATTAAAAGAGGTTACGGTGGGGCACGTTATTCTGATTTAATTCATTTCACTGAAAGGCTTGTAAGCCCGCACAATGTTAAGGCAGTTGCTATCTTTGTTGCTAATGACATAACTGGTGGAACAAAAGATTTGTCTCCAAAAGAAGTTCTTAATTTAGCGAAGTTTATTGTGAAGAAAATGCGCAAGAGTCATGAAAATACTCCGATATTTTTTATAGAAACAACTCCAACTTCAAAAAGATGGAAAGTTTGGAATAAAATATCAAAAGCAAACGATTTAATTAAAGATTTTACTTCAAAAAAAAGAGATCTATTTTATATAAATACTAGATCTTATTATATTAAATCAAACGGGATGCCTAATGATGAACTTTTCACAGAAGATAAACTTCATTTGAACAGGGCAGGGTATAAAATTTGGGGTAAAATTATAAAAGAAAATTTTGATAAAAACTTAGATATTAAAAACTAACTTTTGGCGGGCTCCAAGTTTTTAAATTTCCGGAAATTCCAACATCAGGATTAATTATTTCTATAGATAATGGGGTTACTTTCAGAATTAAAGCGTCTTCTTTAGATTCATAGTACGGAGTCCAATCCTCTTTCCAGAAATTCTTTTTTTCAATTAGATTGTTAACTATTGAAACTAAACCATTGATAGTAACGTAACCATTTACATTTTTAAAAGTTAATGCAACTCTAGGGTCATTCTTTATTTCATTAACTTTTCTACTGTAAGGATTGGTAACCAAATAAACTATAAAATCATTTTTTGGAATATATGGATCCATTACTCTAGATGAAGGGCTTCCATCATCACCAATAGTAGAAAGAACACATGTTTTGGATGTATTGATAATTAATTTAGCATTTTCTCTTAAAAAGGATTCAGATAATTCTTGAGAAAAATTAAATTGAAGAACTGTTGATCCTAATAAGAATAAAAATATAAGTGAGTGTTTAACCATAAATATAACTTATGCATTGAGTTAAAAGTATAAAAAGAATTATGAGAAAACGTTCAAATAAAATTCTTTTTTAAAAGAGTACAGTAATACTTGTCAACAGAGTTTAAAAAAAGTATTGAAAATTGCTATCTGATTTACTTCAGTTAAAAAAGATAATTACAAAATATGGAACTAAAATAGTAATTATTAGTTAATTAATTGATAATCAAATTATTGTGATGTTATCTCTTTATTCTTAAATTTTTTAAATAAAAGAATTACTTCAATTTTTTTGAAAAATTGAACTTATAAAATCTCAGTAAAAAAAAAGTAATTAACAAATATTAACACCTGAGGAAGATAATTAATTCCAGATAAGAATATTTTTTTATAGATTAGTATAAATTAATGTTTAACTTAAAATTTTAACAATGGGATACAAACACACAAACAGTAAAGGAAAAAGTTATTTTTTACATTCTAAGGATGTAGAATTAAAAGGTGGTAGAATGCAAACTATTTATTATTTCGCTAAAGACGAAAGACCAGAAGCATGTGATCTGCCTGCTGGAAAGCAAGTAGTTGAAAGTCCAAAAACAGGACTTCCATTTGTGAAAGGAAAATAGTCGCTTAGACTATCAACTTAACATAAAAAAACCCTCCATTAGGAGGGTTTTTTATTTCTTTAAAAAATTTAAAGATTATTTAAACATCAATAGTTTAAGTCTGTATTGACCCATTAATTCTCTAGAAGCAATTCCATTTTGAATCATCATTCTGTCTTCAAAAGTTAAATTTTCCCAAAACGCGCTATTTTCCTCTTCAGAACGTTCTCTACCTGGCATATCAATTGTGGAATGAGTTGGAGAACCATCTGTGGAAGATGTAGTTGTTACATTACTTGATAATACTCGGTTAAACTCCCACCATTTTTTTGATCCATCTAAAATATTTTTTTCATGCCACTTTTTAAAAAATTTCATTTCATAGTCTTCATAATCTTCGTTTAATGATTTAAATGCGTTCATAGTAATTTGCATTCCTTTTTTCAAATCCCCTCCCTGCCAATATGTATTATCTAACCTTTCTAATTCATAAAAATTTCTTTTTCCCATCGGTAAATTCCATTTTTTTTCAAATTTAGATTTTGATAATTTTCCTTTATAAACTTTTTTAGCGTAATCTTTCCAATTAATATTATTTAGTTTAGATTTTTGTAGTGAATCTCTATAAAAATTCATAATTAAGAAGTCAGGCTTTCCTTTTGCATCTTCCTCATTGTCGTATAAGAATTCCCAAACCATCCATCCTTGTGCATACCCATCAATTATAGCTTGCTCATGAACTGATGACCAAAAATCCTCTAACTCAAGATATCCTTGCCTTTCATTATCGTCAACTCTAACAGATGAATGAGATATTAATTGTTGAGAAAATGATATAGAGGAAATAAAGATCATTATCATTATTGATATTGTTTTTTTCATGTATATAAAGTTTTAATGTTAATAATTACTAATATAATAAATATTAATACATTCCTTAAGGGATGTATTAATATTTATTTTTCACATGATTCGTGAACATCGGATATTAAAGGTTTGATATGTATGTGTTCTTTTGGGATTAAAAAACTAGCAACGAGCTCTAAGGACATAGCAAATAAAGCTATTGAAGCTGTAATGTATGCATTCTCGTAAATTGCGGAGATAAACTCTAATAAATGGAAAAAAGAGTGTATTCTAAGGCCTAATCTAACTAGGTTAATTAAATTTTTTTTCATTCTTTAAGTAATTAATTCTAATCCGTAAAACTAATTACTTAAATTGAATTTCTTATAAAAAATTTTAAACAGAACAGTCTCCGGTTTTACAACTGTCGCATTGACAAGAACAGTTTGACTTACTAATATTTTTATATTTGGTTGTTTAGAGCATGTGAATTTTTCGTTAATCATTATCATTTTCAGTACATCCTCCCATTTCAAATTGAATGACTCCCCTTTTAATAGCTTCACACTAGTTAGAATAAGTTACGTCATTACAGCCACAGACTGGTTCATGTTCTGTTGTACAAATAATATCCATATCAATTAAATCTTGTTTGATACAGCTGTGAGCTTGTTCATCAATAGAAAAAGAATAAAAACCAACTTTTTAACTAAACCAAAAATGATCAAATAAACGTATTTCTTTTTTTTAAAAAAATCTAAATTCATAATTCTAAATTTATTATTTATAATTTACATATCTATAATTATTCAATTAGATAGTTAATTATATTCACCCTATGAAAAAATTAATTTTAATTACAACTCTTTTTTTTAGTTCTTTCTTTTTATTTAGTCAAGATAATTCTAAAAAGAAATACTTAGTAAACACAATTGCATTTTATAATGTTGAAAATTTATTTGACACAATAAATGATCCTAAAACTTGGGATGACGATAGAACTCCCAAGGGAAAAGATCGTTGGACCAGTATCATTTATGAAAAAAAATTAAAAAATATAGCAAGGGTAATAGCTGATATTGGTTCAGATCTTACAAATTCAGCACCATCGATAATAGGGTTATGTGAAATCGAAAACAAAACAGTGTTAAATGATTTGATTAAAACTAAAGCACTGGAAAATGAAAATTATGGCATCATACATTATGATTCCCCTGATGAACGAGGAATAGATGTAGCTATGTTATTTAAAAAAAACAGATTTAGCCCTGTATCTTCAAAAACATATCCTTTGTACTTAAGTAAGAAGAATGGAACAATAGATTATACAAGAGACCACTTACTTGTATCAGGTAATTTAGATAAAGATCCAATACATTTTATAATAAATCATTGGCCATCCAGATCTGGAGGGCAAATGAGGAGTGAACCAAATAGAATTTTAGCAGGAAAATTAAATAAAAAAATAATTGATTCCATTTTAAAGGTTAATCCAAAAGCCAATATAATTAGTATGGGAGATTTTAATGACAACCCTAGCGATAGAAGTATCAAGCCAATCCTAAATACAGTATTTAAAAAAACTAAAATTAAAAAAAATCAACTCTACAATCCAATGGAAGAATTATTTAAAAAAGGATACGGTTCCTATAGATACAGAGGAAAGTGGGACATGATAGATCAATTCTTTTTATCTAAAAATTTAGTTGAAGACGACAATGGATTATTTTTTTTAAAGGCTGGAGTTTTTAATAAAAAATATTTGATAAATCCAAGCGGAAAATATGAGGGATATCCATTTAAAAGTTTTGCAGGAGGAAAATTTTTAAATGGATACAGCGATCATTTTCCTATTTATCTTTACCTAGCTAAAGAATATTAAAAATTATACATTTATCAAAAAATCAAAATCTATGATTCAAATTTTTATTACGGGGGGGACTTTTGATAAAAGTTATAACTATAAAAACGGAGAATTATTTTTTGAAAAAACACATCTTCCTGAAATGCTAAAAAGAAGTAGGTCTCAGCTTAATGTTGAATTTAAAACATTAATGATGATTGACAGTCTTAACATGAAGCCTTCTGATATTCAAAAAATTATTTCAAACTGTAAAAACTCAAAAAAAAATAGAATAGTTATCACTCATGGAACTGATACTATGGTAAATACTGCTAAAGCTATTGCAAAAGAAAAAATAGATAAAACTATTATTTTAACAGGTGCAATGATTCCTTACGCATTTGGAAGTTCTTCAGATGGGTTTTTTAACTTAGGCTGTGCATTGTCTTATGTCCAAACCTTAAAAACAGGGGTTTATATTACCATGCATGGACAATTCTTTAAATGGGATGAAGTGACAAAAAACTCAAAAAAAGGATGCTTTGAAAAAAGGTAAATCAATTATCTTTAAGATCATATTTTTTATTTAAGTCAAATACTTCCTGCGCAGAAAACTTCTTCTTATTCACCAATTTTAGTTGTTCATCAAGTAAGTTTTCTTTTTTATCAAGTAATGATTTTATGTTTTGAAACAACTCTAATTCTTCACAATCATCCTCCATTTTTAGAGTATCAATAATTTCAATTAATGATCGCATTTCTTTCATTACAGCCTTCATTTGATTTGGCAACCAACTAATTATAGGAGTTCCTCCTGTTGCTTTAGCATAAGGGGTGTTGGCCATTATGTATTTTTGAACAAATTGCCAATGTCCATTTCTAAAATGATATATTTCTTCAAGAGTCCCCAACAAATAACATAATCCACTAACATTTTTATTAACATGTAATATTCCCGAAACTCCTTGTTCATTTATATCTTCAACCGATTTTTCTAAATCAAGAAAAAAGTTTTGAATACATTTTGGCCTATAAGTTCTTAAATCGATCAAATATTTAGTAAGTTCATTTTTTGGATAATGTTTAATAACTCCACTAAATATATCTTCCATAGGAATTATATCATCTTGAGCTCCTGTTTGACCACGAAATTGTTTTGGTTCTTTCCAAACTCCACTATATACTACTCCATCTCCAAACAATTCCTCATTTCCCTTAACACCCATTATAAACACTCTAAAATCATTATAATGATTCCATCTTGAAGCCTTCCACATTTCTTTTCTTCTGGCATTCATTACTTTCATAGTTTCAAAATTTAGTTTTAGAAACTTAATTGAATTTATAGAATCATTATTTCTTAAAGATTGAAGGGTACCAATAACAGATCCTACTAAGTCAGGTGAATGTTGATTTATATCTACGTGTAACATAATAAACCCCACTTCGTCAGGCTGTCCAGAAAATCGTACACACATATCAAGATTAGACCACAAGTGATCTCCTTTTTTATCAATTTTTTTATAATTACCTAAAGAATAAGCATAGTGGTAATCAAGCCAAGGATAGACGTCTAGTTTTTTTGAGACTTCTACAAATGGCTGAGCAATTTGTTTAGGTAAAATATTATTTGCTTTTCCATATTTTCCTTTTTTTCTATAATATTGAAATGAGGGTTCTAAGGTATAGGCAGAAGCTAAAAAACTATATCCTCTAAACAAAGCTTGAATTATTCTTGTATCATTTTCATTGGAAACTTCATCAATTAAATTAGGCATAGACTCAACAATTGAAAATATTTTTCCAGGAATATCTAAATATCCTGACTTACCATTAATTTTAACAGGCATATTGTCGAGAATATTTTGCAACGATAAATAAGTCGCAGGAAGAACTTCTAAAGGATTCTGTTCTGGCAAAAATCCATTTTTTTTACTTACGTTGAAGAAACCATCTTTGTATTCTGATTTAATAAAATTCATATATTTTATCTATTATGAAATAAGTTTTTTAAATATAAGAAATTTAGATTCTATTAAAATCATTAGGTAACTTTCAAAAAATAATAATAAAATATGAAAAAAATATATCTCACGATGTGCATACTAGGGTTACTATTACCATATTATCACTTTATAAATTTTTTGTCAATGAATGAATGGTCAATGAATGGATTTTGGAGTGAAATTTTTTCGTCTCATCCCATTTCAATGATATCAATGGACTTAACTGTAGCTGCAACCTCATTTTTAATATTCCTAATCTACGAGTTTAAAACAAAAAAATTAAATCCAATAAAATACTTAATATGCCTATTTCTTGTTGGATTTTCATTAGCTCTTCCACTTTACCTTTACGACAAACATGATTCTAAATAAATATGGAGTCCTTTAAAGATTGTTTTATTCATTTAAAAAAAGATCCCGTAATGGAAACTTTAATTGAAAAGTTAGGAGAATCTATAACTTTGGAAGACAGGTATGAAGATGATCTTGCGAAAGCTATATCACAATTAGTAATAGAACAACAAGTTAGTTTTAAGGCAGCAATAACCATTAAAAAAAGATTTCATAAAATAATTAAAAATTTAAGCTATGCAGAAATAATTAAGATTGAAACGGAAAAATTAAAGTCAATAGGCATTTCATATAGAAAAGTGGAATACATAAAAAATGTTTACTCCTATTTTACAAAAAATGAATTTGATTTTTACAATGAAAAGGAAGATAAAGTTGTGAAAGAACTTACCAGTATTAAAGGAATTGGGATATGGACAGCAGAAATGTTTCTAATTTTTATATTATTTAAAAAAAATATATTTTCTAAAGGTGATCTAGCTTTAATAAACAGTATTAAAATTAATTATCAAATTAATGAGTTAAGTGAAATCAAGTTAGACGAAATTGTTAGTAAATGGTCGCCATTCAAAACCATTGCATCCTTATTACTATGGAAATCGATTGAAGAAAAAATATACTCAATTGACTAAAAATAGCCAAAAAATAGTGTTAATTGTTAAAAAACAGACTAAAATTGACAAAAAATGTCAATAAATAACATTTTAATAATAATCAAATAAATTAATCATATCACATTTTAAAACTAATTCCAGACTAACTTTACTTATAAATTTTTTTAATTTTGATTAACAACTACACTAAAGAATTTAGCTATAATTTAAAACTTGCTTATCCTGTAATTTTAGGAATGATAGGACACATATTTGTTTCCTTTGCTGACAATGTAATGGTTGGTCAATTAGGTGCAGCAGAATTAGCTGCAGTCTCATTGGGTAATAGTTTTTTCTTTATAGCAATGTCTTTAGGAATTGGCTTTTCAACAGCGATTACCCCTATCGTTGCAGAGGCTGATGCCTCAAAAAATAAATCAGGAGTTAAAAACGCATTAAAACACGGTTTAATATTGTGTAGTATTTTAAGTATCGTTCTTTATGTTCTAATGTTTTTTGCAAAGCCATTAATGTATGAAATGAAACAACCAATCGAGGTTGTTGAGTTAGCGATTCCCTATCTAAACCTTATAGCTATATCAATAATCCCTCTAGTTATTTTTGAAGCATTAAAGAGGTTCTCAGATGGACTTTCCAGTACTAAATATCCGATGTATGCCACAGTATTGGCTAACATAATAAACATTATACTGAATTATCTTTTAATCTTTGGATCTTTTGGATTCCCAAAACTGGGAGTTGAAGGAGCAGCAATTGGAACATTAGTATCAAGAATAATTATGGTATTTTTCTTGTGGGCTATTTTTATAAGAAAAGAAAAATTTAAGCCCTACGTCTTCAATATAAATTTTAAAATATTGGATAATACTATTTTTAAAAAACTTATTAATTTAGGCTTTCCCTCTGCTCTACAAATGCTTTTTGAAGTAGGAATTTTTACAGCAGCTATTTGGATTAGTGGAGTTTTAGGGAAAAACTTTCAAGCAGCAAATCAAATAGCTTTCAATTTATCTGCCATGACTTTTATGGTTGGAGTTGGCCTTGGTGTGGCTGCTATGATAAGAGCTGGCAATCAAAAAGGTTTATCTGATTTTATTTCTCTAAGAAGAATTACCCTGTCTATTTTCTTGTTAACTCTATTAATTGAAATAGTTTTTGCTTCGTTATTCTTTATTTTAAGGGATTGGCTGCCTACTCTCTACCTAGATACTGAAAACATATCTAAAGTTATAGAAAATAAAGAAGTAATACTTATTGCTTCCAAGCTCTTACTAATTGTGGCTCTATTTCAAATTTTTGATGGATTGCAAGTTGTTGTTTTAGGAGCACTTAGAGGAATGCAAGATGTTAAAATTCCAACGATAATGACCTTTGTTGCATATTGGATGATAGGGTTTCCGATTTGTTATTATTTAGGCCTACATACTCCTTTAAAAAGCACTGGGATTTGGATTGGCCTATTGATTAGTTTGATTTCAGCATCTATAATGTTGTGTTTAAGATTTAATTATTTAACTAAAAAACTTATAGCTGAAAAGAAATGAACTAATCAAATCCATACGTCATTTTGAGCGGTTAATTTGTTTTTTTCTAAATTTCCAGTATTTACTACACCCTTAGGCTCAATCAAAAGTATTTTAACTTCTTTTTCAGCCCAAGGATTGTGTTCAACTCCTTTAGGCACAACATACATTTCACCTTTTTTTAAATCAACAAAACCATCCCTAAATTTTATTCTTAATTTACCGTCTAAAACAACGAATGTTTCGTCAGTATCTGGATGACAATGCCATTTAAAATTTCCTTTAATTTTTGCTAATTTAAATTGATAATCATTCATTTCTGCAATGACTTTAGGCGACCACAAATCTTTGAAAAGATTTAATTTTTTTTTAAAATTAATAGCTAAATGGTTCATGTTATTTTGTTTTTTTTTACAATTTAAGAAAATCTAAATAACAAATTTTTATATAAATTTGTAAAAAATAAATCATGAGAAGATCCCATTTATCCTATAGATCAGGAAATCCAGCTTTAAGTTCAAAAACATTTGAAAATGCAATAAGAACAAATAGAGGACCCATCATAAAAGATGATGTAATGACTATAAAAGGAACCGTAGATAAAACGGCAATATGTTTAGTTCTTTTGATTTCAGCAGGATACTTTTCCTTTGAAGAAAATTCAACAACTTTGATGATAGGGGGCTTCATTGGGGGGCTTATAATGTTAATTGTTACTATTTTCAAAAAACATTTATCTCCAATAACTGTTCCCCTTTATGCCCTGTTTCAGGGATTGCTTTTAGGAGGAATCTCCTTTATGTACGGACAACTTTACGATGGTATTGTCTTTAACGCAATAATGATAACCCTTTCTATTTTAATCTCTTTACTTTTTGCCTACAGATCAGGGATAATTAAGGCAACAGAAAATTTTAAACTTGGTGTTTTTGCTGCAACTGGAGGGATTGTTTTAGTTTATATTTTTTCTTTTATAGCAAGTTTTTTTGGAGCAGGCTTCTCAATTATGAATCCTTCTAATGGTTCGTTATTGAGTATCGGCTTTAGTTTACTTGTAATAGTTATCGCTTCACTAAACCTAGTTTTGGATTTTGATTTTATTGAAGAAGGAGCTGAAAAGGGGGCTCCTAAATACATGGAATGGTATGGTGCGTTTGGTCTTCTTGTTACTTTAATTTGGTTATATCTTGAAATCTTAAGGTTTCTAGCAAAATTAAACTCAAGAAAATAAAATTATTCTGGAAGTTGAATATCAAAAATAATTATAGACAATAACAAGAAAAAGGATAAAAGAAAATATAAAGAAACCCCTTTTAACCCAGTCCATATAATTTTACCCAAACTATGTTTTTTCGTTTCTTTGAAATATATTGTCTGATTCTTCTTTAAAAACTTTCTGTATGCAAACTCTCCAAAAGCTGGAGCAACTCCAGCAAATATATAATTTGGAAGATTGGGTAATAAAAACATAAAAAAAACATTATTAGAGATGTGATTATAGTATATAACCATAACTCCTTAAATATTTCTCCATTGTAAGACTTAGGGTATTTTTTTTAAAAAAAGGTGAAAGAGATTTTTCAGGAGTTAATTTTTCTAAGACTTTTAGATTAGAAACGACCATTAAAGTAACAACAAATATCCCAAAAAAAAATGAAGAAACTCTAATGGCTTTTAAGCAGAATAATTTATGAACAGTTATCTGATTGTCTGTCATTAAACTTTGGGGTCAGAGCCATAAAAGTTATTGCCCATCTCTCCCTCTTTAATGGAAAGAATGAATATCCAAATAAATCCGACAACAGGGATTAATATTATAAAATAAAACCATCCTGACTTTCCTACATCGTGAAGCCTTCTAACCACCAAAGAAAGGCTTGGTAATAGATGCAGTAATCCAACAATTAAATAAACCCAGCCATAACCAAGATTGGTTCCCGCAATCTCAAAAGTTGTCCCTATTATATTATCTATAATAGTAGCAAAAATTAAAATTATGACGTACATAAGAGTGAACATCCAGTAATCCTTTCTTCTAGCTCTTCCTTTAAAGTTTGAATAATTTTTTAAAGCATGTAAATAATATTTCATAATAAGGTTTTCTAATATTTAAAACTTATAGTAACATTCCTATTAGAATGTGATTTTAATTAGTCCTCAATTTTCCAACTGAGTATGTTTTAGCCTTTCCGCAAATTACAACCCTATCCCCTTTGTCAATACACTTTAAGCTACCACCTCTTTTTGAGAGTTGACTAGAATTCATGCTAACTTTTTTTAATCTTTTTGACCAAAAAGGGGTTAACGAGCAGTGTGAAGATCCTGTAACTGGGTCTTCAAGAATAGACGATTGAGAGGTGAAGAATCTTGAAACAAAATCACAATGGTCTCCTTTTGAAGTGACAATTACACCACCAGGATCTAAATTTATTTGATCAAATATTTCTTTATTTATTTTAATGTTATTTATTTCATTTTCATTTTTATAAACCAATAAATAATCTCTGGATTTATAAACTTCTTTTGGTAAAATATTTAAAGATTCAGAAATAATTTCTGGCAACTGTGCAACAACAGGCATTCTTGAGGGAAGATCCATTAAATAATAATCTCTATCAAATCCTACTTTCAACTCTCCACTTAGTGTTTCAAAAACTATGCTGTCTTTATTATAGCCTAATATAGATTTTAGACAGTGCGCTGCAGCTAGAGTAGCATGACCACAAAGATCCATTTCTATTTCTGGTGTGAAACAACGTAAATGAAAATTATTTTTTTTTTTATAAAAAATGCTGTCTCTGCTACTGCATTTTCTTTTGCAATATTCAAAAGAACCTCATCCGAAAGCCATTCATTTAATGGAACAACGCAAGCTGGGTTTCCTTTAAAAATAGTATCGGTAAATGAATCAATTTGATATAAATCTAGCTCCATCTTATTAATTTAAAGATAATTAAAATTAAATAAAAACTTCCCTTGATACGGAAAAGGGAAGTCTTGTAATTAGAGTTATATATTTCAATTAGATTGCCAAAAAGCAAAATCTCCAGGAAACAAACCAACGTCATAAGAAGCTAATTCGTTGTTGTTAAAATCAACTATTTTAACTTGATTAAAGTCGGTATAATTAGTCAACCCAAAGTAAACAAGTTCACCAATTATTTCTACCGCATAAACTTGTGAGGGTTCATAAGACCCTATTTTAGTTTGTGCCATAATCTCAAGATCTTTTCCTAGCTTGGCCGTTCCTCCTTCAAATGATCTTAAGATTTCTGATTGATAATTCATGACTGAACCTCCGCAGACAACCCCTGATCCGTAATAATTTATATCCACCTCTAAATCAATTTTATTTAACCTAGAAGTGCCATAGAAAGCATTATAGTTTGAATCATAATATGTATTTGCAATATAAACATCATTATTCTGAACAGTAATTGAAGTTGGCCCCTTACCAATTTCATGAGTTTCCAAAATGGAGTCGGAGGCAGTGCTGATTTTCAATAATTTATTTGCGTCAGAATAATCATCATTCATCTGAATCCCAACCCACAAGTTTTGTCCATCAATTTCTATAGACTCTGGCTTGCCATTTACTTTAATAGAATTATCAATTTTATAAGTAATTAGGTTTAAAATCTGGATGTCACTTGTGTTCCAATTAGTAAAATAAAGCTTATCGTTTAATATTTTCATTTCCCTAGGACTTGAATTTTCTGTACTAATTTCAATTCCTGGAAGACTAAGTCCATCAACTGTAATATCATAAGCCATGATTTTATGGCTATTGTTAACTATAACAAAAAGTTTATTTTTATAAACTTCTAAAGATTGGACTACATCTCCAACGTTCTCAACTTTTTTAACTAACCCATTGGCATTAATCATATAAATCGAGCCATTACTTGCTCCAAATTTTCCTTCGCAGGCCACAAAAGTCCATTGGTCTTTAGGCACTAACTCTGTTAAAGAATCTGATTCACACGAAACACAAAATACAAACAATACAAACAATAATTTTTTCATAATAAAATATTTAATTAATAAATAAATTTAAAAGTTGAGTGATTTGACAAATAAAAGGTGAAAGCTTCTGCTTTAGCACTTTTTTAAAGAGGTTGCAATCAGTCAAATCGTTCCTCTAATTCTAAATTTTAAGCGAATTTAAATAATTATATTTTTAAAAAAAACTTAATTTTTAAAATAAATAAGTTTAAAAAAAAAAATCAAGTACTTAATTATTAGTTTAATATGAATAATAATTAAAAATTATTTTTTAGGATCTTTATTTGGAATCCTTCCAAAATTTCCAGCACCGTCGTAATCTAGAGTGTCTGTTTCAATTTTATCATTAGTTTTATTTTTTGATTCTCCGGGGATGAGCAAAACTCCGGTAAAAAAAACACCAAAAACGGCAACTCCAATAAAAAAAATTATTTGAATGCTCATTTTTTAAAAATTTGTTTGATATAAGCTCCTGCCGCTAATATAGAAGGCACCCAGATTCCTACATACAATCCTTCTTGTTGTTGTCCATTAAACCATAGAGAAACGGACAAAAGAAAACTTATGAATGCTGCTCCTAATATTAGATAATCAGATTTTTTCATTCTTTAAATTTACTAAACATGTTTTTTAATTAAAGTAGAACTAACATATTTATTCTTATAAAATATTGTTACGACAATGGAAACAAAGAAGTACATCAACATAAATATATAAGAATAAAAGAAATCAGTTAATAAAAACTTACTCATGGATAAAGTCGATATTAATAATATGGATAAAATAGATCTTAAGATTTCGAAATTTATAGCCCATGAGTGAAAATCCATTAAAGAGGTGAACCCGAAAATTGATATTGCTACAATAAAACCATACATCAATTTAAAGTCAATACTTAAATCAGAAAAGTTATATAAAAAGAAAGTAAGTAAAAGATTTATAGAAAGAAAATGAAAAAGAGCAATACTTTTTAAGAAAATAGAATAATTAGGACTGTACTTCGCTCTATCTTTTGGGTTTTCAGTAATAGGTCTTGGAAGCTTATCAATAACATCATCTGGCCTCCATCCCGTTGGCATGAACCAAACTCTTAATTTATCTTTAAAACTATTCGTATAATATGCATCTTGAATAACGTTCCATGCGTGTTGAAAATTTATTAAAAAAGGATTCCAAGTTTGAACAGGTTTTAAAACTCCATAGACAGGGGGCTCTTCATCTAATTCTTCTTGAAAAGTTCCAAAGATACGATCCCAAACACAAAAAATAGCGGATAAATTTTTATCGATATAAATTGAGTTAATAGCATGGTGTACTCTATGTTGCGAAGGAGTGACTATTACGTATTCTAAAAAACCTAATTTTCCTATATGCTGAGTATGATACCAGAACTGCGCAAACAAATGTAAAGGAGCAAGCAAAGCGATAATATTTGCAGGAACTCCAAATAGGGCTGCAGGAATTAAAAATAAAGCACCAAATCCTATCCAGGAGGAGATACTTTGCCTCAGAGCACAAGCTAAATTAAATTCCTCACTGCTATGATGAATAACATGTCTGTTCCAAAAGATATTTACCTTATGATTAAGTCTATGATTCCAATAACTGGCAAAATCTATACAAACAAAGGCAACTAAATACAGAGTTAGACTTGATTCCAAATTAACAATAGCAATACTTTTAAGAATGTATGGGTAAGAAATAATTATTAAAACTAAACCCAAAGAATCTTTAAGGATATTAGTCATTCCAGAGCTTAAACTAGAAAGAGTATCCATGAACGTATGGGTTTGTTTTTTAGTAAAATGGCCATACAGAACCTCAACTAAAATTAAAATCATAAAACTGGGGATTACCAATAATAATATATCAGCATAATTCAATGAAAATCCAGATTTTACCATTTTTAGATATTTAATTTTAAATTATATAAATATTTTTTAAATGAAAAGAAAAACCTTCAACAAATGAAGGTTTTCCAATACAATCAGTTAGTTTGTTTTTATTCTTCTACAACTGGTTCCTCGACTTGCAGTGATGCAACAAATCCAGAAGCATCAAAATAATCACCACCTGAAATTATAAGACCATCTTTGAAATCCCATGTATGGTATGAACTCAATTCCCAACTTTTACCAGTTGCAGAATGAACCCCTGTCCAATTTCCATAAACCCTTACACTTCCGTCTTGAACACCAGTTTCGGCTAAAACACCAGGTAAATAATCATTATTTGGTGTGAAAACAACATCTTCCATTTCATCTTGCCATCCTTTTAAGTATGTTCCGTATTCTTCTTTACCTACTGGCTTTGAACCATAAAAAGCAGGTTGCCATTCGATATCTTCATGGGCCATATCTAACTGAGCTTGGTGATCAGCTTCAGAGCCTTGAAGTTCTAATTGTTTTTTAACGGTTTCAACATTTGAAGCAAAGTCCGGGTGAGCTCCTTGTGAACAAGAAATAAAAATGCTTATTAAAGCAATAAATAATAATTTTTTCATAATTTTTTTTAAGTTAAATACTAAAATACATAAAACGTTGTAAATGATGTGAATAATAATTAAAATGTGTTATATATTTTACTTTGTTAGTGTTACTTTTGAATTAATTAAAATGATCCATAAAGATGTAATTATTATTGGTGGAGGAGCAGCTGGATTTTTTGCGGCAATAAATATTGCAATAAATAATTCTAAAATAAAAATACTAATCCTAGAAAGAGGAAAAGAAGGTCTACAAAAAGTGAAAATTTCTGGTGGCGGAAGATGTAATGTTACCCATGCTGAATTTATACCCTCAGATTTGTGTTCTAATTACCCAAGAGGAAATAAAGAATTACTCGGCCCTTTCCACAAATTCATGACTACCGATACTATGAAATGGTTTGAAGAAAGAGGAGTTGAAATGAAAACAGAAAAAGATGGGCGAATTTTTCCAGTCTCTAATAATTCACAAACAATAATAGATTGTTTTTTAGATGAAGTCCACTCAAAAAAAATTGAAGTGTTTTACAACCATTCTGTTAAATCCCTAAAAAAAAATGATAAATCCTGGATTTTAAATACTCAAGAAGAAACTTTTAGCGCAAATAAAATTTTAGTATCAACAGGAAGTAATAGAAATATGTGGAACATGCTTAAGGGATTAAATCACACTATTATTGAACCCGTTCCTTCTCTTTTTAGTTTTAACATTGATGACAAAAGGATTAGTTCTATTCCAGGTATTGCAATTAATGATGTCGAAATTAAAGTAATTAACTCTAAAATAAGTTCTCAGGGTCCTTTACTAATTACTCATAAGGGTTTAAGTGCTCCCTCAATTTTAAAGCTTTCGGCTTTTGGAGCGTTAGAGTTTGCTTCGTTAGGGTACAAGTTCAGTATTTCTGTGAATTTTTTAAAAATTTCTTATTTGGAGTGTTTAGGGAAATTAAAAACTTTTAAAAATAATTTAAGTAAAAAAAGGATTATTAAGTTCTCTCCTTTTGGCATTCCTACAAGATTGTGGAAAGAATTAGCTGTCTATTCAAAAATTAAAGAAGAAAAAATATGGGCAGAATTAAATAATGAAGAACTTAGATCTTTTGCAATAGAACTTACATCTTCGATTTTTAATGTTTCTGGAAAAAGCACTTTTAAGGAGGAATTTGTGACAGCAGGGGGAGTGGCTTTAACTGAAATAAATTTCAAAACATTTGAAAGCAAAATCCATAAAAATTTATTTTTTGCAGGTGAAATATT
>Ga0115004_10001545_pt1 | contig 18920 bp, 24 predicted proteins | sample ArcticOcean_MG_C_10_FD_88737 | JGI IMG/M metagenome (GOLD analysis project Ga0115004, IMG submission 88737) | Marine microbial communities from western Arctic Ocean - ArcticOcean_MG_CB11_90 | ecosystem: Environmental > Aquatic > Marine > Oceanic | place: Arctic Ocean: Canada Basin | collected... | reverse complement strand
GTTTGCGTCCTTCTTGTTTCCTGCGTGGATGATGGGCAAGAATCCGAAGATGAAGATTATACAGGCGACGCACACGACGGAGTTGGCGGTAAACTTTGGTCGTAAGACGAAGAACCTTTTGGATGTGGACGCGTACAAGGAGGTCTTTCCTGACGTTAAGTTGGCGGCGGACAGTAAGGCCTCGGGCCGTTGGGACACGAGCGCGGGCGGTATGTATTATGCGGTGGGTGTGGGATCTAACTTGGCGGGACGTGGTGGTGATTTAATTATTATTGACGATCCTCACTCGGAGCAGACGGCGATGTCGGCGGCTGGCTTTGATGATGCGTGGGACTGGTACACAGGCGGCCCTAGACAGCGTCTACAGCCGGGCGGGTCAATAGTCATAGTACAGACACGTTGGTCGGAGAAAGACATGACAGGGCAACTCCTGCGCTCTATGGCCAAGGACCCATTAGCCGATCAATGGGAAGTCGTGGAGCTTCCTGCTATCTTTGAGGACGGGACGCCGTGTTGGCCTGAGTACTGGAGTTTGGAAGATTTGACCGCGGTCCGCGCATCGATCCCTCCGAGCAAGTGGAACGCGCAGTATCAGCAGAATCCGACGGGCGAAGAGAACGCGATTATCAAGCGTGAGTGGTGGCAGAAGTGGGAGAAGGAGTCGGTGCCTCAGTTGGAGTATGTGATTCAAAGTTACGACACGGCGTTTTCGGCAAAGCAGACGGCGGATTATTCGGCCATTACGACGTGGGGGGTGTTTTACCCTAATGAGGGGAGTCGAGGTCCTAATTTAATTTTGTTGGACAGTAAGAAGGGGCGGTGGGATTTCCCTGAGTTAAAGCAGGTGGCGTTAGATTTATATAAATTTTGGGAGCCTGACACGGTGATTATTGAGGCGAAGGCCAGTGGTACGCCGTTGACTCAGGAGCTTCGTGCGCAGGGCATTCCTGTGGTTAACTTCACGCCGAGTCGTGGTAATGACAAAATAACGAGGGTGCACAGTGTGTCACCTTTGTTTGAGGCGGGTATGGTTTGGGTCCCTGACGAGACGTGGGCAGACGAGTTGGTGGAAGAGGTGGCGGCGTTCCCTAACGGAGAGTATGATGACTTGGTGGATAGCATGACTCAGGCGTTGATGCGGTACAGGCAGGGCAATTTTGTGCAGTTGCCTTCGGATGACTGGGAAGAAGGTGATAATTCTGATAAAGTAAGGGCGTATTATTGAATTAGGAGTGGTTATGGCAATCGGTACAGCAAACGCAGGCTTAATGGACAACAACGTCCCCTCTCAATTAGACATGGAGGATCTTGCAGCGGAGCTAGAGCTATCTATCCCAGACTCTGGGAATGATGTGATGGCGATGATCCAAGCCGAAGATGTGGGGGAGATTGAGATCACGTCCGAAGACGACGGCGGCGTTCTTATTGATTTTGATCCTATGGATCAGCGCGGCCAGAACTTAGAGTTTGACGCCAACCTTGCAGAAGAGATGCCTGAACGTGAGCTTAGTCGGATTTCGTCTGAGTTGTTGGGTGAGTTTGATGCTAACAAAGCCAGTCGTCAAGATTGGGAAGAAGCCTATTCCAGTGGGTTAGAGCTATTAGGCTTTAACTACGAAGAACGTACACAGCCTTTTCGCGGGGCATCGGGTGTAACTCATCCTTTGTTGGCGGAAGCGGCGACACAATTCCAAGCCCAAGCCTTTAACGAATTACTGCCCCCTTCAGGTCCTGTACGCACGGTTGTGATGGGTAAGAGCACCGCGGCAAAAGCGCAACAAGCGCAACGCGTGAAGCAGTTTATGAATTACTACATTACTAATGTCATGGACGAGTACACGCCTGACATGGATCAGATGCTGTTTTTCTTACCGTTAGCGGGATCTACGTTTAAAAAGACGTATTACGATGAGACGATGGAAAGGGCCGTGTCTAAATTTGTGCCTGCTGAAAACTTAGTGGTTCCTTATGACACCGCGGACCTCGACTCGTGCCCTAACATCACGCAAGTTGTGCGGATGGCATTAAACGATTTACGCAAGCGCCAAGTGGCGGGAGTGTATCTAGATGTAGAAGTCATCCCTTCTCAGAAAGAATTGACTTCGCTGACAGGTGAGATGAACAGGCTGGATGGGCAAGACGCTAATCAGATTGATTATGACTGCACCATTCTTGAGTGTCACGTTGACCTTGATTTAGAAGGGTACGAAGACGAAGATGAAGACGGCGAGTTTACGGGAATTAAGATTCCGTACATTGTGACCATCTCTGAAGACAATGGTCAGATTTTAGCTATTCGCCGCAACTACCGCGAAGAAGATTCTTTGCGTAAGAAGATTAGTTACTTTACGCATTACAAGTTTTTGCCGGGCTTTGGTTTCTACGGTCTAGGCTTGATCCATACTATTGGCGGTCTGTCTCGCACGGCCACTTCTGCCCTTCGGCAGTTGATCGATGCGGGTACGTTATCTAATCTACCTGCTGGCTTCAAGGCCCGCGGACTACGGATCAGGGATGACGACGAGCCACTACAGCCCGGCGAGTTTAGAGATGTTGACGCTCCCGGCGGTGCAATACGTGACAGCTTAATGCCGTTACCGTTTAAGGGTCCAGATCAAACTTTGTTCCAATTACTGGGTTTTGTGGTGGATGCTGCGCAACGTTTCGCAACGATCACGGACCTTAAAGTAGGTGCGGGTAACGAAGGTGCTGCGGTGGGAACCACCATGGCGATGATGGAGCAGGGTGCTCGAGTGATGAGTGCGGTGCATAAGCGTTTGCATTATGCGATGCGTCAAGAGTTTAAGATTCTTGCACGGGTGATGTCTGAGAGTTTGCCGCAGGAGTATCCGTACTCTGTTCCCGGTGGTGATGAGACCATCATGCGAGAAGACTTCGATGATCGCGTTGATATTATTCCTGTTAGCAATCCCAATGTGTTTAGTCAAGCGCAGCGGATTGTGCTTGCGCAGACGAAGATGCAGTTGGCCACTCAAGCGCCTGAGATTCATAACATCCACGAAGTGTATCGTGACATGTATGAAGCTTTGGGGGTGACGGACGTTGACCGCATTATGAAGTCAGTGCCTGCGGAAGAACCTGTACCGATTGATCCTGCGCAAGAGAACATTAATACCTTAGACATGTTGCCATTAAAAGCATTTGAAGGACAAAACCATCAAGCGCATATCCAAGCTCACTTGATATTTGGCACAAGTCCTAATGTTGGGGGCATGCCTCCTGTGGCGATGATTCTTCAAAAGCACGTTATGGAGCACGTTCAGATTGCGGCTCAAGAACAAGCGATGACCGCTTATAACCAACAGCTACAGCAGATGGGCGGACAAGCTCCTGAAGAACAAGCCGTTCTGGAAGTCGAGCGTTTGACGGCTCAGTTTATTGCAGAAGGCTTACAGCAAGTTAAAGACATGTCAGGACAACTTTCTGGAGCGGGCGCACCTGATCCTTTAATTCAGTTGAAGGAACAAGAGATTCAGGCTAAAGTAGCCGATAATGAAGCGGAAAATCAAATTGATCAAGCCAAGTTACAGTTGGATCAACAGAACCAGCAGATGCGCTCTGAGCAGTTTGGTGAGAGGTTACGCTCTCAAGAACAACAAACACAAGCACGTATTCAGTCAGCCATGGATCGTGAATTATTAAAGCAACGAGGAGATTAAAATGGGTAAAGGAATAGGGGGCTACGGCTCTGAAATGTATTACGCAGACCTTCTTGCGGAACGTGGTGGCAGAGGTTTTAGTTTGCAAAAAAATACTAAGTCTACTGGTAAAAACGCCACACAATCCGTACAACCTTCATCTAAGGGTAAAGGCAAGGAGAAGTAAATTATGAAAAATCGTACTGTAAAAGTAAACGGATCAGCGCCGGGCAAAACGCCAAAGGCGGTCACGTATGCGGACATTAAAGGCCAAGGTCGTATTCCTTATGGCAAGACTGCTCCCGCTCCCGTAGCAGGTGGTCTTACTGACTTCGCCAACACTCCCCGTCGTATGAAGACCCGAGGCACGGGTGCCGCGATCCAAGGCACTACTCATATGGGTTACTAAGGTGACTCCGAATAAGGTTAAAACTAAACCTATACGCACGGTGGTTAAAAAGCCGAAGGACGGGGCGCTTAAACGCTTTAGTCCTATCGCTCGTCCGCAGCGTTTTCAGGGGGTATTTTAATGTTTAATTTAGGCACGAACAGCATAAAGAATTTGGCGGGTGTAGATGGTAGGCTTATTGACATTGCGGATCTCGCTATTAAACTTACTAATATTGATTTCGGTATCCCTAGTACTGGTGGCCTGCGCACAGCCGAAGTTCAAGCAAAGTTGTTTGAAGATGGTGTCTCAAAAGCAGATGGAGTTAACAACAAGTCCTATCACCAAAGCGGAAAGGCGCTCGATGTGTATGCTTATGTAGATGGCAAAGCGAGTTGGGATCATTTACACCTTACTCATATTGCCGCTGCGATGCTTCAAGCCTCGGGTCAATTAGGCTACGAGCTTAAATGGGGCGGCCTTTGGAAATCATGGCAAGATATGCCTCACTTTGAAATCAGAGATTAAGCATGAGCTTCTTTAGTTTTTTAAACCCTATAGTAGGGTTAGGAAAAACGTACCTTGATGGTAAGAATCAAGTGGCTAAAGCCAAATCGGCTGCCGCTATACTTACTCTGGGGGCAGAGGCTGACGTTAAAGTAGCGGGCGCTAAAGCAGCCCACAAGTTGGCCGACAACGGACAAACCCAAGACTTTAATCTTGACTTAGTTGCTATGCAACAGATGGATAAATCATTTCTAGATGAAGTGATGATTGCATTATTATTGGTCCCTATTGCAGCTTCGTTCTTAGGTTACCAAGCCGAAGTCACTGCAGCATTTGAATCGTTTTCCGTCATGCCAGAATGGTATCAATACCTTGTGATAGGTGTTTATGTCGTTAAGTTCGGTATGCGAGGGCTATTGACCAAGCTAGTTTCTGGAAGACTTAGCGGCATGAAACTTAAGTAGCTGCCAACCTCTAATTCTTTATTTTAGTATATCCCCCGTATATAAGTTATGATAGGATCATATCTAATATTGTTTGATTATATGCGAGGTGTTGATGGACGAAATTCGTACAGCGGAAGCCGTTTTTAGGGTCCTACGGGATAGACGGCAAGGTGTAACCGATTTGATGATTTATGGTAATGTCAAATCAATGGAACAATATCGTGAGCTTATGGGCAATTTAGAATGCCTTAATCATGTGGAACAGGAACTCAAGAGCCTGCTAGATAAACAGGAGCACTCAATATGAGCGCAGTAGAAAAAAAAGTAGAACCAGTGGTCTATAAAAAGACTGCTAAAGAATTAGCCAATGAGGCTAAAGCAAAAGTTAAAGCAAAAGAAGTGGCCGATAAAGCCACTAAACTTGCAGACGCCTACGTGGCAAAACCACGCCTTAACCCTGACGCTATCGGGAAAACTCTCTTAGACAGGATGCCCAACCCTACGGGCTGGCGGATATTAATTCTACCTTATCAAGGTAAAGGCAAATCCGCAGGCGGTATTTTTCTCCCCACAGAAACGCAGGAGAAAAGCCAGATCTCTACCCAAGTCGGTTATGTACTTAAACTAGGCCCTTTGGCCTACAAAGACACTGACAAATTTCCAGATGGAGCGTGGTGCCAAGAAAAGCAATGGGTGATGTTTGCTCGTTATGCTGGTTCTCGCTTCCAGATAGATGGGGGAGAAGTCCGAATTCTTAATGACGACGAAATATTGTCGACCATTTTGGACCCAGAAGACATCCATAATTTAACATAAGGAGAGGACCATGTCGGATCAAAACACTGTCGAACTAGACGTTGGCGATGCGCAAGAGATAGACGTTGAAGTTAGTTCAGGTACTGAAGAATCAGAAGATTCTGGTGATCAGTTCGCTAAAGCGGAATCATCCACTGAAAAAAGAATTAATCGTCTTACTAAAAAAATGCGCGAAGCCGAGCGCCGAGAGCAAGAGGCGGTTAAGTATGCCCAAGCTGTTCGAGGCGAGTCTCAAGACTTAAAGAATCGTATGTCTAACTTAGACAACAGCTACGTGCAAGAATATACCAGCCGAGTTAACACTCAGATATCTCAAGCAGAAGCAGTGTTGACTAACGCTATTGAAAGGGGAGACGGCGCTGCAACCGTAGAAGCTCAACGCGAGCTAACTAGTTTAGCTATTCAACAAGACCGAGCGTCACAAGCTAAAATGCAGTCGGACAGGCAGCAACAACAAGCGGCGGCTGCTCAACAGCACCAAGCCCGTCAACCGATGCCCGCTCAACAACCTAAACGACCTGATGCTAAAGCCGAACAATGGGCTTTACGAAACAGTTGGTTTGGCTCAGACGAGGCCATGACCTATGCGGCTTTTGGTATACACAAAAAATTAGTTGAGGAAGAAGGGTTTGACCCACAAGGCGAAGACTACTATACTGAGCTAGATAGACGTGTTCTTGATAAGTTTGGTAACGGATCAAGCAGCCCCAATAAACGACCCGCTCAGACGGTGATTGGCGCTTCCAGAACACCCTCTGGGCGCAGTAACAGAAAGGTTCGACTCACCCCGAGCCAAGTCGCGATAGCGAAAAAATTGGGTGTGCCGCTTGAAGAATATGCGAAATACGTGAAGGAGTAATAGATATGACTGAACAACAAAACACAGGTAGTTCGGCTGTTAACCGTACTTCTCGCGCTAACAAAACTCGGGAGAAACAGGCGATCCGTAAGCCTTGGGCTCCCCCGTCTATGCTAGATGCACCACCTGCGCCTGATGGTTTTAAGCATCGTTGGATTCGCGCCGAAACGCGTGGCTTTGATGATACCAAGAACATCAGTGCTAAATTAAGGGAGGGTTACGAGCTTGTCCGTAGGGACGAGTATCCAGACTTTGAATCCCCGACTGTAGAATCAGGTAAATATCAAGGTGTGTTTGGAGTTGGCGGATTGCTACTCGCTCGGATTCCGGACGAAACTGTTGCTGAAAGGACTGACTACTTCAAAGGACGTAGTAAGGACCAGATGGAAGCAGTGGACCACGACATGATGAGAGAGAATGCACATTCATCGATGACGATTAATAAACCTGATCGTCAAACTCGTGTAACTTTCGGCGGCCCACAAAAATGATATGGGCTGCCCCTTTAGGAGAGAACTAAAATGGCGAATACAAATACTGCCTTTGGTCTCCGTCCTATCGGGTTAGTTGGCAGCGCGGTCAATTCTACTGGTGTAACCCAGTATGAGATCGCCTACAACAATACCAATGTGATTTACCAGTATTCTCTTTGCGTTCCGCTTGCTGCGGGCGTTATTGATCATGCTGGTGCCACAAGTGGGGGAACTACCCCTGCACTTGGTGTCCTGATGGGCGTAGAATATGTGGATTCGGTTTCTAAAAAGCCAATCTGGATTAATTACTGGCCCGGTTCCGGCGCTGTAAGCGTGGATACAAACCATCCCGTTAAAGCTTTTGTCGCTGACAACCCCAACCAGTTGTTTTTAGTAGCGTCTGACGCAACACTGACTGACCGTGCTACCGCACAAGCCGCAGTGTTCGCAAATGCTTCATTGGGAACTTCTGCTCGTACTGGTACGGCAGTAGGAAACTCAAACTCAGCTTTGAGCGTGTCTTCAATTGCAACTACGGCTACTTTGCCGTTGCGTGTTGTTGGCATTCAAGACGACGCAGGAAACACCGACTTTGCAGCCGCTGGTATCCCGCTTATCGTTCGGATAAATGCTCATTTCAACTCAAACACAAGCCGTTTCGACTCGCAGACCACTGCGACCGCGACAGGCACATAGGAGGGTTAGATCATGGCTATTTCTCGCGCACAACTAGCGAAAGAGCTTGAACCCGGCCTAAACGCCTTGTTCGGACTTGAATATAATCGCTACGAGAATGAGCATGCGGAAATCTTTGAGGAAGAGTCTTCGGACCGTGCCTTTGAAGAAGAAGTAATGCTAGGTGGTTTCTCTACAGCACCCGTTAAAAATGAAGGCCAGTCCATCAGTTTTGACGATGCTCAAGAGACGTACACCGCTCGTTACACTCACGAAACGATTGCGCTTGCATTCTCAATTACTGAGGAAGCAGTGGAAGACAATCTTTATGATCGTCTTGCATCGCGCTACACCAAAGCTCTGGCCCGCTCTATGGCCCAGACTAAGCAAATCAAAGCAGCAGCGGTCTTGAACAATGCGTTCACGGCAGGTGTTAGTGCGATTGGCGATGGTGCAGCACTTTGTTCCGCGGCTCATCCGTCTCTTTCTGGTAACCAAACTAACATCTTGGCAGTTGCTGCCGACCTCAACGAAACTTCGTTGGAGCAGATGTTGATTGACGTTGCTGGTATGACAGATGAACGTGGCCTAAAGATCGCAGTTCGCGGCATGAAGCTTATTATACCTAAAGAGCTTCAGTTCATCGCAGAACGAGTTATTAACTCGAACTTGCGCTCTGGCACTGCGGATAACGACCTTAACGCAACTAAGTCGATGGGAATGCTCCCAGACGGTGCGGTGGTAAACCACTTCCTCACTGATACTGATGCTTTCTTCATCAAGACTGATGCACCTAACGGCTTCAAGAACTTCAACCGCTCGTCTATTAAAACAGCGATGGAAGGAGATTTTGATACTGGCAACATGCGCTTTAAAGCTCGTGAGCGTTACTCATTCGGTGTATCCGATTGGCGTTGTGTTTACGGTACTCCCGGCGCAGCGTAACCTCACGGTAACGTGTTGTATGGAAAAGGAGACTTCGGTCTCCTTTTTTTTGCTTTAATATTGACAACAAATGTAAGTCAATGTTATGTTATAATTACACTTATCGGGAAACATACCGGTGAATCTGACAGTACCCGACTGACGATATGCAGACAGATTCCCCATAACTTGCATGTGAGGAATTTATCATGGGTCAGACTACCTTTTCCGGACCAATCTTGGCTGGTACTATCAAAAATACTACAGGCACAACTGTAGGCTCTAACGTAAAAAACACTGGCCAAGTTGTAATGGCTCAGTCTTTCTCTACAGGTGTAGACTTAGACGGCGGCGCTTCTGCTGCAAACACCACTACTGTTGTTATACCAGCAAACTCTCAGATCATTGATATCGTCCTTGACGTTGTTGGTGTCATGGCTGGCGCAACTTGCGTGTTTAGCATTGGTGACGTCGCTAACGGTAATGCCACCTTTTTAAACGCTTTTTCAATCTCTATAGCTTCTGGCGCAGGACGTAAATACCCTACTACTGAAGCAGGCGGCGCATTGATTTGGGCTGACACAGGTGCTTCTGATCTTCGCTTAACTTGGACATCTACTGGAGCTACTAGTAACGGAGAAATCCGAGCTACAGTGGTTTACCAGCAAAACAGCGACCTCGTTTAAGTTTAATTTGGAGGTTTTCTAATGTCAGGTTCAGACGTAAGATCGAAACGCATAACCGCGACGGGATCAGTAGGTGTTGGTCCCGCTCGTATTAGGCAGGTTCAAGTCAAAACAACGACGGGTTCCCCACGCCTTACAATAACGGATGGAGACGGCGGCGCTGTTGCTTTAGACATGGATTTAAATGCCTCGTCAACGCACTCCGCTAACATTCCTTCTGACGGCATTCGAGTCTCTGACATATGGGTATCTGCAGTAACCGCTATTACGTCGGTTACTGTTTTTTACAGTTAAAGAAGGGATAAATCATGGCGTCTGATGTAAAAGCAACCTACCTAACCGCAACTGGAACTGTTTTTGCGGGTAGATCGCGTATAAAAGCCATTCATTACCAAGCAGGGTCTAGCCCTTCTTTGGTTTTAAAGACTGGAAGTACAAGTGGAGCCACACAGCTAACGTTAGCTTTTGCTAACAACACTGATGACAATGTTTATATACCCGACGAGGGGATGTTATTTAGTGATGGGTGTTATGCCGTACTAACTAACGTCACCAACATAACGGTATTTTACAATTGAGGTAGTTATGGAAACCAAAGTAGCTACTCTTAAAAAAGTAAAGTCCTCTAAAAGTAAAGAAAAATTGGTCAGTCATAATAGGGACTTTATGAAAATAGCAGAAGTTTTATCTAAGTTAGAGAAGCACGAAGCAGAGTGCGATTTGCGATACAAGCGAATTGAAGAAAAACTGGGCGAACAAAAGATTTCTATGAAGTCATTAGACCTTAAAATATGGGGTTTAGCGGTTTTGATAATCATAGCACCTATGGTGCACAAGTTTTTGTCGTGACGGCAGAACACAGGTACAATTTATGGCCACATCTGGAAGCAAAGACTTTGAGCTAGACGTCGCAGAATATGTCGAAGAGGCATTTGAGCGTTGTGGTTTAGAAGTCCGAACAGGTTACGACATGAAGACTGCAAAGCGGTCTTTAAATCTTTTACTTGCGGACTGGGCTAACCGTGGCTTAAACCAGTGGACTATAAAGCAGAAAACGCTTGCAATGGTGGCGGGAACAGGTGTTTATCCAATCCTTCCTGACGTTATCGATATCTTATCTGTGGTTGTTCGCCGTGACGGAACCGATTATTCTTTACTTCGGTTAAGTCGTGATGGTTTCCTTACTATTCCAAATAAAACTACCCAAGGCCGTGTTAATCAATTCTTTTTAGATCGGCAAATTACCCCTAGCTTAAAGTTATGGCCCATCCCAGATAACAGCACTGATGTCGTTTACTATAACGCATTAACTCGTATGGACGATGCTGATATTTACACTAACTCAATGGATGTTCCTTTTCGCTTTTACCCTTGTTTAGCTGCAGGGTTAGCGTACTACTTAGCTTTAAAACGTGCTCCGAACCGTGTTCAAATGTTAAAAGCGGTATACGAAGAAGAGTTTGAAAGAGCCGCAACAGAGGATAGAGATCGCTCATCCTTTAATGTTGCGCCTAGCTTTGATTATTACAGGGTAGGCTAATGGGTAAGTTTGCTGCTGGAAAAGACTCATTCGCAATCTCCGATAGATCGGGATTCCGCTACCCTTATCGATTGATGAGAAAGGAATGGAACGGCCTTTTGGTGGGTCCAGACGAATATGATCCAAAACAGCCTCAGTTGGGGCCTTTTCGTAAGGTGTCTGACCCCGAAGCCCTTAAAAATGCCCGTCCTGATCGAGTAGAGCCTTTAGATGTTTACGTGGGGGTGCCTTTAGTGGTTGCCCCTAACCTACGACCCGTACAAGGGTTTGGTCAAGTTGGAATAGTGACGGTGACCACATGAGTTTTACTTACGCGCAGCTACAACAAGCGATTCAGGATTACACAGAGAACGATGAAACGTCTTTTGTGAATAATCTTCCCCTTTTTATAAGGCAGGCCGAGGAAAGAATCCTTAAAGGCATCCAACTCAACCTGTTTAGGAAGAATGTAAGCGGCACAATGACATTGGGTAACCGATTCTTGGCGGCCCCTAGTGACTTCCTAGCCCCTTTTGCGCTATCCTTTATTGATAGTAGCGGGGATCACGTGTTCTTACAGTTTAAAGACCCTGATTTTGTACAAACGTTTAATCCTGACTCCACTACCACGGGAAATCCCCGTTTTTACGCAAGTTTTGACGTGGATAACTTTATTTTAGGACCTACGCCTAATGGGGCGTATAATGTAGAACTACACTACTTCTATCGTCCACTAAGCTTGACGGCGGGTGTATCGACTGGGACAACATGGCTCAGTACAAACGCAGAAATAGCTTTATTGTACGGTGCGCTGATTGAAGCGTACACTTACATGAAAGGAGATGCGGATATGATGACAATGTATGAAAAAAGATTTATGGAAGCCATGTCACGAATGCAAGTGCTAGGCGAGACAAAAGAAGTGACGGATGAATACCGCACTGGACAAATAATAAGGCCTAAACAATGAGTTTTCCAGCAATGAAGCTAGAAACGGCGGCTACCTTCGCAGTGGATGTACATACCACCAGCGGAAGAGGCTTTACGCCAGAAGAAATTGCAGAACGATGCGCTAATAAGATCATCAATATTTCTGACGACGCTAACCCGACCATTAAGGCCCAAGCCCATGCTTTTCGCGGGCAGTTAATTAAAACTATAGAATTCTACATGCGCCAAGCTATCAAATCGGATAGAACAACCGTGTATAATGCGTTAACCGATGCCGGCCAACCAGAGCTTGCTAAACTTATAAGGAGACTGTGACCATGGCCTTTTCAGGAAACTTCATGTGCACCAGCTTTAAAAACGAATTACTGTATGGTGCCCACGACTTTGACGCCTCTACAGGAGATACATTTAAAATAGCCCTCTACACGAGTTCGGCGACGATGACTGCGGCGACAACGGCGTATGCAACGACCAACGAGACGAGTGGAACAGCCTACGTGGCTGGCGGTGAAGCCTTGACTCCAGTGAACCCAGTTATTTCTGGAACCACGGCGTTGACTGATTTCTCAGATGAGACGTGGTCAACTGCGACGATCACGGCCCGTGGCGCGTTGATTTATAACACGACACCGAATACAACTTCTATTGCCCTGACTAACCCGTCAGTCGTCGTATTAGATTTTGGTTCGGACAAAACGTCAACAGCAGGTGATTTCACAGTTGTGTTCCCCACCGCTGACGCTAGCAATGCGATTATTCGGATAGCGTAATGACTGATGCAACCGTCACCTTTATAGGCTGGAGTTCATCCAGCCAAAGTTGGGGAGGCGGTCCGTGGGGTCAAGATGAGGGTCTTCCCGCAGCAACGGGAACTGTTGGCACCGTAAGTGTCGATGCCGCGTCCGATGCCCCCGCCACTGGACTGGCAGCAACGGCCAGTGTTGGTGATGTTACAGTAACCAGCGTGAACGCTGTATCCGTAACAGGAGTCGCGGCAACAGGCGGAGTGGGTTCGGCCTCCGTTGGATTAGGCGCAAGGGTCATTTTTTCTACGGGTTGGAATTCGACGACCCAAAGTTGGGGCGGTGGTCCGTGGGGTCAAGATGAACCCCTTCCCGCAGCAACGGGAAGCTCGGGCACAGTAAGTGTCGAGGCGGCGGCGGGTGCCTCCGTAACCGGTTTAGAAGCAACGGCCAGTGTTGGCGCTGTTACGGTTATCGCATATAGTAGCGTAACCGTCACGGGTATCGCCGCAACGGCCAGTGTGGGCACCGTATCAACGCAAACGGATAACCGTTTTGAAGTTACCGGTGTTCAGGCAACAGGTCAAGTGGGTAGTGTTACGGTTATAGCCGACGCTATCATTAATGTAACAGGAGTTTATGCAACGGGTGTTGTGGGTCCAGTACTGGTTTACGGCCGTATTATCCCCGATCAAGACCCCAATTGGAAAAACATAGCAGCGTGAGGAATTAAAGATGCCCAGTACTTATACAGTCAACCTCGGGATTGAAAAACCAGCCACAGGTGAACAGTCTGGAACTTGGGGCGATACCGTCAATGACAACTCTAATATATTAGACGAAGCCATTAATGGTGTAGTTTCGATAACGCTAGCATCCGCTGGCTCTTCTGGCTCCCCCAATCAAATTGCCATCACTAATGGTGCCTCTTCTACAGGTCGTAATAAATGGATCGAATTTGCCGATGGCGGTGATTTAGGTGCAACGGCTTTTGTAGAACTGATTCCTAACGATGCCGAAAAAATATGCTTTATTAGGAACAGCCTTGCGGGAAGCCGCTCGGTGATCCTTTTCCAAGGCACGTATAACGCGAGCAACGACATTGAGATCGTGGCGGGTACGGACGTGGTCGTTAAGTTTAACGGTGGCGGAACGGGTGCAACCGTCGTCAACGTTTATGCCAACTTGGCGGTGGACGGTATTGTGGCGACAACCGCGGATATTAATGGCGGAACAATCGACGCCTCCGTAATAGGTGGATCTACCGCTGCGGCCGTTACTGGAACAGTGGTTGTGGCTAACACTAGCCTTAACATTGCTGCCGATGGCGCAACGGTTACTGGCATCAAAGACGAAGACAACATGGCGTCTAACAGCGCCACAAAGCTAGCTACCCAACAGTCCATCAAAGCTTACGTTGACTCCCAAGTAGGTACGGCCGACACGCTTTCAGAGGTGCTTGCGCTTGGTAATACCTCTGGCGGCACGAATGTTGAACTATCCACCACGGACAAAGTTCAGTTCCGCGATGCGGCTATCTACATTAACTCCAGCATGGATGGTCAGCTTGATATTGCCGCAGACACTGAGATCCAGCTTGTAGCCACTACAGTGGACTTGAATGGCATCCTCGATGTTTCAGGCAACATTGTGGTCGGGGGCACCGTGGACGGTGTTGACATAGCCGCCCGAGATGCGGTCCTTACTTCTACAACCAATACGGCTAACGCGGCTTTGACGCCAACGGGAGATGGTTCAGGATTAACGGGAGTGTCTTTAACTACAGGCGTATCGGGAACCCTTCCCCCTGCCAATGGTGGTACGGGTTTAACTGCTCCCGGAACGTCCGGCAATGTCTTAAAATCTAACGGAAGTGCTTGGACTTCAGCCGCAGAAGCTGCGGGATACCCTGCTCCAACATTAATTGGAGTGAGCGGCACTGTAGCTTCAGCTACTTTCCAAGTAGCAACTGCGGGAAGCATTACTATCACGCTACCTGCTAGCCCAAGCGCAGGCGACTATGTTGTGGTTAAAGACGGCACAGGTGCTGCCGCGACTACTAATTTCACAGTCGCTCGAAACGGCTCTAACATTGCAGCCAGCGCAACAGACCTCACTTTTGACAAAAACTTTGCCGAGATTGTTATGACGTACATTGACGGAACAATCGGCTGGAGTGTGTAAATGAGCACCTTATCCGAACTACTCCCGTCTGGGGGAAATCAGAACGAAGTTGAATTCGTAGCATCGGGTACGCTGCCTAATGGACAGGCTGTGGTGTTAAAGGCTGATGGTACTGTTGAGGTTGTTGCTATTATTAGTACAGTAAAGTCTGTAGCTATTCCAGCAGGTTCTACTTATACATTTCACTCAACCTCTATGCTTAGACCGACACTAGCTTGGGATAAAAACACCCCAAACACTATTGTTTTAATATATGCCGACTCAGGTAATTCATTATATGGTACTGCAATAATAGGTAAAGTGGCGGGAACCACCATATCATTTGGGGCTGAGTACGTTTTTGTATCAAGTTCTTCTCCAGCTTATACTTCTGTAAAATATGACCCTAATCAAGCAGGTAAATTTGTAATTGCATATGTTTCTGATTCTCAAGGTCGCACCATTTTAGGAACTGTTTCTGGCACATCAATTACTTTTAGCAGCCCTGCATCATTTATTTCTCAAAATATGTCTCATGTAAAACTATCTTTTGACCCTAATACGACTGGTCGATTTGTAGTTTCATATCTTACTGTTAGTCCTGATCGCGTAGCTACTGTAATTAGTGGGTTACTGTCTGGAACATCGTTTACGTTTGGCACACAAGTTGCATTAGACTCAAACTCAAGTGTTAACGGATTAGGGGGTCTTGAGTACGACCCAAATACAGCGGGTAAGTTTGTAGCAGCTTTTACCGATCATGGATCTTCTTATTTCGGCAAGGCTATTGTTGGTACAGTTTCGGGTTCTAGTATATCTCTTGGATCTGTAGCAACTTTCAGATCCTATGGCGGGGATAGTAATGCTATCTCCTTTGACCCCACAACAGCTAATAGTTTTTTAATATCATGGGAGGGCTACAGCCCATCTGGTGTGTATCTAAAGATAGGAACAATCTCAGGAACTTCCATTAGCTTTAGTAGTGAAGTGACAGTTACTACAGCTAGCAGCACAGAGGCAGTGTCTGTAAAATACAACCCAAATACAACTACAGGAGTTTTTATAGTTCAGTACCAGCAGAGCAGTGCTCAAAAAATAGCGGTGTGTTCAAGGTCTGGTTCTTCTATTACCATAGGTACTACCTACACTTTTGTAGGTTCTTACTCCAATCAGGCAGAAGTAGCGTTTGATCCAAACGTAAGTGGTAATGGTAAGTTTATAACATCTTATAAAGATATAACTAACGCAGGTCAAAGTGTTGTAGGCCAACTAGCTGCTACAGCCCTAGTACCAAACGTAGCAGACTTCATAGGCATAACCTCTGCAGCAATTACGTCAGGCGCATCGGGTGACATCGTGCTGAAAGGTGGTATAGCGGCTAGTGTGGCTAATACGCCATTGCTCCAAGTGTATGGTTCTGAAGCTGCTGCTAATTCATCAAATAGCTATTACGTTAACACTTCATATGACCCTAATAACGCTAATAAATTTGTCGTTGTTTGGATGGATGCTGGTAACTCTACTCATGGAAAAGCCGTAGTCGGGACAGTGAGTGGTACTTCAATTAGTTATGGTACTGTTGTTACTTGGAACGCTGCTGCTACTGGCTATGTATCTAATTGCGCGTTTGACCCTAATACGGCTAATAAGTTCGTGATTGCTTTTCAGGATGATAGTAACTCAGGGCAAGGTACAGCTATTGTAGGAACGATTTCTGGGACTTCATTAAGCTTTGGATCAAAGTATGTATTTAATGCCGCTAATACAAGCTATCCTGCAATAAGCTTTGATCCTAACACTGCTGGAAAGTTTGTAGTCGCTTTTGGAGCCACTGGAAAATCTGTAGTTGGTACTGTTTCTGGTACTTCAATTAGCTATGGTACTGTTGTTGATTTTAATGCACTAACATCATATATTTCTATCTCCTTTGACCCTAACACCGCTAATAAATTTATAATATGCAATCGAGATCTTAGCAACGCTAATTACGGAAAAGTGATTGTAGGTACTATTTCTGGGACTTCATTAAGCTATGGAACTGAGGCTACTTTTTACCCCAATAGTATAACGCAAATGGTAGCAGCGTATGACCCAAGTCAAGCTAATAAAGTAGTTATTATCTATAGAAATGACTTTGCTAGTGATGTAGGTGTGGCTTTAGTCGGGACAGTAAGTGGTACTTCAATTAGTTATGGTACTGCTGTTGTGTTTAATAACGCTAGTACAAATGCGCTAAACCTTGCTTTTAAAAAAACAGGAAGTAACTTTATAATAACTTATGCAGATAATGGTAACTCAAGCTACGGCACATCAATCATGGGAACTTTATCAGGCACAGATGTTACCTTTAAGGAAGAGGTTGTATTTAATTCAGGCAGCGTTGAATATACTTCAATTTCTTTCGATGACAACAATTCGGGTAAGTATGTAGTTGCTTATAGAGACACTGCTAATAGTAGTTACCCAACAGCTATTTCAGGCAATCTTAGCAGTGCTATGACCATCGGCTCTGACTACTACGTTCAAGCAGACGGCACAGTATCCACAGTCACTACCTCGCCTGCCGTTAAAGCAGGTACTGCTATTTCCGCTACAACCCTAAATCTAATGGATCAATTATGAGCAATCTAAGCGAGTTATTACCTTCAGGTTCGGGCGGCAAGCAGTTTGATTTTGTGGCCAGTGGTACGCTGCCTAATGGTAAGCCAGTTATTCTAAATGCTAATGGCACTGTTACTGTGGTGGGAGAATCAGGTGCGACTGAGAGCATACCAGCAGGTAGTGAAGCTGTATTTAATGCTGGAAGCACTGTTAATACTTCGGTGTCTTTTAACCCAAACGTAGCTAATCAGTTTGTGGTTGCGTATACGGATAATGGTAATTCTCAATATGGGACGGCAGTTATAGGTACAGTTTCAGGAACTTCACTTAGCTTTGGCTCTGAGGTTGTATACAACTCAAGTCAAGTAGCTCAATCAAAAATATCCTTTGACCCTAATACTTCGGGAAAGTTTGTAATTGCTTTTAATGAGGGTGCTGCAAATAGCACTGCTGGTAAAGTCATAGTCGGAACTATATCAGGCACTTCACTTAGTTTTGGAACTAAAGTGGCTTGGAATGGAACCTCGGCTACGGGTTGGTTTTCAATAGAATATGATCCAAACACTGCCAATAAAGTTGCTATTAGTTATAGAGATGGTGGCAGTTCAAATTACGGCACTGCAATCGTAGGCACAGTTTCAGGCACTTCAATATCTTTTGGAAGTGAGGTCGCATTTAACGCATCTTCTACTTTTTACACTGGATTATCTTTTGATGTGGGTAACTCAGGCACATTTGTAGTCACTTATGGAGACGCAGGTAACTCAAGTCGGGGGACAGCTATCATAGGTACAATCAGTGGAACAAGCATTAGCTTTGGCTCTGAGTATGTATTTAACTCATCTACCACTAACTACACTAACGTAGCTTTCGACCCTAGCACCGCAGGTAATTTTGTGGTTACTTACATTGATGCTGGTAACTCAAGTGCGGCTACTGCAATCGTAGGTACTGTTTCTGGTACATCAATTAGTTTTGGCTCTGCCGTAGTATTTACTGCAAAACTTCCAGCCGCTCACGCTGCACCATTAGCTTTTAATCAAAATAAAGCAGGTAGCTTTGTAATTGTTTATAAAGACGCATCTAGCCCATATTCTGGTTACGCTATTGCAGGTACTGTTAGTGGAACTTCACTTAGCTTTGGCTCCGAGCAAGTCTACAATGCAGGTGAAACATACAATTATAACCTAGCCTTTGACGATAATACTTCGGGCAAGTTTGTGATTGTTTATCAAGATAGTGCTAATTCAAGTTATGGGACAGCAATTTTAGGTCAATCAAACTCAGTGGTAACCAACTTAACCTCCACTAACTTCGTAGGCATCACAGACGCTGCCATTTCAAGCGCGGCCACAGGTAAAGTAACCATTAAAGGCGGTATAAAGTCGGGTCTGAGCAGTTTAACGCCTAACAGCATCTACTACGTCCAAACAGATGGAACTGTAACCACAGCATCTGCGTCACCAGCAGTAAGAATAGGTAGAGCATTGTCGTCAACGTCAATCAATTT
>Ga0115004_10001529_pt1 | contig 18992 bp, 34 predicted proteins | sample ArcticOcean_MG_C_10_FD_88737 | JGI IMG/M metagenome (GOLD analysis project Ga0115004, IMG submission 88737) | Marine microbial communities from western Arctic Ocean - ArcticOcean_MG_CB11_90 | ecosystem: Environmental > Aquatic > Marine > Oceanic | place: Arctic Ocean: Canada Basin | collected... | reverse complement strand
TATTTTCTTTTGATTTATACCAGCAACTTTTGCAATACCGGCTGCCTTTATCATTTTTCCAAATGAACTGCTCAGTATTGCAATTGTTACATAGTTTTCTTTTTTGTTGAATCATACTTTTAAAGCTTGCTGATTACAATTAGGTTTTAAAATTAAATAATTTTTAGGTAATAAACCTTTAGACATAAATAATAATATAACATCTTCATATTCTATATTTAATTCTTTAAATGTTAATTTATTATTGTAATTTTCTAATGTTTCACTTGCTGGAATTGAAATTATAAATTCTACAGTAGGACCTTTAAAGGTTCTTTTAAAATAATCATTAACTTTTTTGTTACAAATCATTTGTTTCCATGCATTGATTTCTTTTTGAGACCTTTTCCAAACTTTAGTAATTCTTCTTTTTTTATCCCAATGCAGTTTTTCTACTTCTTCTTTAGTATAAACATTTAAACCGTGTAACACTCTTTTAAATAAAAAATGTTGATATGAGTTTAATTTTGCATATTTAAAATTATTTGTTACTGAAACTGGATGCAGTTGATATTCTTTTAGTAATCCATAATAATTATAACGTTGAAGTGTTTGAGATAATAAATTTTTAGTTTCTATTGTTTCAAGTTGTGTTATTTGATTTTGTGATAACATTGTAAATTAAGATTTAGTAATTGATTTTAATAAAATGAGAGAGGCTACTGTATTATACCCACCAGTATTTAATTCCCTATAGGGATACCTCACGCATTTTCCGCATTTAATTATAGTTCAAAAGTTTCTTCTTCAAGAACGTCTTCTTCTACTTCTTCTTCTTCTACTTTATCTTCTACTTTATCTTCATTTTCTGGATCTTCAAAACCATAATCTTGTGATTCAATTTTTACTTCTGAACCACTTGTTTCTAAATTATTTGCTTCTTTAATGTCTTGACTATTATTGTGAGCAATTAATACATCTTCTGCTGTAACATCAGTTACAAAAAATGTTTTCCTATAAATAGGTTGTCCATCTACACAGCATATGATACCAGTATCACCTGCTTTTTTATAATCTCTATCAGAATTATTTTTACTAAAAGGTTCTAACTGTTCTTTAATAACAATTTTACCTGGTATTGATTCCATAGTTTCTAAACCTAATTCTTTAAGATCTTCAACTTTACCGTGTAATAATGTACTAATATTAGATTTTTTTACCCAACCTCCATTACCAAATGTTACTCTGGTTTGTATTAGTCTTACGTGTCCAAATTCTGGATTTGAGTTTGATTGACGCACAACATTTCCCATGTCATCCGCTTGAATGTTTACTTTACTTTGCATAATAAATTGTTTTTTGTATTAATTAAAATGATTGGAGTGTTTATTTATTTTTAAACATCATCCGGGTGAAAATACGGGTCTTCCAATTTTTCATTATTTTCAATTTCATCTAGTCCTGGTTCTTTTTCTATTATATTATTAGAAAGTTTTGGTTCAGGACTATTTCCTCTATTTGAAAATCTATTATAAAATGGATTACCCACTTCTTTGGTATATGCTGAACTTAATCCGTTGAGGTCTTGTATTTCTTCATCAGAAAGTGACAAATACTGTTCAACTGAACATTCAATTATTCTACCATTAGGTAATTGGACAATCATTTTATTTTTGCTAGTAAGTCTAACAAAAATATAGATAATATTACCTTAATAAAATTATTTTATAGCTCTTTTTCTTAAATTCAACAAATAAATTGCATATATATAGCTAACTCTATTATTTTATAATTAAGTTTCTACCTACTCTTTGTACTAAATCTTTATTTTTCAGTTCTTTTATTAACCTTTTGATAGTTCTTTCACTAACATTTAAGTCATTAGACAATGTTAAAATAGAAGGAAAACAAGATCTTTTTTTGTTTGCATAACATGCTAATGCAGAATAAACTGCTTTGGCTTGCAATGATATTTCTGGAGCAAGTATAATATCACGAGACACTATACCATATCTATATGTTTTTACTTTCTTTATTTTCTTTTGGAACATGATTAACCATTATATGAAATAAAGCTGTGTTATAATCAAGTTCATTTTCTAAAACCTTATCTTTTAAATTATAATTCTTATTCATGTGTTTACCAAAAGGTAATAGTTTATCAGAAATTGTTTTGTTGGTTGTTTTTTTTAATTTTAACCATTGATTAAACTCTGTTCTAAGTAAACTTCCACTTATTTTTGTCATTGTGTTTTTATTAAATTAGTATCAGATTTTTCATTATCATGTTTAAAAAAGTCAAGACGAGATGCACAATTAAACACTGGTAATTTATCTATTATTGTTAATTCTGAACTTGTTATAGTTGTATTTTGATAAATAGAAAGACCATCATGTTCATCCCATATATTAAAATCAACAACCATTGTTTTACTATAACAATTAAAATCTTCATGTTTAGAACGCCATGTTAAATCTGTAACAATAGTACCAAATATAAAACCGTCTAGAGTCATTAAACCTTTATCTTGCAAAATGTCCCTATCGCCATACAAAGATGAATATTTTGATGGAATATATTTTACATAATCACCAATTTTAATAGGTTTATACTCATTTTGCATCATAGCAATGTTTAGCATGACAGTAACAATGTCTTGAGATTGGCTTAATAGAAGGTTTAAAACATGTTCTACGTTTTTTGGATTGCTCACTGCCTTTGAATTAAGAACGTTGCTTAAATAGTCTTTTACAGTGTTAAATGGCAATGTGTATCCTTCTCGTTGATTCATTATATTCAATTTTTATTATTTAATAAAATATAACAGCTTTAAGTTTTTACAATTAAAACTGTTATATCTTTGATTATCACATACTTTATTTAATTTTTCTTAGCCTAACTAACTAGTATTATTATATTATATAATTACTGGTATTGTTAGGGTGTCACACATGGCACTTTATAAAATATTATTAACTATAAACTTTTTTTTTACATTTAATCTTAAGTTTATAACTACAAAAGGAATAACAACACTAAATGTTTTATATTCATGCATTATTGCAAAACCTATTATTTTTCCAAATTCACAATCAATAATAGGAAATAATCCTACAGAAGTTATATATTTATTAAACATCAATGCATTAAGTAACGACATGCAACTTAACATTACAAGGATAACAATAAGCATTTTATCACTTTCCATTTCATTAATCATAATTGTAGTAAGTACAATTGTTAGTATAGGTATTATTATTACAAATAAAAGTTTTGTAATGTATTTAAAAAGATTTTTCATTATTAGTTTATTATTAATTGGTTTGTTATTAAAAAATTAAAATTAAATATATACTCCCTGTGGACTTGAACCACAATTAGTAAGTAGAACGCATTTTCAGTTATAACTTCATTGCTACAACTCCATGTTCACATAACATAGTTATTCTACTTATCTATCTAACCTCGCCCATAAAAGAGAGGAGTATACTTCCAACACTGTTTGTTAATCCAATACATCAGCACCAATCTATTGGAGGTGTCATCTATTTTGCGGATGATTTCATGTATTTTAAGCTTCTTTTTATTTAAGGGATTTCAGCTTTCCCCACCCACATTGGGATTTAGTTTGAAAATGTAAATAAATCAGTCATAAATTTAGACATTTTAGATTTTTTTACAACATCTGCTTTTATATAAATATTTTTAGGCGCTTTATCAAAAAATTTAAATAATGCTGGACATAACCATACTGGCAAATGATTTATCAGTTTTGAATTTTCTTCTTTATATAAATAAATATAGTCTGTACCACCACCAGATCCTTCACCACTTTTACTAACTCTATCTATTACATGAGTTGTACCTGGGAAAACGTTAGCTGATATAGTTAAGTTAACTTTATTATTTTCTTCTGCTATAATATCTAATAATGTATCAGCTCCTGATACAAAAGGTTCTTTAACCAAATTTCTATCAGCATCATCAAATACCCACATTCCTTTCCATTTGTATGTAGTAAGTGTCATTATTGAGTTTTCTATTTTTTTCATTTTGTATAAATTTTATTATTTTTTTCTTTGGTTTGCACCTCGTTGATTGTAAGAACTTATTGGAGCCCATGCACCAATGCATGTAGGAGTTCCTCTTTGTTTAGTCACTTTTCCTTTACGTATCTGGTGATGTTGAGTAGATGCACAACTAGACATTAATGCTATTGTGCATATTATTAATATTAAATTTTTCATTTTATTTAGTTATATGAATAAGCATAATGCAAGTAACTTCCTACATTTTGATCATCAAGTTCTACAATATCATTATCATATGCTAATTCAGTTAGTTCTCCATTACGATTTAATTCTTTTTGAATTGCGCTTATTGATGGAATGCTAAGTTCATTACGATTTATTTTAAAATGCTTATGACCTGTAAAAAAGTTTACGATGTTGCTATTTAAGTCATTATTTAATTGTGGTAATATTATACCTATATCTAATTTGTATTGTACAAATAAATCAGGTTTTAATAATTTTATTTTTTCCATTATTGATTTTTAATAGTGATTTAAAAAATAGGCTAAACGGCAGTTTATTTAACATTACTCCTGTAATGACCTATTAATTTTTATGGTAAATTATTAAGTTGTTTCTGCAGGTAACATAGGTGCTAACATACATCCCCAGAAACAATAACAAATTATAAAGCCCATTAACTCTCCACCTCCACACAGTGCAGTGAAGGTTCCTAGTAATAGGGTAGCCCATAGATAATAAACAATAGATTTCATGATTTCTTTTTCTTTTTTAGAAACGTAATGCTAATCACAAAACATAATATTAACATATATATTTTTGATTCATAACCTTTGTCATAACCTATTGCAAAACCAACTATTGGTTCATAATCTAATTCTAATTCAATACTTTTTTTAAACATTGTGTTTTTATTTAGTTAATACTTTATTTAATTTTTTTCCGTTACGCTGTTACCACGTTGATGCAGACGGATACGCTGTTTATCATCTGGTTGGTTAGATTGCCTGTTTAAAGTGGACTTTCACCACGTTCATAAGATTCTCACCTATGTAACCACTAACCCAATATTTTAAAAAGGTAACCCACTAAGCAGCCATGATTTATTATCATTGTACTGTTTAATATAATTACGTTTCATACCATCAATAATCTTACGATTATGAGGTACACCATCAATGTATACGTATCTATTACTTATTAAAGTAACAATAGATAGGTTTCCATCAATCTCAAATGAATCACCAATAGATGCTTTATTTATAGATGCAACGTTTAGCATTACTTTAAATTCTTGCATGATAGTTTATTTGTTTAATAAAATGTAGGCTTGCTATTTACCCTACGTCTGTGCTACTGAACATATAGCTTACTGTTCAGACTTTAGCTCAATCTTGTATGTTGGATACTATATTGCTAAAGATTCTGTTTGGATTACTAATCCTGGTTACGGTCCTTACATCTCCAAAGTAATAAGGAGAACGCCTCTGTAAATTTTATAAGATTACGGATACTATTATACTATTCCTATAGAAGAAGAGACAATAAGTAACTATAATGTTTTTTAAAGTGTTTGTTGAATATTGTTCCTTGTATTAGCTATATATAACTATTACAATGATGAAGATTATATGTGCTGTGAATGTACTATATATGTGGCAAATGAGGTCACACACTCAGTTAGTTACATACAAATGAGTACATATTTTTAATTAAATAAACTAAAGAGGAGCTTTTTATTATTACTCCTCTTTAATTGTTTATTTACACTGCTTCAACCCACATTAGTGTGGTATCTTCGCCTGTTTGCATATCTTTCACAGCATTACCACTCAATTGAAAGCCTTCCATTTTATCTCCAACGTTTAATTGTTTTTGAAATGTGGCAATACTTGGGTGATTTGCTTTCATTGTTTCATTAGTTTCTGGATCTATTAAACTAAGTACTCCAAACTTGATGTTGCTTTGAGATCTTGTTGCAACATTTATTCCTGCTAGTGTTGCTTTTTTAGCTTCCACAGGTGTATCACTAACTATTATTGTTGCTGAGTTAGTTGATTTATTAATATTTACTTTTCTAAAATATACCATTTGATTATTTATTAATTATTTATTTTATTAATTATTAGAATATATACTGTATTAATTAGCTGGGGAGCAGAGCAACAGGAGCGAACGCAGTGAGCAGCTGAAGAGCAGAGATATAGGAAATGGTTGATTAATCATTGTGTGATTATAATTATTTTTCCTGTGTTCTTGGTGCTCTGTCTTAAAAGTATTATTTCAAGTAAGACAGAAAGTAACAATAACTGACCTTTGATATTATCTCAGGTCAGCATTGTTTTTTTATTTATTCACCATAATCCATGGCATCTAAAGCATCTTCTTGAAAACGTTTAGTAATACTTGAAGGCTTAGTATTCTTAGACAGATTGATTCCTGTCTTTAATTCTATTAATCCTTCATCTACACAATACTCTAATAAATGAAGATTTTGTTCTAATTCATTTATAATTTGAGCATCGGTAGGTCTAGTCATAGAATACTTACTATCTCTGTAGTCATTACATTTGTTGTCCATCCACATAAAACTATTACCCATTACGTCATTGAGATACTCATCTCCTGAAGTCTCTTTAAATTTTTGACCTGCGAAGCAGCCAAAGGCTACACCAACCTCTCTGTTTTTATATAAACAGAAATGGTTGGGTTTAAGAATGTTAATTTTCATAAGAATTTATTTTGAGGGAATTTAGGAGATTGTTTATTTGATACTTGAACAATTTCCAAATTTAGTATATGCTGCATTAGCATCGTTGAATTTGTTAAATGCATAAATAGGAACTACTGATTTGACAATTCTTCTATGCATGTCATTTTTTGATGATATACTTCCATCATTCCCTAAACAGGAATAATCAAATTTGATTGCTACATCATCAATTAAAACAAGACCTTGAATTCCTTTTTCATTCTTTATTAAATTGTGTACATATTTATCTGCTGTGAAGACAACACACGAATTCCAACCATATGCTGTATTCGCTTGAGTTTTACACTCAATAATTTCTATTCTCATAGTTTAAATTTTATATTAATTAAAAATTGACACTCGTTGGTTATCTTTAAGCCTGATGTCCATTGAGTTTTAAGGCAAACTGTGTCAATAAGAAGCTGGGGAGCAGACTACCAATGAGTATACTTAGTTCTCCAATCTTTATTTTGTTTATCCAACCATTGCTCATGTGTTAGAATTAATACGTTTCCTAAGAATGGATTCTTTACTAATAGTTTATCCATAGTATGAAACGTTCCAATGTACTCATCCTTTTCATCTATGAATGTGTACTTAGACCACTGATGGTTAGCTGTAAGACGCAGTGGACTTCTATACTTTTTATATAGTTCCATTGTAATTGCATCATCTACTCCTGTTAATGACCTGCTGTTAGCAGTCTCATCAATGTCTGTGTTTATTATTAATATCTTCATGATTCTTTAATATTTGATTATTAGAATTTCTTTTTATTGAATGAGACTTACCATCATTAAGAATAGTGATATAGTACACACCATTTTCATCAGGCTCTGTCTCGCTTATAAAGTTAGCTAGATTAGAATATATATCTGCCATAGTTTAAAATTTAAAAGGGATGGCTCTTACACCATCCCTTATGTTAATATTAAACGGCCTCAACCCATTTTAAAGTTGTTGGCTCTTTAGTTTGCAAATCCATGACGAAGTTATCAGTCATTTGGAATCCATTCATTTCATCACCCACATTCAATTTCTTTTGAATAGCGGCAATAGTTGGATGGTCAGCTTTCATAGTCTCACCAGTGTCAGGGTCTATAAGACTCAGAACGCCAAATGATATATCACTATTGCTGCGTGTTGCTACAGGCATCCCAGCTAGTGTTGAGACTTTGTTGCTTAGAGCAGCAGATGATACAATAATAGTTGCGCTGTTTCTAGCAGCATTGATGTTTACCTTGCGGAAAAATACACTCATTATATAAAAATAAAATAAATAGTGAGGATTACTTACAGGGGGTATCCCCAGCCTCAATTTTTAGCTGGGGAGAAATTTCAAAGGGCCTCATTACAATGCAATACACATTATTTTTTTTTAGTAGGAAAAATTTTTTTTTAATACTATTTATATTTTGTATATTGGTATAAGGGGATTATTAAAAAATAATAAACATGAGCGAGGAAGAACAAGCAGGAAAAGATGATATTATAGAAAGCATTAAGCAACGTGAGCTAGATGATTTAATACTGGCCGAAGCTTTTGGAAATTCATATAGGCTCCTAATGAAGGAGATTACCTTTGAAGAAATGTTAGAAAATAACATTGAGGATGAGTATGCTGCTGTTCTTACATATGATCCTGATGACGGGCCAAAATCTTATGAATTGGAAGCTATGATAAATTATTATGAGATAGAAGAGGAGTATGAGAAGTGCATTAAAATAAAAGAAATATTAAACAAAGAATTTCCTGAAATTACAAAAGAATAATATATTTAAAAAAATTTAAAAATGGCAATTAACAATAGAAATAGAAATGTAGTAGCATTACAAAATAACAGAACTACATTAATCCCAAACGGAAATGGTTTTAGTGGATTAGAACAAAGAATGATTTTATCAACTGCAACTACTAATGAGGCTATTATAAAAAAAGGAAGAAGTGGTTTTTATGGTATTTCTTTAGCTAACACATCAACTAGGGGCGATGCTTATATAAGAATATTTGATACGGTTAATACTCCACAAAGTTCAGACACGCCTATAGCTACATATGCTATTAATATGGGTGGTGTTAATAATTTTATTTTACCTATTCCTTTAAGTATTACTAATAATCTTGGAATAAATATAACTGCTGGACCACAAATAGGAAATAGATCAGCTGTAGAAGCTGATAAAATTATAGGTTCAGTTTGGTTTAAATAAAAAAATAATTATGGCAACACCTAGAAAAGGTAAAGCGAAAGTTAAAGTAACAGCTAGCGGTAAAAAGGTTAGTTACGGACAAGCAGGTAAAGCTAAAGGAGGTGGGCCACGGGTAAAACCTGGCACCTCCAAAGGTGATAGCTACTGTGCTAGAAGTTTAGGTATTAAGAAAAGAGTATCTAAGAAAAAAAGAAATGATCCAAACACTCCGAATAACTTATCTCGTAAGAGATGGAAGTGCGTAGGTAAAAAATCTAAAAAATAATGGCAAAAGCAAAGAAGAAAGGACCTAGCTGTTGGAAAGGATACAAAGCTGTAGGTAAAAAGAAATCACCAAGTGGTAAAAAAACTAGTTCTGGTAGAACTAAAATGGTAAACAAGTGCGTAAAAAAATAAGCGTAATCTAAATTACGTTCACACCGGATTTAAAATCTAATTATAAATAAGTCCCTTAAACTTTTTTTATTTAAACTTTACATATATATTTGTATATTGTTTAATTAAAAAATATATAATGTCTAAAGAAAAAATCAATCCAATTACAGAGCAAGAAGATCCAACTCTTACAAAAGAAGAGCTCAACGCAAGAAGAGACGAAATCACTAATTTTTATAAAGAAAACATTAAACACTTAGAAATACAAGCTGAGTATGAAATGCTTTTATCTACTATTGAAAAGGCTAGAGCAGAAAGAATGCAGGCTCAAATATTTATGGCACAGCAATACGCTGATCAAAAAGAAGGTGGTGTAGCATCAGACTCTGAAGAAGCTATAGCTTTTAAAAAAGCTATGGAAGCAGCAGCAGAAAAAATAAACTAGTAACTAAAACCTATCATCATGTTAATTAAAAAGGGACACCAAGGTTTAAATGTAAGGCATCTTCAACAAAAATTAAAATTAAAAGAGGATGGTATATTTGGCAGCAATACTGAAAAAGCTGTTGTTAAATACCAACTCTTTAATAATTTAGAGGTTACTGGTATTGTTGAGAGCAATATGTGGGTGTTACTTTTTAATAAGCCCCATAATAAAATAGAAGACATTGATCAGGATAATGATATATCAGGACAATACTTTACAACAAGCTATGATCAATTAATTCATAAATATTTTATGCCTGAGAATGAATATATAAAAGGCCCAATTAAAAATGAATATGTATTCTTACATCATACTGCCGGTTGGCATAATCCATATAATACAATTGATGGTTGGGGTAGAGATAATAGGGGTAGAGTAGGTACTGAGTTTGTACTTGGAGGGCGAGATCATAAAACTGGAAATGATGAACATGATGGGGTTATGGTTCAAGCCTTTCCAGAAGGAGGGCAAGCTTGGCATTTAGGAAGAACTCAATCTGGGCATATGAATAGACATTCGGTAGGCTTAGAAATATGCTCATTTGGTCATTTAGATGATAAAAATAAAACATATACAGGTAGTAAAGCTATTGATTCAGAAGTAACTATATTAAAAGAACCATTTATGGGATATATAAATTACCATAAATACTCAGAAAAACAAATCAAAGCTGCTGAGAAGTGGATACGTTATGTAGGTGAAAGAGATGGCATTGATATAAGACTTGGATTAAAGCAATTTATTCAAAAACACGGACCCATTAAAGGTTTTGGTTTTAATATAGATGCTTGTCAAGGTAAAATAAAAGGATTATTAACACATACCAATGTAAGAAAGGATAAATCAGATTGTTATCCTGATCCTGACTTTGTTGATATGATAATGAGTTTATAATTATGGCAACAGTAAATCAAGTAAGTTTAAAATTAAAAGTAAGTTTAAACAATACAATAAAATATCAAATATTAACTTATTGTTTTTTTGAAAATATAGTAATAAGTAATTCTGATTTAGAATTGTTAACTGTATTATCTAAAAATCCAAAAATAGAAATATCTAAGTTTTGCATTTTATTAACAGAATTAAATATTTTTAAAAGTGCACAATCAGCAAGAAATGCAATATCAAAAGCTGAAAAGAAAAGTTTAATTTTAAAAAAAGGTAGTAATAAAAAAACAATCGTTTTAAATAAAACTATAAATGTGCAAAAAGATGGATTGGTATTATTAAATTATAAAATTTTAGGAAGTGAATCCAAAGAAACATAAAGAGTTTAGAGAAGGTATAGCAAAAGAAGTTGGTGTTCATACTCAAGTAGTAGACGATTTTATAAATTTTTATTACGCTAAGTTAAGAAAAAAATTATCTCAGCTTTCCCATAGTAATATTTATGTAGATGGTCTTGGTACATTTCAATTAAAAAAAAATAAATTAGAATTTGCAATTAAAAAAAACAAAAGTATGTTAGGTAATATTGCTAAAACAACATACAAAGGATATGCAAAAAGCGAAGATATAATTGAAAACATAATTCAAATGTCCAATGCCCTTAAACAAATAGAAGAAAATATATTGAGAAAAAAAGATTTTAAAATTAAAAAAAATGGATGAAAAAAAAGTAATACTTCAAAAATAACAATATTTAACTCATATCTTTAAAAATGGACAAACCTTGGAAAAAATATTTAGATGCATTTAAAAATGCAGATAAAATTGCTGAAGGAATAAAAAACAATATATTTAAAAAAGAACATGTAGAAGCAATATTTACAGATAGATTTCAAACATGTGTAAATTGTAAGTTGTATGATGCTGAAGGAACTAATTGTGCGGCTCCTGGAACTCAACCATGTTGTTCTGATTGTGGATGCAGTTTAGCTTTTAAATTAAGATCGCTATCTTCATCATGCCCTAAAGGACATTGGCCTTCTGTTGTTTTTTCTGATACAACAGAAAATCAAATCAATCAACAAATAAAATCAAATGATAATTCAAATTAATTATATATTTAACGGGATAACCACAAGCATTATAAATAATCAACAAAATGGATTGTGGTATATTACATTAACTTAATTACATGGCAATAATATTCAAAGAAGAGGGTCATATTTATGAGAGCAATGATCAAGACAAAATAAACTGGACTAGTGTTACATCATTTATAGCAATGTTTAAACCTAAGTTTGATAGAGACGGTCAAGCTAAAAAATCATCTAAAAATAAAAAGTCTAAGTGGTATGGTATGACACCAAAAGAAATCCTTACTGCTTGGGATAATGAAACAAGCCGAGCAATTAAACTGGGTAATTGGTATCATAATCAAAGAGAAGCTGACATGCTTGACTTTAAAACTATTGAACGTAATGGATTTGTAGTGCCAATTATTAAACCTAATGTAGATGAGGATGGTATAAAATATGCACCAGAACAAAAACTAAAAGAAGGCGTTTATCCAGAACACATGGTATATTTAAAATCTATGGCTTTGTGTGGCCAAGCAGATTTAGTTGAAGTAGTAGACGGTTATATTAATATACATGATTACAAAACAAACAAAGAAATAAAAGAAAAAGGTTATACTAATTGGGAAGGTATTACAAATAAATTATACAATCCTGTTAATCACTTGGATGATTGTAACCTTAAACATTATAATTTACAGCTCAGTATTTATGCGTATATTATTAAGAAGCACAACCCTAAATTAAAGATTGGTAAACTAACTATACAACATGTTAAGTTTGTTAAAGTAGGGGAAGATGGTAATGGTTATCCAATTACAAAAGTAGAGAATGGTGAACCTGTTTTAGAAGAAGTAAAAATATATGAACTACCATATTTAAAAGATGAAGTATCATCATTAATGATGTGGCTAAAAAATAATAAATAATTATGGCAACAATAGTAGAATTAACGCAAGTACAAGTAGCTCAAGAAACAAGTTATACTGGTCCAATAGGTCAATATTGGATTGAAGGTTCGGAAACTCCCATTTCTTTAGATCAAGCGTATTTAATTGGTGTATCTAAATTTTGGGATAGTGTAGGAAAAAGATATTTAAAAAATGTTGTACATGTATATTTATCAACAACACAAATGTCGCCTATAGTAGTAACTGATAGTTATGCAACAATTGTTGGGTACATAACAGCAAATACATAAAACACATTACATGATAGTAAGATTATTTGATATTCAAAATGAAAAAGTTGTAGTTACAGAACATTGTTATACACTAGAATTTTTAAAAAATATAATAGATACATACCCTAAAGCATATATGTCAATATTTTCTTATTTATTTTATATGACATGCCCAGATCCTGAATTAAATCCATTTTTTAATTTGCCGGAAAATGATAAAGAAGACATAATTATTGAAGAATGTAAATTAGAAGAGTCTACTGAAGATCCTAAAATAAGATACGCATTAGATATGTGTTTTAAGTTATATGAAACACCAACATCTAGAGCATATGACGGTATTAAAAGAGCTTTAGACAATATGGCAACATACATGGCTACTACGCAAATAACAGACGGAAGAGATGGAAACATAAGTCAAATTAGAGCTGTTGCAAAAGATTTTGATGGTATACGTCAATCATTTAAAGGAGCATATAAAGATTTAAAAGATGAGCAAGAAAGTTCTGTACGTGGTGGAGCAGGTTTAGCATATGATCAATTATAATGAGTAATAAAAAAGAAAGTTGGGTATTCTGTTATTGGGATGAACAACCATTTAATAATAATATAAAAACCAAAAAAAATGAGACAACAAGTAATACCAGTAGGAAAGAAACTATTGATCAAGCAAAAAAAAACAGCAACTAAAACTAAATCCGGATTATTTTTACCAGAAATTGCTCAAAAAACTGAATGCAAGGGTGTTGTTATTGGGATAGGTAAGTCTGTAGAAGAAATTAAAATTGGAGACATGGTTCAATATACAGAACATTGTTTGCCAACTGCAATGCAACATGAAAAAGAAGAGCATTTACTTATTCAAGAAGGTGATGTGTTTGCTATTTTAGTTGAGGTGGCTGATGTATAAAAGTGTACCCACATATAGTAATGGAAAATGGTCTACAACTGAATTTAAAGAAGAATCAAATTTTATAGAATACATTCTTAGTATATTTAGTGAGCCGGGGCTTTATGGATTTACAGAAATTTCTTATAAATTTAATTCAGAAGCACAAGCATTTAATAAAAATGGTTTTTATTGTAATACACCTTTTAGATCTAAAGATTTTACAAAGTATTGGGAAGATCAAAAAAATAAATGTAGACAAGGAGTAATATATAATGACGGTGATAAAAGTTTTTTCTTAACCAGAGATTATTATATGTGGTTGAATTTCTTACCAATTTTTGATAAAGAAGAAAAACATTACGGTTTTGCTAAAGTAAGGGATGCTCAATATCATATGGCTTTATATGAGTTATTAGCTGAATTAAATAACCAACATTCAGCAATACTTAAAAAACGTCAGATTGCATCTTCATATTTTCATATGGCTAAAATCATTAATACTTATTGGTTTGAAGAAGGAAGCATATGTAAAATTGGAGCTTCATTAAAAGATTTTATTAATGATAAAGGATCATGGAAATTTTTAGATGAATATAAAACTTTTCTTAATGAGCATACTGCTTGGTATAGACCAAGTAACCCAGAAAAAGTATTGCTTTGGCAACAACAAATTGAAGTTAAAATAGGAAACAGAAAAACAGCAAGAGGGTTAAAATCAAAAATACAAGGTGGTTCGTTTGAAAAAAATGCAACAACTGGAGTAGGGGGACCATGTACATATTTCTTTCATGAAGAAGCTGGAATTGCTCCTAAAATGGGTGAAACATATGAGTACTTGCGTCCTGCAATGTCTTCAGGTATGATGACAACAGGTATGTTTATAGCAGCAGGATCTGTAGGAGATTTGCAACAATGCAATCCTTTAAAAGAAATGATCTTAAATCCTAAAGCAAATGATATATACTCTGTAGAAACAAACTTAATGGATAAAGATGGTGGTATAGGCATGGCTGGTTTATTTATACCAGAACAATGGTCTATGCCTCCTTTTATAGATGAGTATGGCAATTCAAAAGTTAAAGAAGCTGTAATAGCTATTATAGAAGAAAGATCGCGTTGGAAAAATGAATTAAATGGAGAGGCATTTCAATTAAGAATATCTCAAAAACCAATGAATATATCTGAAGCATTTGCTTACAGAAAAGAATCTATATTTCCACAAGCTATACTTTCAAGACAACAAAAAAGAATTGAAGAAAAAGAATATCCATACGAGTTATTAGAATTAGATAGAGATGAGACAGGTGTATTTGCTAAAAGAACTAATAAACTACCAATTACTAAATTTCCAGTAGATAAAAAACAAGTTGATAAAACTGGAACAATAGTAGTTTGGGAAAGACCTGCATCTAAAAAACCTGACTTTGGCGCATACTATGCATCTATTGATCCTGTTTCAGAAGGAAAAACTACAACATCAGATTCATTGTGCAGCATATTTGTTTATAAAAATGCTACAGAAGTAACCAGAACTACTGCATCTGGAGATGTAGAACAATTTATAGAAAAAGATAAAGTGGTTGCTGCATGGTGTGGTAGATTTGATGACATTAATAAAACACATGAAAGATTAGAATTAATTATAGAGTGGTATAATGCATGGACATTAGTTGAAAATAACATATCTCTTTTTATTCAGCATATGATTGCTAGAAAAAAACAAAGATATTTAGTACCTAAACAACAAATAGCATTCTTAAAAGATCTTGGGTCTAATAAAACAGTATACCAAGAATATGGTTGGAAAAACACAGGTACATTATTTAAAAGTCATTTGATATCATATGCTATTGAATTTTTAAGAGAAGTTATAAATGAAGATAGTGATGTAAATGGTGAAGTAACAAATCAAACTTTAGGTGTAGAAAGAATTCCTGATCCAATGTTAATAAAGGAAATGTTAGCGTATTATCCTGGTTTAAATGTGGATAGATTAGTTGCATTTGGTGCATTAGTAGCATTTGTAAAAATTCAACAATCAAATAGAGGCTATACAAAAAGAAGAGAAACGGAAGGTGAATCTTTGGTAAATTCAGAAAAAAATGGTAAATTAAGATATAGTCCGTTCAAAAATATTGGAGGTTCTAGAAAGGTTGGTGGTAATAGACCCAGAAGATCAGGATTTAAAAATTATAAATAGACATAACTAAATAAATACAGTATGAGAGTATTAAATGCAATGCAGTTAAAGAATGGTGCTAAAGCTGAAAAAGGCTCTACGTATTCAAGTTTAACACAACCAATACAGTTTATACCTTCTTCAGAAAAAACTGATGATTGGGCGGCATGGAATTTAGATTGGCTAGAACTACAAGGTGTAGAATTTTTAAGATCAAATGCTAGAAGACTTTTAAAAAATTATAAGTTAGCAAAAGGTATTATTGATAAATCAGATTATATAGTTGAAGAAGACAATGACTATAAAGAAATGATGGATGTTTTAACAAAGGAAAATGATTCTGCATTAGAACTTAAGTTTTATCCAATTGTGCCAAATGTAATTAATGTATTAAGTGGTGAATTTACTAAACGTTATAATAAAGTACAATTTAGAGCTGTAGATGATAAGTCTTACAATGAAATGTTGGAGCAAAAAAAAGGTGAAATAGAAAATATATTATTGGCAGACGCAGAAAGAAGTTTAATTGAAAAAATGATTGAAGCTGGAATGGATCCAGCATCTGAAGAAGCACAACAACAACTATCACCTGATAATTTAAAAACTCTTCCTGAAATAGAAGACTATTTTAGTAAATCATATAGAAGCAGTGTTGAAGAATGGGCCACTCACCAACTTAATGTTGATGAAGAAAGGTTTAAAATGCAAGAACTTGAAGAAAGAGGATTTCGTGACATGCTTATTGCGGATAGAGAATTTTGGCATTTTCGCATGTTGGAAGATGACTATGATGTAGAATTATGGAATCCTGTATTAACCTTTTATCAGAAGTCTCCAGACCAAAGATATATATCCGATTCTAATTATGTAGGTAAAGTTGATTTGATGACTGTATCTGATGTAGTAGACAAGTATGGTTATTTAATGGATGAAAGACAACTATCATCTTTACAAAGAATATATCCGGCACGTTCTGCACAATATCAAGTTAACGGTTATCAAAATGATGGTGCATATTATGATGCAACTAGATCGCATGAGTGGAATACAAATGCTCCAGGATTAGCATATAGACAATATGCTAGTAATTACATGGCTGATCCAGCACGTGGTGGCGACATACTTACTGAAATACTTTCTCAAAGTGAAGATTTAGAACAATGGGGTGATGGCAATTTAATGAGGGCATCTACCATTTATTGGAAAACTCAAAGAATGGTTGGTCATTTAACTAAAATAGAATTTGATGGTGAGGTAACTCAAGAAATAGTTGATGAATCTTTTAAGGTTACAGAAAAACCAGTTTATGATACATCAATATTTAAAAATAAATCTAAAGATACATTGCTTCAAGGTGAACATATTGAATGGATATGGATTAATGAAACATGGGGTGGAGTTAAAGTAGGACCCAATGTTCCTGCTATGTGGCAAACAACTATGGATGATAATGTTAATCCTATATACTTAGGCATTAATAGAGAAAAACCAGGAAGATTACCTTTCCAATTCAAAGGGGATAATTCTTTATATGGATGTAAGTTACCTGTAGAAGGAAGAGTATTCTCAGATAGAAACACTAGATCCACTTCTCTAGTAGATTTAATGAAAGCTTACCAAGTTGGGTATAACATGGTTAATAATCAAATAGCAGACATTCTTATAGATGAATTGGGAACTGTAATAATGTTTGATCAAAACGCTTTACCACGTCACTCTATGGGAGAAGATTGGGGTAAAAACAATTATGCAAAAGCATATGTGGCAATGAAAGATTTTCAAATGCTACCTCTTGATACATCTATTACTAATACTGAAAATGCAACTAACTTTAATCACTATCAAACTCTAAACATGGAGCAGACTAGTAGATTGATGGGTAGAATATCATTAGCAAATCATTTTAAACAACAATGTTTTGATTCTATTGGTATTAATCCACAACGTTTGGGTGGTGCAGTATCTGCACAAACAGCAACAGGTGTTGTTAATGCAATGCAACAATCGTATGCTCAAACAGAAATATACTTTGTGCAACACTCAGATCATTTAATGCCTAGAGTTCATCAAATGAGAACAGACCTTGCACAATTTTATAATAGTACTAATCCAAGCATTAGATTGTCTTACATCTCTACAGAGGCTCAAAAGGTTAATTTTACTATAAATGGTACTGATCTATTACTTAGAGATTTTAATGTATTTGCAACTACTAAAACTAATCACAGGGCTATACTTGAGCAACTAAAACAAATGGCATTGACTAATAATACTACTGGAGCATCAATATATGAACTTGGTAATATTGTTAAAGCAGATTCAATATCTGAAGTAACAGACATATTAAAAGATTCTGAAGCTAGAGTAGAAGCACAAAGAGCTCAAGATATGCAGCAGCAACGTCAAATGCAAGAGCAGCAACTTCAAGCTAAAGCACAAGAAGAACAAATGAAGTTACAATCTGAAATGCAAGAAAATGATAAGGATAGACAAAACAACATTACTATTGCTGAAATTAGATCTGCAGGTTTTGGTGCTGCATCAGATATTAATCAAAATCAAGTATCAGATTATCAAGATGCAATGAAAGATATTAGAGAAACTACTAGATTCCAAGAACAAACAAATCTTAAGCGTGATGAAATGGCAATGAAAGGAACCTTGGAATCTGAAAGACTCAAGATTGAAAGAGAAAAAATTGCAGCTACAAGAGATGTTGCAAATAAAGATTTGCAAATTGCAAGAGAAAATAAAAATCAATATGATACTAAAAACTCTAAAAAATCTGATAAAAAATAACAAATGCGCATTATTAAAATTAAAATATTTAAAAGTTTAATTAAAAATAATCTGTGTTAGCTATATACTGCAAAAAACTTTTATAGATAACAAATATTATAAGTTTATTATCTTGTATGATATATAAACTTTTATT
>Ga0115004_10001528_pt1 | contig 18995 bp, 17 predicted proteins | sample ArcticOcean_MG_C_10_FD_88737 | JGI IMG/M metagenome (GOLD analysis project Ga0115004, IMG submission 88737) | Marine microbial communities from western Arctic Ocean - ArcticOcean_MG_CB11_90 | ecosystem: Environmental > Aquatic > Marine > Oceanic | place: Arctic Ocean: Canada Basin | collected... | reverse complement strand
GTACATCACAGAAACCCAGTAGGATAAAAATATGCGACGCTTGATTCTGGGGTCTACTTCCCCTTACCGAAAAAAGCTCCTTGCGAGCCTGGGTGTCACTTTTACCCAGATGCAACCCGACACCGATGAGAGGCCAAACAAAGACGAGGACCCTAGATCGCTGGCATTGCGGTTAGGTCGCTCAAAAGCCCAATCAGTGGCAGATCAACTGCAAACTGAGGCACACTGGATATGTATCGGTTCGGATCAGGTGTGCCATCTTGAGCGCAAACTTTACGGTAAACCTGGAACTTCTGAGCAGGCTGCGCTCCAGTTAACTGCGTTTAGTGGTTGTTGGGTTACCTTCAGCACATCGCTGGCGCTTATTACCAGTGACGGGCAAAAATTTAGTGCCGTGGAAGATTATGAATGCCGCTTTAGGACGCTATCGCGCAACGAAATCGAGACCTATATTCAACTTGACCAGCCCCTTGATTGCGCCGGCTCTTTCAAAGCTGAGCAAGCTGGTGTCACCTTGCTTAGAGACGCCAAGGGACGGGATATCAATACCCTTTATGGACTGCCCCTGATGCTGTTATCTGAAGCGCTCCAGTCATTTTCCTATAGTATATTTGACTTCATTAAAAAGCCTTAGGTCATTGAATATAATAGGACCTGGTTGAAAAACTAGCGTTAACTTTGCGCAAGAAATCCTCATCCATTGGTGCTTTTGCATGAATAGCAGGTCTATCTCCAAGCGCAGGAATTTGTAGTTCAGCGGCATGCAACATAAGCCGTCCTTCAATCCCAGATGTCTGGTCCAGGGTCTGGTCCCCGTAACGGGTGTCACCGACCAGTGGATGCCTTCCCCAACGAGCATGCACTCTTATCTGATGCGTGCGGCCTGTTCTGGGGGATGCCCTGACGATAGACATTTCGTCGTTAGCCTCGAGTAATGAAAAGTCGGTCACGGCATACTTACCCTGCCCATTGACCCGGGTGACCCGTTCTTTGCCCGCGATAGAACTCGTCAGTAAAGGTTGTTCTATTTGAATCATCTTCCTGGACCACCTGCCGTGTACTACTGCCAGGTAGTGTTTCCTGATCTGTCCTGGCTTACGCAGCGCGTCCTGTAACAACCTTAAATAACTGCGTCGTTTAGACACCATCAGGCAACCTGAAGTACCCCTGTCCAAGCGATGCACCAGTTCAAGGCGGTTGCCTTCAGGTCGGGCATGGCGAAGCGACTCGATAACGCCAACATTAACCCCACTACCGCCATGAACCGCCATGCCTGCAGGTTTGTTAATGATCAGCACATGGTCATCCTCGTAGACCATAAGACTCTCAACGTCATTAAAATGGCCAACGGCCTCAGATCTAGCAGGCAAGTGCTGAATCGGTGGAATTCGGACCAAGTCACCAGCCACAAGTTTAGTTTCTGGTTTACATCGTTTGCTATTAATCCGGACCTCTCCTTTACGGATAATCCTATAGATTCGGGACTTGGGCAGACCTTTGAGCGTCTTGATCAGATAATTGTCTAGTCTTTGACCAGCAATATCCGCGTCAATTTCATGTGTCTGAACTTTACTGGATGTCGTCATTGGTGTTTTCAGGCTGTTTACAAGGTAAAAAAAGCATAATTTGATTCATTACTATTTATTGCTATGATGGGGCGCAGACGGTTTTATACACCTTTTGAATAACACCGTCAGTTTTTATAGCGTTATCGTCAATAGAGCGTACCCACAAAGACACGTCGACGAAGTAACGCCCTTACCCTCAGGTTTTCGTATCACGGTTGTTAAAGTGATGAAAATTCGGGAAATAAATATTTGGGGTCTAGCGTCAATTATGTTGCTAGACAAGCAATAACCGCGTCGAAGTGCGGAAAGTGCAGCGTCAAATCGGTTAATTTGATCAGTTTAGGACTTTCATCAATTTTTAGTTTTTGTTGACCCCACCACACCGGGTCTAAAGTAAAGAACTGTAAAAATACCAGAATCCAGTGACCCTTAATTGGGACCAACGGAGTCTATTTGTAAGAGCGGCCCTTGGCCGCAGCACTGACAATTAAAATGATTTGGCGATTCACTTGCCGCGCCTAAGGCGCCTGAAATAGTGTGAATCGTAATGAAACGAATGTTAATCAACGCAACTCATAGTGAAGAAGTGCGTGTAGCGCTGGTAGATGGGCAAAAACTTTACGACCTGGACATAGAAAGCCGGGTTAGAGAACAAAAAAAGTCCAACATCTACAAGGCAAAAATCACCCGGGTCGAGCCCAGTCTCGAAGCCGCTTTTGTAGAATACGGAGGCAACAGGCACGGGTTCCTGCCGCTAAAAGAGATTTCCCGTGAGTATTTTAAGATACCTCCTAACGAGATCCGTGGTCGTGTCAACATCGCGGAAGTCGTTAAAGAAGGCCAGGAAATCATTGTTCAGGTGGACAAAGAAGAACGTGGCAACAAAGGCGCTGCGCTAACCACCCAATTATCACTAGCTGGGCGCTACATGGTGTTGATGCCCAACAACCCTAGAGCTGGGGGAATCTCTCGACGAATTGAAGGAGAAGAAAGAGACCAGTTAAAGGAATCCATGTCGCAACTGGACATCCCGAAAAACATGGGTGTTATTGTTCGAACCGCTGGCATTGACCGAAGTGTTGAAGAATTGCAGTGGGACCTAAACTACCTTGTTAACCTTTACGATGCCATCAGCACGGCTGCAGGCGAAAGATCATCCCCCTTTCTTATCTATCAGGAAAGCGACGTTATTATTCGTGCTATTCGGGATTATCTAAGGGACGACGTTGCCGAAATTTTGCTGGATACGCCGGAGTCATTCGAGCAGGCCAACCAGTTTGTAGACCAGGTAATGCCTCAGTTTAAATCACGTCTAAAGCTTTATGAAAGTGATGTTCCGCTATTCAATCGATACCAGATTGAAGGGCAGATTGAATCAGCTTTTAATCGCGAGGTACGCCTGCCTTCCGGTGGCGCACTCGTTATCGATCCAACTGAAGCACTCGTCTCAGTCGATATCAACTCAGCTCGAGCTACTCGGGGTGCAGACATTGAAGAGACTGCACTGAACACCAACCTTGAGGCGGCTGAAGAAATATGCCGACAACTGAGGTTACGTGATATTGGCGGTTTGATTGTGATCGATTTTATCGACATGACCGCCGCGAAAAATCAGCGCGCGGTAGAAAACAGAATGCGCGACTCGTTGCAGGTAGACCGGGCACGAGTGCAGGTCGGCAAGATCTCACGGTTTGGTCTGCTGGAAATGTCCAGGCAACGGCTAAGGCCTTCACTCGGGGAAACCAGTGGTGTGGTTTGCCCAAGATGCAGTGGTCTTGGAACAATCAGAGACGTCGAGTCATCCGCACTTGCCGTCATTCGGATGATCGAAGAAGAATCACTGAAGGAATCCAGCTCAGAAATCCGAGCGTTCCTGCCCATCAGCGTCTCATCCTTCATCCTTAATGAGAAACGGAATGTCCTTTCCGAACTCGAAGAACGTAGCAAAGTTAGGGTCGTTGTTGTCCCTGACCCGCAGATGGATACACCCCACTACCGCGTAGAAAGAATTAGGACACAGGACGCGACAGAGGAAACAGCAGCTTCTTACGATATCACCAGCTCGGAGGAAAAAGAGGAGCTTGTTGTTACGGCGGCTAAACCGGCCTCAGTAGAACGGGCGGCAGTACAAACTGTTGCTCCAACTGCGCCGCCACCGGCAGCTGAAAAAGCAGCGCCGAGTGCGAAGGCTAAGCCCAAGTTGGCCGCAAAGTCAGCACCGAAACGTAAAGAAGAGGGTTTTATTTCGAAGCTTCTCGGCAAACTGTTCGGAAGTCCCAAAAAAGTTGAGTCCAAGCCCTCTGAGCAAAAACGTCAGAGTGGTCGCAGTCGATCACAGAATAGCCGAGACGGTCAGGGTAACCAGAATCGACGTCCTAACAACGATAAAAATCGGCAGGATAAAAAGCAGGACAATCGACAAGATAATCGGCAGGATAATCGACGCTCCGAAGAAGGCCGTAAGCCTCGTGAGAACAAGCAGAATGAGAACAGGCAAAGTGAGAACAAGCAGAAGGAAAATAAGCAAAGTGAGAACAAGCGGCCGGTAAGGGATGAGAAAGCCGATCGCAAGAATGATCAAGAGAGAAAACGTTCAAGCAATCCCCGAAATGAACGCAAAGTTCGTAATGATCAGGACGATCAGGCTGCTACCGGTGAAGGGCGTGACAAAAGAAATCGCGGTAACCGGGAACGATCTAACCGGGTAAAGAGAGTTCAAGAGGAAGAAGTCACAGCGACAATAGTACAGGATGTATCAGAACAAGCTGTAGCACCCGAACAAGCTGTAGCACCCGAACAAGCTGTAGCACCCGAACAAGCTGTAGCACCTAAACAGACTGCTGCAACTGAACAAGCTGCTACACCTGAGCAAGCTGCTACACCTGAGCAAGCTGCTACACCTGAGCAAGCGCCTGCACTTGAACAATCTGTAGCACCTGAGCTTGTCGTCGTGCCTGAGCCCTCAAAAGAGCTCGAGCAGACTGTAACGGCGCCGGACGCGGCAGTTGAAGCGCCTGTCAAGAAAACACAGCGGAAGCCCGCAGCAGCGAAAAAGAAAGCGCCCGCTAAGGCGACTGAGGCCCCTGGTGACGCGGTACAGACGGACAGCTCACCGAAAAAGCAAGAAGCGCCTGCTGTCACTACGACGACTGCGCACCCAGCTAGTCTCGGGCGAAGCGGAAATGACCCAAGGAATAATCCTGGGAAACAGTCTCGGTCGGCTGTACTCCAGCCGGGTGTCGCTAAAAGCGCCGCACCAAGTCCGTTAACAACGTCCAGGACAGTGGCAGAGTCACACCCCAGCCTTGTTGGTCGTATATCCAACGATCCAAGGAGTGCCGGCAAACCCACCGATAAAGTTTAATCTGTTAACCTAACTCAACAGGACATCACAAAGCGGTCGGGATAGATTCTGGGTTCAATTTCCAGCTCTATCCCGAACGTGTCCTTGACCCTCTGCTTAACAATGCCAATCAGTTCAAACAATTCAAACTGCTTGCCGTTGCCCTCGTTAATGATGACCAGCGCATGCTTTTCTGAGACTACAAACCGGCCTACCCGGTAGCCTTTTAACCCAACGTGATCAATGAGCCACGCAGCGGAGAGCTTTTTCCCACCTGCCACAGAAAATTGCACGACGTCAGGAAATGCCTTGGCAAACGTTTTAGCCCGCCCATCCGCCAACACTGGGTTTTTAAAAAAACTACCCACATTCGGAACTCGTGACGGGTCTGGCAATTTCAATGCTCGGATATGCGACACAGCCGCAACGATAGACTCCCCTGACGTGCCCAGTTGGCGTTCCTCTAAATAGGACCCAATACCAGGGTAAGAAGTAATGCCCTCACAGCTCTTTGACAGTGCCAGACTTACCTCAGTAATAACCCACTCATCACTTTTTTTGAACAGGCTGTCCCTGTAAGCGAACTGGCACTCGGTGTTATTGAACGTGTTCTGTTCCAGGGTAGGAACGTGTAGTGCTTTGAGTGAAAGCAATCGATCACTCAGTTCGACGCCGTAAGCGCCAATATTCTGGACCGGTGCGGCGCCGACGGTACCCGGAATCAAGGCAAGATTTTCGAGACCAAACAGACCGGACCTGACAGTCGAGCGAACTAGACTGTGCCAATTTTCTCCACCTGCGGCGTGCACGATTTCTGCATCATGTATCACCCCTGGGATTCGATTTTGGATGACCAGCCCCGGCAAATTGTCTGCGAGAACAATATTGCTGCCCTCACCAAGCACCATCACCCTAAGCTTATGGTTTAGCGCAAATTCCGCAGCCTCTTGCAACTCCTCCAGCGTATGGACTTGGCAATACCACTCGGCCCAGGCTTCAAGGCGTAACGTATTTTTATCAGCCAATGATATATTCTGATGGATCTTCAATCGACACGCCTAAATAGGTTCAGGTTAAAAATAGACACCTTGAAGTGGCGCTGACACCCGCCACTTCTAGGGCGACTACTTTTGGTCGAGAATCATCGCCAGGATATCTTCGAAAGCTTCTTCTGCCAATGTCTGCATCTCTGCATCAGTTCTATCCTGTATTGGGTGACCAACGAACACCTTATAGGGGTCGAACCCTAGCGATTCTGCCTGAGCTTTCGCCGCCTCAATAAATTCCGTGGAGGCAACAAACCCTCCAGGAACGCCTCTGCTATCCAAATCCATAATGTCATGCAAACTGCACGACGTACACGAACCTCAGTCCGCTAGCGATTCAATAACGACATCACATTCCGCCGCGATCTGTTGATTAAGCTCAATAGGTGCAACTCTGGTAAAGGTCGGTTTGATGTACCGCTTGGTTGTCAGGCCTTTCTGAACAAGAAGGTCTTCGAGTCGGTCGATGAAAATATTACCCTTAGGCTTCGAAATATCCAGCAACCCAACCGTTTTGCCTTGAAGGTCAGCTGGCCTCGGCAATGGCTGCCTGTTTTCAGGCGCCCTCTCCGAGGTTGGATCCATAAATATAGTCATAGTTTTTCCTTTTTCTCTTACTTTATTTCGCGGGTCACCGGTATGCTACCAATTGATCCGCTGGCGCCCCATCCTGCGATAATGGCAGAAAACATGCCAGCGCTGCCACCAGCTCTGACGATATTAAGTCCACCTTCCCTAAACTTCGGTAATTGTTTACCGGCGAGCTTCGCTGGAATTCCCTCAGCAATACCACCTGCACCTGCCACCAGTTCAGCTCCATCGATCGTCAGAATTTTGTTAAGGTAATTTTTGACATCCTGCTTGGCCCAACCCGCCTGTCGGTAAATCCGCTCATGCTCCGGTGAAACCACAAGTATTGCATCTGACGCCAGAATCATTTTGGGATGCCCCACAACTCTTAAAGCCGCGGCAAAACTGCGGCTTAGCGATTCCGGGTCGCGTGACTTCTGGTCAACAATCCCTTGCATGCCGTCGGCCGCAAACAACGTCACTGTCGACGCGGTTTCAGAAAAACCTTTCTCAACAGCCAGCGATTCCCAACAGGAGTTTGTCTCGTCTTCTGCAAAGCAGTAGGTGTACTTCCCGGGATTCCCGAACGCCGAACGATCCACCCCGCCTGGTTTACCTCCGCCAACATTACGGATTACCAGCTGTAGGGCCCGTCCAATAGTCGCGTTTGCCCTATTACCCTGACCAAGTACATTGCCCCTCGAATTCATACCGATGGCTCGGCTCAGGGGCCCATTTACGATGACCAGAGGCCCTGAATAATAGGTTGTTGCTAACAAGCCGTGCATACAAAACTCATCCTGCAGCGCTGCCTCTACTGAGGCAATTACAACCGGAAGGTATTCTGGTTTGCATCCGGCCAGCACCGCATTTATTGCAACCTTTTCGATCGTGCAAGGTACCAGGTCCGGCGGCACAATACCGACGACTTCCTCTGGTGACCTGCTCGTCCCCGTCAACATACGCATGACGCGTTCTGCGGTGGGGGGCACGACTGGCAAGCCATCTGACCAACCTCTTTCGTAGCAGGCCTCTATATCATCCTCTTCCGTTGAGACGGTCACTTCGCGGGATTGCAGCTTATCCCTGTCAAAGCGTGCCGACAGCTTTTCTGGCATACCAGGATCAACACTCTTTGACCCACAGCCAGGACGGAAGTTTGGGAGATCAAACCCCAACGGCCTGCCTGTCAGCACCTGCCATTCGTTTTTATTCCAACCAACCACTCTTGAGATCTCTGCGCCATTAACATCGAACTTGATAAGCGTTGGCACGGTTTCGATCCTACGACGCCAAGAGTATTCCAGTTCCGTGTCATCTATTACGGAAACGCCAGCTGGAAATTGCACGTTATCCTGGCTATATATCGTTAGCTCGTCGTCCGTTTGCAATTGTTTTATGACAGGGACCACTAACTGACAAGTCGCACAATCCTCTTTCACAATAATCGAATAATTCATGTGCCCTCCTTCAGGACTTGAAGCGTACGTTCAACATCTCCCGGGACGTCTATTCCAGGAGGAATTTTAGCCGGCGAGATGGCAATTTTTATTGCCTCACCATTGGAAAGCGCCCGTAGTTGCTCTAACTTTTCAGCTTCTTCCAAGGGCGCGGGATCCCAGGTCACAAATCTAGTCAGCATCGCGACAGTATAGGCATAGATCCCAAGATGACGGTACCAGCTTATCCCCTCGGGAACCGAGCCTGATCCAAAATGATCCCTGGACCACGGAATAGGGGCACGTGAAAAATACAGTGCAATACCGTTATCATCAGCGACAACCTTAACGACATTGGGATCAAATACTTCCGATGGATCGACAATAAGCTCACAGAGGGTCGACATCTGAACATTTGAGTCGATCATGTCGGCCACTTTATTAATGACGGAGGGTGGGATGAGCGGTTCATCTCCCTGTACGTTGACAACAATGTCATCGTCCGCCAATCCAATTAGACTGGCTGCTTCAAAAATACGATCGGTGCCAGTTGGATGATCCTGGCGAGTCATGACCACTCGGCCACCAAAGCTCGCGACTTCATCTGCAACCCGAGCGTCATCAGTTGCGACATATACGGCATCAGCGTCACTATTAGATGCCTGCTCGTAGACCCTTCTAATCATCGATTTACCATCCAGGTCGATCAGAGGCTTTCCCGGAAACCTCGATGATTCATACCGGGCAGGGATAATGACGTTAAAACCAGCTATGAGGCTTCCCCCGCTTCCAATTGACGGGCTTCTGATTCCAACATGATTGGAATGTCGTCTAGTATTGGGAAAGCAAGTTTCTCTGCGTGACAGACAAGCTCTTCATTTTCTTTTTCATAGGTCAACGCTCCCTTGCATATCGGACAAACAAGAATCGCTAATAGTTTTTTATCTACAGGCATATCAGCCTCCATCAGTATGTTGTGTTGTGTCGATCCCTGCCTTGCGCAGAAGGGTATCAACTTGCGCAATATCAAAGCAGGCTTCAACTTCAAGATACCAGCATAAACTCTCTGGCAAGCCCCGTTTGTCGAGCTTAACAGCGTCTTTTTCTGTCATTACGACAGGAAGATTGTCACCAAAGCTAACATCTGCAATTGTAAACGGGTAATGGTCTGGAAACTCGTGGGGTATGATCACGACTCCAAGTGATTTAAGCGTATTGAAAAACCGCTCAGGGTGACTAATCCCAACCACAGCATGAACAGTTTTACCTTCAAGTGAATCAGCAGCCTCCCCGCCACCAGATGTCATATTCACCAGCCTGACTGGTTTCAATTGCATCGTTGAAGCATTTTCAGCCCGCTCCAATTGCAGCACGCTGTCTTCACCGTTAATCACAACCATGTCAACCTCGTCCAATCGCGACGCCGGTTCCCTGAGGGGGCCAGCGGGCAGACAGAGCCCATTCCCCAGGCCTCGTGCTCCATCGACTACCGCTATCTCTATATCTCTAGCCAGCGCGTAATGCTGCAATCCATCATCACTCACGACCACGTCGCACTGGTGATGGCTGGTGAGTTCTTTCACCGCACGAACCCTGTCTGGGTCTACAACCACAGGCACTCCGGTTCGTTTGAAGATCATCAGCGGCTCGTCACCAACTTCAGACCCTGAAGAGTCCACAGTCACTTCCAGCGGGTAACGGTTTGAATCAGCGCCGTAGCCCCGGCTTACCACGCCAGGTCTCAAACCCAGACCTTTCAGATGTTGAACAAGTCCTATAACCAACGGCGATTTACCTGTACCACCCACAGAAATATTTCCCACCACGATAACCGGCACAGGAGATTTCCAAATAGCCCGTTTTCTCAGCCAGTTTTTACGAAGCAAAGCGAGCAACCTGTACAGATAGGATAAGGGCGCAAATGCCTTGACCCACAAAGTATCGTTGTACCAGGCATCAACCAGAAAACTGGAACCAACACCCCTTATATTCTGTTTGCTTATTTCAAACTGGGTACCAACCGCTATCGGTTTAGGCTCGGAGGGCGTGCTTTCGGCAATCTCATCCTTAGCGTGTAACTGAGAATAAAACCCACCTTTCGCTAACAATTCCTTATGGTTACCCTCTTCAACGACCTGACCTTCTTCAATCACAAATATTCGATCTGCTTTTTCTATCGTTGACAGCCGGTGTGCAATAATAAAAGTCGTCCTGCCCTGAACAACAGCCTCGAGCGCCGCCTGTATATAACGCTCAGACTCAGTATCCAGCGAAGAAGTTGCCTCATCAAGAATCAAAATCGGCGCATCCTTTAAAAATGCTCTAGCGATGGCGAGTCGCTGTCGCTGGCCGCCGGATAAAAGCACGCCGTCATCTCCGACGATGGTGTCGAGCCCGGAATCTAACGATTCTATAAAGTGCCAGGCGTAGGCTTTTTCCGCAGCGTCCCTTACCGCATCCCTGCTGGCCCCCTGAAGGGTGCCATAACCGATGTTTCGCATCACCGTATCGTTGAACAAGGTAACCTGCTGGCTCACGATCGCGATCTGTTCCCTCAGGTTATTCAGGGTAAAGGAGTCTATTGGGTGACCGTCAATAAGGATCTCACCCGTGTTCGGAGCATAAAAGCGCGGTATCAGGCTCATCAGAGTGCTCTTGCCGCTGCCGGATCTACCAACCAAAGCTACGGTCTCCCCCGGGTTTACGGTGAAGCTGATGCCCTTCAATACGGACTTAGCGTTACCCTGGTATCCGAACACGACATTCCTGAATTCAACCTTTCCGGCAACCCTATCGATCTCCAGGTTACCCAGGTCTTCTTCTACTTCTTCATCAAACAAATCGAAAATATCTTCGGCTGCTGCCAGCCCTTTCTGCACCGTCGCCACGACCTCTGACAATTGCCGGATCGGTTTAGCCAACAGGCCACCAGTCGTGATAAACGCAATGACCCCGCCGGTAGACATACTCGCAAGGAAAACAGGATCCAGCACAAGCCAGACAAGCCCCGCAAGAGCAAAAGAAACCATGATCTGGATTGCAGGTGTCGCCAGAGATGATGTCACGACCATTTTCATCGATTGTCGACGATTATCTTGGCTAACCTTGTTAAAACGCTCGCTTTCGTAGTCACTACCACCGAAGGTCCTGACTTCACGGTACCCCTGAACAGCCTCGGACGCGACATGTGTGACATCACCCATCGAGTTCTGAATACGTTCGCTGATTCGCCTGAATCGCTTACCTGCAAGGCTGACTAACAGCGCAATAATCGGTGCGACTGCAAAGAATACCAGGGTTAGTTCCCAGCTAAGAAACAGGAGGTAACCCATGTACCCAATGACTGTGAATCCTTCTCGAATGATGACCCGCACGGCATCGGTCGCCGCACCCGTCACTTGGGTCACGTGAAAAGTCACCTTGGCAACCAAATGACCCATCGCATGCCGGTCATAAAAAGCACTGGGTAACGTCAGCAGTCGATCAAATAACTCTCGCCTAAGGTTGTGAACGAGGTTGTTGGATACGTACGCAATAAAGTAGTTTCCAATAAACGCGCCAAGCCCGCGGGTCGTCGCAATTAACACGAGCAAAATAGGTATCAGTGTCCGATTAAGGTCTCCCTGATCGCCAAGGATCGCGGCCAAATATTCCTTTACGTTGGCTGCAATAGGGACAGCACCCGATTGAAGCGAATCAACGATGTAGCTAACTAGCCAAACAAAAGAGACATTCGACAGTGAGTAGATCAAAAAACCGACAATACTGACTAGGAACGCCGCCCAGTAGGGCAGCACGTAGGTTAATAGTCTACGATAGATCTCTAAGTCAGATTTGTGTTCGTCACGCGCCATGATCAGTCCGCGGGGTTAGCCAATGTGGTCGTGATACTCAAACGCGAGAATCCCAGTTGACCCGCAACATCCATTGCCGTTACCACAGACTGGTGTGGGGTAGCCGAATCAGCAGTAATTACCATTGGAATCGCTGTATCACCTTCACTGACCTTGACGATGGCAGACCGAAGCGTTCTTTGCTCTCGGTTGATTAATGCCACACCATTTACCGCGAAATCGCCTTCCTGGGTGATTAAAACTTCAATCTGCAGGTCTGCTACACGATCTGATTGCGAGCTCGATTCTGGCAAATCAATCAAAAGGTGGGTTTCTTTTGTGAAGGTCGTCGAGACCATAAAAAAAATCAGTAAGAGGAACACCACATCAATGAGCGGTGTCAGGTTTACCTCTACCTCTTGGCGAACCCGCCTGGAGAACTTCACCTAGTTGCTGCCCCTATCATTCCCGGACGCTTTACCTCTGGGTTGTCCGTTCTGTCAGTGTTAAGCACCTCAACCAGTTTCAGCGCCTCCTGCTCCATGTAGATCACTAATTCGTCAATTTTACGCTGAAAATAACGGTGGAAAAACAGGCTCGGGATCGCCACGCTTAATCCTGCGGCAGTGGTGATCAGCGCTTCTGATATACCACCAGCCAACACGGCCGCGTTGCCTGTGCCTTCAAGCTGAATGGCGGCGAATACTTTAATCATACCAATAACAGTGCCAAGCAGCCCAAGCAGCGGCGTGATTGCCGCCACCGTACCCAGCGTGTTTAGATATCGCTCTAGTTCATGGACAACGTGATTGGCGACTTCTTCAATGGACTCTTTCATCACGTCCCTGCCGCGACGATGGGATGTGATGCCCGCGGCAAGTATCTGCCCGAGCGGTGAACCGCTTTTCAATTCGCGCAACCTGCTATTGTCCATCTCGTTGTTCTTAATCCAGGTCCAGACTTGGGTAAGCAGGTTTCGAGGAGCCACCTGCTCAGCACGGAGCGTCCAAAACCTTTCCACTGAGATACCTGCGGCAATGACGGAGCAAAAAAGAATGGGAATCATTAACCACCCACCGGCCTGAACTAATTCAAACAAAGTTACACTCCGAGGCGATTTAAATTTCGCACACTGTATCATAAAAGACCGGATTGGACGGTATCAAGCGTTGGGAATACCCAATAAAATCAAGGCACTCCGGCCCTTATGCCCAATAAAGAGGACCCGAAAACCGTTACCAGTCGACAATACCCTGGGACTTCAAGCGGCCGACTTCGCCGTCACTCAAAGAGAGCTCTTCCTTTAGGATTTGCTCAGTGTGCTGTCCAAGCGTCGGCGCAGGCAGCGTTTCCAAGTTGTCGTCTGCAAACCTGATTGGTGAACCCGAGGCTAGATACTCTCCAATATTCGGCTGGGTCACCGTTCCCATCATCGGATTATCTACTGAGCAGTCATCGTCACTTTCAACCATTTCCCTAAAAGTTCTATAAGGTCCGTAGCAAACTGCATGTTCATCAAACAAAGGGCAAATCTCTGAATAGACTTTGGTGGCGAACCATGGCTCGATCAACGCCGCTATTTTATCGCGAGCCTTAAATCGCTCACCCTCGCGTGAAAGACTAAAGCCCAACTCAGTCTCCAGGGATGACATCTGGCCTGCGATCCCCATTGATTCAACAATGCCCTTCCACTGACGAGGCGTTAGGCCAACAATCATCACCCTCACGCCATCTTTTGACACAAAGTCCCGACCAAAAGCGCCATAAAGGTAATTACCCGCCTTCTGCCGGTCTTCGTTATTAATCGTCACCTCTGAGATATTACCGAGGTTACTTGCCGTTGCGACGGCCACATCTTTCAGGGCAACCTTCACCAATTGCCCCTGACCATTGATACGCCTGAAACGGTCGGCAGCCAGCAACGCCACCGCGGACATCTGCCCAGTAATGTTATCCCAGGCAGGCAACAAATAATTAGTGGGGGCATCATTGCTAGGGTCTCCTGTTGCGCTGGCAAACCCTACCGCGCAGTTCACCGTGTAATCCAGAGCTGACCCCCCTTTCCTATCGCCCATAATATTGATGTAAATGAGATCCTCACGAACTTGCTTGAGTTTTTCGTAAGCCAACCAGCCACGCTCAGGAAAGTTGGTTAAAAATATCCCATCTTCCTGACTGGTACCGCGGAGCAACTCCATAATCAATTCACGACCTTCCTCATGTCCAATATCGACCTGAAAAGAGCGTTTGCCTTTATTCATGCCTGCCCAGAACAGACTCATACCATTTTCCGTAATAGGCCAACGTCGGTAATCGAGGCCACCGCCAATCGGGTCGAATCGAATGACATCTGCGCCAAGCTGAGCCAGAGTCATCCCGCCCAAAGGCGCTGCGACGAAGGCAGAACCCTCCACGACTTTCATTCCACTCAGCACACCTTTAGACACTTTTACCTCCGACTAATACAGCGATCTGCCAATCAAGCACTTTGACATCACTTCCAGCTTCCGGTGCTTCCGCCCCTCTTTCTGCATACACCTCTATTCCAAGGTCTAATATTTTACCCTTACCTGTCGCGATTTCTCCCTTGACCGTTATGACGCTATTCAATATGTCCTGCTCGAACACGGGAGCGACATGGTCACATTTGTACCAGCAAAGCACGGTTGCGAGCGAAGGGAGTACCCTTGAAAGCTGTGCAGCTGCTAGCGAAATGGTGTGCCCACCGTAGACCAGTCGCCTCTTATAAATGCCACGGCCTGCATCGGTATGAGTCATCGCCAGGTTTAATGTCATGCGAACTATTTCTGGCGCAGAAGTGACAGTGTCCCGGGCTTCGACTTTTATCACGTTTCCAGGACTGAACTCCTCTGTGACCGCTGGCAGTAAACCAAGGTTCCAATCAGGTACAGCAGCCAAAAGGTCTTTGCGATCGATACTCTCTGGCATAACCGACAAGTCATCATTGTGACCGGTATCAGCATTTTCTTCTCTGCAGGGCACCATGGGACATCGCCAGAATAGCAAGACAGTCTCACCATCTTGGTTTACGACGTGCATTTCCAGCCCAACCATACCTGAGGAAGGTCTCCCGGGTTTTATCGCATTTTGCCGAAGCGCCACCACCCTGGTTGTCGTTGTCAGGGTGTCCCCGATATAAACGGGCCGATGAAACCGTAAGCCACGATAAAACAGGTTGCCCAATACGCGTTGCGTAGGGATCGTGCTCTGGCCGATCGCGATATTGCTCACCAAAGCAGGGTTGACCAACGACCTATCCTGTCCTGTCACCTGTCGGGATAAAACAAGGTCGAGTGGCAGCCGCGAGCGATCTCCAAAAACCATTTGGTGAATCGCCGCGTAGCCATCGGTCACCGTAATCGAAGGAACAGCGCTCAGATCGTCGCCTATAGAGAAATCTTCGAACCATGGTGCTTCTAAACTCAATGTGAAAACCCTCTAGCAGAAATTGGCCAAACCTCATGGACCAGACCATCACGATAAGGGAAATAGAAATCATGCAGGTTTACGGTTGGATCGCAGTGCGGCGTAATCATTGAAAGTTTGCTCCCTAGACGAATTTCACGCGACGGATTATTCAACTGCACGATGCCATGTTCATCGCCACCCCAATGAAAGGTGACGCCCTCGACATCCTGAAATTCTGGTGCCATCTTGTCCGAAGCGAATGACTTAAAACCCCCGTCAACGGTAATAAGCCGACGCTGCGGCTGACTGATCGCAGTAACGAGCACGTGCAGAGATACACCAAAATCCGTAAACCGCGCTGAGTCAACGCCCCCAATATCCCGATACTCTATATCCATAAAGGCATAAGAGCCGGCCTGAAGCTCATTAATAAGCCCTAGATCGTGCTCCATATTGTAAGTCCCGGTTCCTCCACCGGACACTACCGGCACCTCTATTCCTGCCTGATCAAGCAACCTTAGGGTCTGAATTCCCTTATCCATTATATGAGTATATTTTTCCTGGCGCTTGGAGAACCCTTCAATATGCATGCAGTTGCCAGCGTACATTTGGATTCCGGCGAAATTCAGCGAACTCGATTCACCAATGTGTCGAACCAATTGCAGTGCTTTATCTCCTGTTTCGATTCCGGTGCGCCCCATGCCGGGATCAAGGTCTACAAAGACATCGACAACAAGCCCCTCCGAGTCGGCAACTTTTGCCAAAAGATCCGCTGCATGGACGCTGTCTACGACAATCTTTAAGCCAGGATGGTTTCTTCGAGCGGCAACGAATCGATTCACCTTGTCCAGCGTTGCTATCGGCGAGGTGATCAGGACATCCTGGATACCGGCAGCGCACATAACCTCTGCCTCGCTAACTTTTGCCGCACAAACGCCGCTGGCGCCGCCTTCAATCTGCTTGCGAGCGATAATCGGGCACTTGTGCATTTTGGTGTGAGCTCTAAGTCCAATATTCTGCTGGTCCACGTAAGACTGCATTTTGGCAAGATTAGCGTCGAACACATCCAAATCGATAATCAACGCTGGCGTCTGAAGCTCTGCCAGAGGGATCGGGTCATCAAGTATTATCGCTTCCACCGGGCGAGCTTCACGAACCTGTTGATAGAATCTTGATAACGTTGTCATTTAAGTCGCTACTCCGTTTTTTGGGGACACTAATCACAATCCTGGGTGGCGCAATCGAAATCTTTTTCAACCTGCAGCGTCACGTGCTGAATCTTGAACTCATCGTTGAGCGCCTTACCTATATTCCCGTAGCCTGCCTCAGCATCCCACAAGGTATTCTCTGGCATCACTAGATGCGCCGTCAGACAGCTTTCGTTGGTGCTAAGCGCCCATATATGAAGATCATGGACCTCGCTGACACCATCGATGCCTAGCAAATAGTTATGTACGGCCTCACGGTCGATATGCCTGGGAACCGCATCAAGAATCATGTTAACGCTGTCCATCAGTAATCCCCAGGTTCCCCAGACGATAACCACAACAATGAGCATACCCACTGCGCCATCCAGCCAAAGCCATCCGGTAAAATACATGGCCGCGGCGGCGACGACGACGCCTACTGATATCAGCGCATCATAAGCAAGATGAAGATAAGCGCCTTTCATGTTTAGGTCGTCTTTACTCGAAGACCTAAATAACATGGCACAACCTGCGTTTACCGCAATGCCTATTCCGGCGACGATCATGATAATAATCTCCGGCACTTTCGTTGGGTTTAGTATTTTGTCTATTGACTCGAACGCTATAAAGGCTGAGGCAAACATCAGCACCAGCGCGTTCGTTATTGCCGCGAGAATCGTTGTGCGTCGATAACCATAACTGTAAAGGCTACTGGTGCTGCGCGTCGCAAGATATGCAGCACCCCACGCTAGTAGTAGGCCCAGAACATCGGAAAGGTTATGCCCGGCGTCCGCCAGCAAGCTGGCTGAACCAGTGATCAAGGCATAAAAGGCTTCTAACCCGGTGAAGCCTAAGTTAGCGACAACAGCAATGACGAAACTGGTACTAATGTTCCTAAACTCAACGTTGTGTTCGTGCCCATGATGACCATGATGACCATGATCATCATGTGTGTGACTAGACATCAGATACCTCAATAAGTGTAATGTAAGGGCGCAAAAACGACCCCATCACTGATAAATACCGCACTCCGCCCGATGCCCTCATCGCGGGTAAAGTCGAGCGGCAACAGTTTCTGCTATGGCCATACAGGAAGTCAAACCCGGGGACTCTATGCCAAACAGATTCACCAGCCCTGGGACATGGTGGACATCCTGGGCCTGGATAACAAAATCACAAAACGGATCTCCTGGGCCTTGCAGCTTTGGCCTGATGCCAGCATATCCAGCGACCAAACGGCCCGAGTCCACCGCAGGGAAATATTGCCTGATCGCATTAACGCCTTGAGCCAGCCGCTGGTCGGACACAGCGTAGCCCTCAGTGTCCACATACTCCACATCGGGCCCGAATTTGACCTGCCCACCAAGGTCAATCGTTGCATGCACACCCAGTCCTGTACCGTCACGTTCTGGCAAGGGATAAATCAGATGCGAAAAAGGAGACGGCCCTTGATAGTTGAAATAATTTCCCTTGCAAAGAAAAAGCGGCGGTATAGAAGATGCCGATAAACCTTCAATAGCTGCAGCAAGCCGCTGTGCCCCTAATCCAGCGGCATTGACTAATCGCTCACACTGAATGTCATAGAGCTCATTCTCGACCTTACAACTCACAGTGAAACCTGCCGGCCCACGTTTAACCACACTGACAAAAGACCTTGTTGCAAGTGTACCCCCACAAGACTCGAGGTCAGCAAGTAACGACATCATCAAACCAGAGGCACTAACAATCCCTGTCGAGGGACTCAGTAAAGCCATATTAGCGTTTAGCGCCGGCTCTATTATTTTAAGCCGATGCCGGGAGACTTCAATCAGATCGTCAACGCCGTTATCCGCAGCTTGTTGCTTGATACCCTCTAGCTGCTTCTGCTCACCCATCGTGGTAGCGACGATCAGTTTACCGATTCGGTCATGACCAATGCTCCTTGACTCGCAATACTCATAGAGCAAGGACTTACCCCGCACACAAAGCTCGGCTTTTAGCGAACCAGTCGGGTAATAAATTCCAGCGTGTACGACTTCGCTATTCCTACTACTAATGCCCTCACCAAACCTTGGTCCCTGTTCTAGCAACAAGACATCTTTCCCGGAAGTCGCTAACTCTCGTGCAATGGCAAGGCCAATGACGCCGGCACCGACGATGCAAACATCTACCACCTCTGAGTTACTCACGAAAACTGATGGGGACTTATCATTAGCTTTTCTTCCCTTTATCTAAGTCACGTTGATTAGCCGGGCAACAACCCGCTTTTTTATACTTAATTCTCGCGCGCAAGGAAAATACCCTGATGACTAACAGCAACCCGATAAAAAAATGATGAACAGTGTGGCATCATGAACACAGCGCCGGATTATCTCATGCACCGGGCAGTCTTCCCAGACAGCAGATTTATCAACGTACAGAAGACCAATGGAACAACAAAGAATAAAGACGTGCCGATCTGGCTATAAAAACCGGTGATCAGGGGTCATTTCACACTAAAAGAATCGCCGAAGACTTAATGTCATCATCCAGCCGAGGTGCTTAAGGCATCGACCGCGGCGCACCGCACGAGGGGTCACTCAAGTAGATGCGCCTATAAGT
>Ga0115004_10001525_pt1 | contig 19028 bp, 12 predicted proteins | sample ArcticOcean_MG_C_10_FD_88737 | JGI IMG/M metagenome (GOLD analysis project Ga0115004, IMG submission 88737) | Marine microbial communities from western Arctic Ocean - ArcticOcean_MG_CB11_90 | ecosystem: Environmental > Aquatic > Marine > Oceanic | place: Arctic Ocean: Canada Basin | collected... | reverse complement strand
GTTTTAGGCGAAGTGATGAAGTGTGAGAGTTAATTAGTTTTGTTTATAGTTTATTTGTATTGTAATAGTTTCTTTTAGCGCGCGCGAATCGCAGCGTACTATTAGGAGTAGTGTCTTGTATATCATTATTATTATTATTATCATTTTAAGGCCAATCATCGAACACTTTCTTCTTTACTTTGCGATGAAAGCGTATGAATAATTTATCTCTAGAAAAATACCCACAACCGACGACGACGACGATAATAAATATCACGCTCAATATGATGAATACGTACGATAGAGCGTTTCTGAGATTACCGTTACCGAATAAGTTGCCTTCAAATTGTCTCGGTGACTTCTTATTGACGTTGATAAGTTTCGCTCGGTTAGACCTCGGCTTTGGCCCTTCGTTTGCGAGAAAAAATACGCGAAGAAACCTTAGTACGTTATCGTCGTTCCAAGACCCGTCAGTATGTCGACACTTTGAACACGATTGTATGTCTGGCCATTGCTGTTTCGGAAATTTAGGATCGCCAGCTACGTCGCCGTCGGACAAAAGTCGTTCATTTACTTCGTTATGCCTTCGCCAAATCCAAAACGAAATTTCTTCCGGTGTTTCGATTTCGTACCCTTTCGTTGCGTCGGCCATTTTCAAAAAGTGCTCTCTGCACTCGATGCAATTAAAAAAATTTCGAATGAAGCCGTTTACGAACGCGTCGTACCATATTCTCCCACCTAGATTTTTATCAAGCTCTTTTGAGCGCAAAGCGGTTGAATGGAGCAAGAGCCAAATACCGCACGTATAGCCTCTCGCACCTGAATTAGCGACTGATGGTTTACAATCGCTCCATTCGGGTGATTTCTTGCGACCGCACGGCGTGAAAGTCTTCGACGCAAACTCCGATAAGGCGTTTGTTTTATCGTCCCAAAATAAATGGTGTTGAATCGTAATCGTCTTTTTTCGATTCATAATTCTCCTTGAAGCAATTTCGAGTAAAGGATCGTCCGATGCTTCCAACTCTTCATTGGTCATCATTTTTCCTTTATCATCATCATCGTCATCATCATTAGCTAGGACTTCCTCTTCTTCGCCTTCTTTACTTCCAGGTAATAACCCCTTGAACGAAGCTCTGCATTCGGCAATCGGATGCGTCTTTGAAAACGCGTAAATGATCGACCCGATTGCTATTTTCACCTTTTCAAGTTCAGCTCTCGCCTCGTCTTCTTTATTAATCTCAATATTATCACTCTTTGACGATAAGCTACTCAAACTATCTAAACTAGTGCTAATACTTTTATCATTATTCTTCGTGCTTTTCTGTTTACTCAACTCGCGATACTTTCCACTCGCAATCTCGGCGTCGTATACGATCTGCTTCCACATCTCAACCGTCGCGCGTTCTAAATCATCTTTCGAAGTCATCGTCCTCACGGTCGTATACTCTTGATCTTTCTTTCGATCGTTCTCAAACGCGAGCCTGGCTAAATTCTCGTTCTCTTGTTTACTACTACTACTGCTACTACTACTACTACTACTCACGTTTTCACCTTCATCACCTTTCGACGCGGTATCGGTCGCCTGCCTCAAGCCTCCTTCTGCTTCGTTATCGAACGCATACTTCGTCGACGGTATAACTAATGGACCAACGAAATCGATAATCTGTTTCGCACCGGTCCTCATCCTACTCTCGCCCTCTCGCCATTTCACTTCTTTCAAATCCTCTTTTCTTTCGCTTAAGAACCCTTCTGCGCTCCCGAAATAGACCATTGGATACGCGTTGACTTCGAATCTCTTACACAGCCAATTCTCTTCCGCGCAATCGATCGAGAACACGTCCACTGAAGGTTTCGGTCTCGGTGCGACGTTAAAGAACTTCGCGACCTCGTCAAACTGCTTCGCGAACTTTCTACAGGCTGGACACCAATGCGCATAGAACTCGATCACGCACTTTCGTTCTGGCGGTACAGAACGAAGTTCTTCCCAGTACGTTTCGTTCGTTAACTTTATTGCGTGAGGCGAGAGCTGTCTCTTGTCTGGATCGATTAATCCCCTAATTCCTCGAGCCGTGTTTATTAGTAGCGAGAACTGTAGCAGTACGAGGAAGATCATCGGTATACTAGTATGTACTATAGGATTTGTGAGGATTGATCCTAATAACGAAAAAAAAAGCGCGCGCGTTTAATAAGTTCTAAAGTTCAATAAGCAATTTGAAATGACGACTTCGCCATCGGCAGAGAAAGAAATTCATACTATGAATTCTCGTTATTGCGTCGTTTGCGGACGTCTTCGAGTAAAGCTCTTGTAATCGCGTCTTTGCGCTTAAGAATCGACTTCATCGAGGTCAAACAAGCGGTGCGCTCTTGAAACGCTTTCGTGATGTCTCTTAATGGTTTTCTAATAGCGGCTTGTACTGTATACGCAGCAATTCTCCTCGCATCTTCGATGTCTACATTTGCGTATTGCTCCTCGATTTCTTTCCTAAACGAACCTCCGTCGACTAAATACTTCTCTAAATCCGCAGACGATATCGCCAATTGTTCGTCATCATCACTACTACTATCATCATCGTCACCGTTATTACTATTACTAGACTTATTCAGAAAAACGGGATCTTCAACGACTACTAAAGGAGGCGTCCATACTTCGCCTTTTCGAACGAACTCGACTCCAAACTCACTCCTCGCGCATAAGAACAACACGACCTCTTTCATGACGCCTTCAACGATCGGCTCGCCGACTGAATCGCTCAGCAAACAACTACTCGAGACCTCGACGGCGGCCCTGATTGCATCTTTCATTTCCTCAAACACGACGAATTTATTTAAAGGCTCTCCTTTCTCATTTCTCTCCGACGTCGTATAAATAGACTCGTTTCGTTCTCCTAAATTGAATACTAATAAGTATAAGGTTTGGCCATCTTTTATGAACTTTTGTATTTTCCTAATCCCTCGATCGTTTTCAAAATACGATCCATCATCATCGTTAGAAGGAGAAGAAGATGATGATGATACTACCACGGTTGTTTTTCCGTTACGTCTTTCTCTAAATCTATTACTCTTTAAAGTAGTATAACTAAATCTTCTACTACTTTTGAAGTCCAAAATCGAATTCGAATTCGAAGAAGAAGAACATAAAGAGCTCATCGTTTCAATCGATTACGTTCGATTTATTCGAAAACTCGACGAAAATAAACTGAAACACTCTCGCTCTCAAATGCTATTATTATTATTATTACGACAGACTTTTACAGTAATTTATTATTCTAAAAATCGCGCGACAAAAGTTGTTTGTATGAAGTTGAAGAAAAGGAATTCCCCAAAATACCAATTACCTAACAATTGAGCGTGCAAACTTATATATCTTAATCGATTGGACTAATTGTCTGTACCAGTAGTACCGATAAAAACACTGCAGCAGTGTTATGAGATTATGAGATTATGAGATAATAAGAATGTCTCAAATAGCCCCGTTCGTGTTTATCGCAACAATTAATATATGCAGATTTATATACTCCTCAAACGAGGAACGAATAAACAGAGAGTGTGAACATATTCGACACTGTTTAAGGAAGCTCTCGAACCCGCAAACTGGCATTGAGTTGACGTTAGAGGATGTCTTGAACGATGTCTCGATAGTTAATAAGATGTTCATGAACGTAGATGGCGTAGTGGATGATCACCCCCAAAACTACAGAGTGAAAGTTTCGCCAGTGTTTAGGGGGAGCAGGAATGTGTTTGTTAAGTTATTGAAGTTTTCTTCTGCGTTCGCGCATTTGTTCGGTTCAATTGAGTTCGATTTCGAGGTTTGTAAGAAAAATGTCGATGATGATGTTGATAGTGATGATGATGCTGATGATGATGGATTTGAGCGTGTCGATGTCATTCGAAGATGTGACATTGCGACGTTTTACAGAGTCGTCGTCCCTGCATTGAAACAGATAACAGAACGCGCGGATAACGAGAGAGCATTAGCAACGAAAGCAACGTTAATGTCGACGAGAACTACTAGAGAAGACCGTGGGATTTCAGGAGAGGAATGTTCGATTTGTTTAGATTCCAATCTCGAAGTAGTCGCGAAATGTGGACACGGTTTCTGTTGTGAATGTTATACTCGATGGTTACAAAAGAAGAAAGAATGTGCAATTTGTCGTCAAAAGCTACCTTCGCTAGACCACGGCGGCGCTTTCAGTATAGTATCGTTTTCAGAATTAGGAGTCTCAGGAACTGCGTCGACTACTTTAAACGCGTTCTCGCAAACGGTCGATAGATTCGTTCTAGACGAATCAGAAACCGACAACAACAACAACAACAACAACAGCGACAACACTAATAATAATAATAATGCTGGCATTGATGAGAATACTATTTTCGGCCAAGAAGCTTCAATAGCATGGCTTCAATCTCGCATTCAAAAATTCCCATTCGTCTCCGCAGACGAAGCCTTATCTTTTCGGAAATTCAAGCAATCCCTCGCCTCTCATTCTACCCATCGTTAGCAACAACAACAGCAATCGATAAACACAAGAACAAGCGATAGTTTATAGTATGTTTTATAGCATAAGTGTAGATATGTACGATTACAAATAGATTGAAGCGTTGCATCCAAATGCGTGTTACGTCAATACTAAAAGTGAGCACCCAGCATCACAAAAAAAAGTAATACAGAAGAAGTGCTCTTGCGAATCTTCACAATAAATACTCGAACAAAATGTCCACCGAACGATGAACGCGACGACGACGAACATGCAACAACAACAGCAGCAACAACAACACTTGCAGTTTTTGTTACAAGATCCACAAGTACAACTCGAATTCATATCGACAGAGGACTGCATGCTCTCGTGCCACAGTGACTTGAGAGTACCGCAGATCGTGAAAGCTTTGAATAAGAACAAGAAGACTATATCGTATCAATTCGTACCGAAAACGCTAGAGGGGAACTCGAAGAAGTGCGCGTATTGGCTCGTCCCAGTTTCGTGCGTGAAAGAAGTGCAGAGAGTTTTATATGAAGAGAACATATTTCCGTTGAAATGTTCGCAAAGGAACTCTGGCGAGATTCCGCAGCAGACGATGAAAATGATGACGAGGGAGCTGCGAGCGCTTGATGAAGAGGAGGAGGAACAGAGAGATTTCGAGGTCGGTTTGAGGAGAATACCAGTAAGGACTAGGGAGAAGATGTATGCGTTTCAAATCGAGGGCGTGAAGTTTGGATTGAGTAAACGAGGTAGGGTAATGATAGCGGATCAAATGGGCGTAGGAAAGACTTTACAGGCTATCGCGTTGATGTGTTGTTATCATAAGAGGGAAGGGCCGTGTTTGATCGTTGCGCCGGCGTCGATGAGGACGGTCTGGGCGAACGAGCTCGAGAGGTGGATTCCAGATATTGCGCCGGAAGATATAGTCGTCGTCGAAGGATCGACCGCGAAATGGGATTTAGAAAATTTAGGTAAAGCGTACGCAACATCGAATGATGATGTAGACCACGACGATAAAAGTAGAAATGGAGAATATAAGGGGAAGCGCAAAATAGCCGTATCGTCCTATCATATGTTGAATAATTTGAAAAACACTTTCCTTGATATTAATTGGGGTACGATTATATGTGATGAATCGCACGTCATGTCAACTGCCGTGGTCGGTACGGAAGGCGCGTATACGCAAGTTGCAGTGCAATTGTTAAAGACGAAATCAAAGCGAGCAATTTTATGTACAGGAACACCTTCCTTAGTGAAACCTTTTGATATATATAATCAGCTCGATGGATTAAGACCTAAAATGTTTGGCACGAAGGAAGAGTTTGGCGTGAATTATTGTAAATTGGTTCTAGCACAAACTTCAAAAGGAAATAAGTTTTGGAAGTCTCTCGGTGGCAGACGTTTGAACGAGTTACATACGCTCTTAAAACATACCGTCATGATCCGCCGTTTGAAGTGTGAAGTCATGGACCAATTACCACCAAAGCGTAGGCAAGTAATACATTTAGATATTTCGAAGGAATTCGAGCATTGGATGAAAGAACGCACGCGTCGTTTCCTTTTGCTTCGCGAACAACAAGAAATTATAATCAACAAAGCTGAGAAAAATGACGAGCACATATTTATACATTCGGACGTAGACGAAGACGACGAGGAACCTGTCGTCGTTGCAAGACGTGTGTCTCCAAGGACACTCAACGCCGATCAGTTTGAAGAAATTGACGAGGAAAAAGACGACATGAACATCGTGACCGATACGGATAGCGAAGCACAGGCGATTGGTAAACTTAAAGTAAAAAAGGCCATTAAATTTCTTGAAGATTCTATTTTGATCGACAATTCGCAACAAGTTGTCGTCTTCGGCCATCATCACTCGGTACTCGATGAAATCTACGCCAGCTTACAAAAAATATTAAGAATCGACGAGATCATATGCGTCGATGGTAGGACTGATGCAATCGAACGCCAAGAACGAATGGATAGATTCCACGGAGGTAAGTCGCAAGGGTATGATGAGGACGGAAAAACACCTTTGCCAGCAAAAGTTCGCGTAGCTATTTTCGGCATCACGATTGCGGTTGGCATAGATTTATCATGCGCTTCGATCGTTTGTTTCTTCGAATTACCTCAAAAACCTGGTGATTTGCTCCAAGCCGAAGACCGTGCTTGGCGGAGAGAACGGAATGGGAAGAATACAAAGACTTGCGTGAATATTTACTATTGCGTCGCAAAAGCCGACGGATGTCCTTTCGATGATAATCGCTGGCAACGTCTTGCTTTACAAATAGAAAAAAATACGATGATGACTGACGGTGAAGAAGAACGCGATGGACGCGAGAACTTAAACGTCGATAAGACTGGGTCAATATCTTTGTTAGAGGCTCCAGCAATTCTGTTTAACGAAGATACCGAGAAACAAACGCAACACAATCCGAATGACGAAACGCAGACATTAACGCAAGCAACTGCTTCAACGCAAAAGACTCCATTCACACAATCGGCTCCGAAAAAACCGTTGGGGTCTTCAGAAAAGAGAAAGTTAAAGGCTAGTTTTTTCACAGAACCAGAGCGCGTTCCAATTTGGTTCGTCGTTTCAGAGCATACGGATCGAGTGCATTTGCACGACATGCGCTTACTTCCAAACGAAACGCGATTGAACTGTTCAGTGAAGCAAGTTGATGTTTTAGTCGCTTGGGAAAAACTTACGAAATTCTTAGAGCGTCATTATCGTTCTTCGTCTTCGTCTCCTTCTTTGAATGATGATAATATCAAAGAAGAAGAAAATGTCATCGTTGATAATAATAAAAATGACGAGAACGAAATCAACGTAAAGACGATGTCCGTAGCGCTTCGCGAGAAAACGAAAGAAATCTTAAGCAACTTTGTTTTACCCGACGCTCTTATAAACGACTGCGACGCTCTCAATTGTTGCAAGTACTTCGTTGAAGAATGGAATTGTCTTTTATCTCGAGACAAGAATGTGATTTTGAAATCTCGAACGCCAGTGCAATGTGGTGGAGTTGCGCAGCTCTTGAGCGACCTTAACTCGACGAGGAGAGATGAAGGACACAATAGTTTACTCGCGACTAAGGAAAGGAGCACGACGAGACACGGGACTGGTATAAAACTAGGCACTATTCCAAAAGAAGCACTATCTCGAACGCTCATGACTCGAAAGGGTAAATATGGGTTCGAAATGCGCGAACAATTTTTTCTTCCACGCTCGCTAGGCAAACAACAGCATTCAGTGTTATGTGATTGTTGCTGCAAACCGATGGCGTTCAACGAAGAAAAGCTGAAGAATCCGAACCAGCCTTTGATACTTCACGATTTGTTCTGCTCGAAAGAGTGCTTCGAGAATCACATTCAATCAAAATCTTCATCGTCGTTGCGCATGGCTGTTTTCGATCGAGACCGAGGCGTTTGTGAAAAATGTCACTTAGATTGTCACGCTTTAGTCTCTCGCATTAAATGCTTGAAGCCGCATCAGCGCATTCCAATCGTCGAACAACTCGCGCCTCGATTCACGAGAGCACAAAAAGATAAGCTCGCGAGAGATGCTTACGAAGGGTCTGCATGGGAGGCCGATCACATTCTCGCCGTCAAAGATGGCGGAGGCGAGTGTACGATTGAAAACATGCGAACGCTTTGCAGAAAATGCCACGCCGAAAACACGAAAGTGCAGCATAAGCGCTGGGCTTGGGAGAACAGAGCGAAGAAAGATAAGAGCCAACGCACTTTGCAATTCAAACCGTCTGAGAACAAAAAGAGGAATAAGAAGACGATGAAAAACGATCTCAATCCAATAATGATGAGCTTAAGTAGTCCAACAAAATCGCAAAGCGAGAGTAGAGAGTTCTTTGAAGAAGACGTCTACGGGCAAAACATTTGTTCGTTCGATATTGATATGGAACAAGTCTTCGGCGAAAACGACGACGAAGAAGCGCTCGCAGAAATCGATGAATTATTTCGTGATTTCAACCCTGATGATCTTAACCTAGAAGAAGATCTCGACGTGAACGATATCGATATCGAAGACGATGACGACGATGAACGCGAGCGAGACAACTCGAAATCAAAACGCTTCAAGGCTTTGACGGTATTCAATACGCTCCAGGAAATGCTCGACGACACGCAAGACGATCGAGACGTCCTCAACTAAAATCACAAAACTATCATCGTCATCATCATCATCACGCACACACGCACTAGTAATTTAATTGTAACATCATCATTGCTCGTCGAATAGATGAGTACTTTATAATAGAACAGAGAAAAGCTGCTCATGAGTGAGACCTTCATGCTTCAAAACACAAACACGGCACACAAAAGCAGAATTAAAAAACAATCACATCATAAATTAATTACGGCAAGTAATTAATTGCGCATAACATAAGACCTACTAAACAAAGACTCAAATAAAAAGAATTAAGAGATGTTCGAGGAAGAGAAAGAGTCGGACTTTGGCTCGGTCAAGAAGGTCTCCGGACCAGTCGTCATCGCGTCTAAAATGTACGGCGCGGCGATGTACGAACTCGTCAGGGTCGGCACGGATCAATTGATTGGAGAGATCATTCGATTAGAGGGAGATACGGCGACGATTCAGTGCTACGAGGAAACGGCCGGGTTAACGGTCGGCGACCCGGTTTTGCGAACGAGGAAACCGTTGTCCGTATGTTTAGGACCGGGCGTCATGGGGAACATATTCGATGGCATACAAAGACCTCTGGAGACCATTGCGAAGTTATCCGGTGATTGTTTTATACCGAGAGGGGTGAACGTGCCGGCGCTCGATATGGATAAACAATGGGAGTTTTTACACGGAGATGGGAGTGTAGTGAAGAAGTATAAGGTTGGTGATTTAGTAAGTGCTGGAGATATATTCGCCGTGGTCAATGAGAACGAGTTGATTAAGCATAAGATCATGGTACCGCCAAACGCGAAAGGGAAGATTACGTACTTAGCAGCGGAAGGGATGTATGATTTAACCGAGAACGTGATTGAGATTGAGTTTAATGGAGAGAAGAAGAGTTTTACGATGATGCAGCAGTGGGCCGTGAGAGCGCCGAGGCCTGTTGCTGAGAAGCTTCCTGCGAATCATCCGTTGTTAACTGGGCAGAGAGTTTTGGATATTATGTTTCCGTCCGTGCAAGGAGGGACTTGCGCGATCCCTGGCGCGTTTGGGTGTGGAAAGACCGTTATCTCGCAAGCGCTATCGAAATACTCAAACTCTGATGGGATCATTTACGTCGGTTGTGGTGAAAGAGGGAACGAAATGGCCGAGGTTTTATATGAATTCCCAGAATTGACGATGACGTTACCGGATGGGTCGGAGGAGTCGATCATGAAAAGAACGACTTTAGTTGCGAACACTTCGAACATGCCAGTCGCAGCGAGAGAGGCTTCGATTTACACTGGTATTACTTTAGCTGAATATTTCCGCGATCAAGGGTATAACATTTCAATGATGGCCGATTCCACTTCGAGATGGGCCGAAGCTTTAAGAGAAATTTCTGGTCGTTTAGCAGAGATGCCCGCGGATTCGGGTTACCCGGCGTATTTGGGTGCACGTTTAGCATCATTTTATGAAAGAGCTGGGAGAGTTAAATGTTTAGGATCGCCAGGGCGCGAAGGTTCGGTAACAATCGTTGGCGCAGTAAGTCCTCCTGGCGGAGATTTTTCCGACCCAGTAACATCCGCGACGCTCGGTATCGTTCAAGTGTTTTGGGGTCTCGATAAAAAGTTGGCGCAAAGAAAGCACTTTCCAAGTGTGAATTGGTTGATTTCATACTCGAAATATAACAACGCTTTAGAACCGTTTTATGAAAAGACTGATTCGACGTTTTTAAAGACGAGAGCGAAAGCGAGAGACGTTTTACAAAAAGAGGACGAATTGAACGAAATCGTCCAATTAGTCGGTAAAGATTCGTTAGCCGAGAGCGATAAGATAACATTGGAAACCGCAAAGTTCTTGAAGGAAGATTTCTTACAGCAAAACTCGTTCACGCCATACGATAAGTACTGTCCGTTTTACAAATCTATGTCGATGTTGAAGAACATCGTCTTGTTCTATGATTTGGCAAACGCGGCTGTGGAGAGAACGTCCTTGACTGACGGTGCAAAGATTACATTCAACGTCATTCAGGCGAGAATGGGTGATTTGATGTATAGAATCGCGAGTCAAAAGTTTGAAGACCCTGCGGATGGCGAAGATGCCGTGCAAGCGAGATTGACGCAATTAGAAACAGATTTAGTCGATGCTTTTAGAGCGTTGGAAGATGAGTTTCGTTAAACAAAACAAACTTTGCGCGATATAATAAAATAATAATATACATTTTTTGTAATAACAGAATAAAACAGAACAGAACTATATACTTTAATTAAATAGACAACTCTTTAATATCCGATCCGAGCGCTGTCATGACAGCGATTTTTCTGTTCAAATCTGATTGAGATATTAACCAGTCGCGCTGATCTAAAATAGGCATCAAAGTCGTCGTATCCGGTAAAGAAAATGGCATCTTTTCAATCCAAGAATTACACCCGCCCGGATTCAAGAGCTCTCGCCGTTCTCCTTCTCCGTTCGGTAACGCGTACGCTCGCACCTCTAATATCGAGAACGCCTCGTTCGGCTTATAGTTCACGCGCTTAACGATCTCGTCTTCTTCGAGACAGTGGAACTTCATTAATTCCTTAATTGCCGTTTTATCCGTCGTCGACCACGCACGTGTGACTCTACAAACGATTGTTAAAGTCTCGCTCTCGCTCTTCATATTCTTCTCGTCGTCGTCGTCGTTCTCGTTCTCATCGTTCTTTCGTTGATGAAAATATGTCGGGAACAAGGCGAACACTAAAGATTTCAATTCAAACGACCCTTTGGGATCGTTAATACCACCTTTCCTGAACAATAAAACTTGTTCGCCTTTTTTCAAGCCTTGCTCGACTTTTTGCCACTCCTTCAGACATACCTTCGCCGTTGCGCATTCGATTATATTTTTCGCATTCTTCTTCTTCTTATTATTACTATTATTATTATTATTGCGAAGATGATTATGGTGCCCTTTGAATTTCATCGCATTCTTCGTTGGCAAACGTCTTCGTTCATGCAATCGAACTGCAACGTTCGCATCATTGACACTGACAGTACCAGAAATCATAATAATTCTCTTTATTTAGTCTTCTCTCTCTCTCTCTCTCTCTTTTCTTTCCTTTGTTCCCGATCAAATTAATTAAGTGTTAAGTACTAATAATAATAACTAACTCTTTTTAATGAAACCAGCAATAATTGTTTTCTTGTTTTTCTTGAGATTCTGACTTTAAAAAGGGTTTAGGGTTTTGTTAATTGTTTTGTATTTCGATAAAAACGTCAAATTTGAACACAAAATGAACGATATTAATAATGAACCAATGAAATGGCTCTCTGCATTCATCGAAAAAGAAGGAGAACAACGCGAAGAAGTGCGACGAAGAGCGATGTTAACCGTGGATGATTTAATGAAATCGAACGGTGCAGAACTTCTCGAGGCGTGTTTGAAAATTCAAAACCAGCATGAAAAAGATTACGACGAACATCAGATGATGATGATGATGATGATGAAGGATAATAATAGGTTAGTGATGTTAGAGATGAAATTAGAGGAGCTCGGTTTGAACGCGAAGGCTTTGTGTGAGCCGCGAGATCGATTGGGGGTGTTAGAGTTGGTTTTGGATTTGCAGACTATTGCTATGCAGAAAGCTGTTGAAGATGAAGATGAAGCAGACGATGATGATGTTTTTGGTATGCGCGACGGAGATGCTTTGAACGAAATCGATGATGATGGGTTTTACGCACATTTAGGGGCAACTGAGACCGAAGCGAACGAGAACGATGAGAATTATGACGATGACGAAGGAGAAGAAAACGCCACCGCGAACGACAAGCCTGCTATGTCGCCTCCGGTGAAGTTTATTAACGCCGCGCGTTTGTTAGATAACGACCTGTCGTTTGAAACGTCGCCACCATTTAAGCATTACAATACATCTATTGCTCTTACGAATGATTTTGAAAATAAAATGAACGTGAATCCGTTTGAAGATGAGCGAGAGTTCCAACGCATCGAGCGCTCTGCGCCTTCGTTTATTAGTTGGAATATACTAAGTAATGAAAAAATGGAGGAAAATAATAATAGTCCTCTTACAACAACGGTCATTTCACATGGTCGACATAAGACGGAAGATTTAGTTTGGTTCTCGCCTCTTAATCCAGAAAACGAAGACGACGCAAAGTTGGACAAATTGAATCTTTCGGTAGCCGAAATCGCACTTTTGAGAAGAGGTAAAGCGCTTTCATCGTCGTCATCATCACCATATTTTACGACGTTAAATAAATCAGAAAAACAACAACGACAAATAGCAGCAACAACAACAGCAACAACAAGAGCAACAACAACAACAGCAACAAGAAATCAAGTGAAATCACAATCGCCGCTGCCACCTTTATTAGCTTTAAAATCAAACGCGTCAGAGATTAAGATTGCTATCAAATTCAGCGCTTTAGCCGGTGAAAGCTTACAAATCAAACACTGGCGAAATGAATCATTGATTGCCTTAGAGTCTGAGCAAAATTTCGCGCGCGTGAAGAACCAATTCGTCATACTATTCTCCGAAACTTCTCCAAACGCAAAGATCTATAAAGGATTATACCGCATAACGACAAATGAAAACAACACGATCACGTTACGTAAGATCCACGGCGTATCAAAGAACACTTTGAACGAGTTCACGACTAACCGCATCGCGAAAGCGTACAAGTACAATTTAGGCAATAAAATGTGGAACGAGTTATTAATAACCGGTCGATCGAAACTCGACGCGAATGTCATGGCGGTTACACTCAAACCGAAAATAACAAAGAGCAGCGCTTAAACACGCAAAACACACACACGCATGCAGAGCAGTCACATAGAGAGCAAAAACAAAAATAGTTAGTTGTAATAATAAGAGAGATACAAACCATCGCGAACACAATGATAAAAGTGCTCACATTATCAAGAATAAGTACTAGCACAAAGTTTTTCTTGTCATCCAAATTCAAAAAAAACTAAAAGCGAAGAACTTTAAAAAGTTCGTTTTAACAACTTTTATCGTTGAGTAGATAATTAATTAATAAACAAATGTCAATACATACGCTGTCGGATCTTCGAGGAGGACGCGGTCGCGGTCGCGGTCGCGGTCGCGGTCAAGCAAATGCAAACAACAACAACAATAAAAAGCTCGGACAAGAACAGAAAAAATGCTTAAGATGCGGTCGCGGAACACATTTAGCTTCAACGTGTAAGAACAAAACAGACGCAGATGGGAACGCGATTAGAGAAGAATTGAGGACGTGCAAAGATTGTGGCGAAGACATATCAGAGAAACCGAAGTATCATAAGCAATGCATCGATTGCTATAAAGGTATCGTTAAACCTATATGGGAAAGGAAAGGACAGGCGAAAGCGAATTCGATGAAGTTAGTCGATGAAGATGAGTTGGAGAAGATGAGAGAGGAGGACGAGGAAGAAGAGAGAGAAGAAGAAGATGATGGAGAACGCGCGCTAGATATGTTTGGTTGGGGGAACGAGGACGGCATAGTAGTAGCGAAGAAGAAGAAAAAGAGGAAGAACGATGGTGATGATGATGACGACGACGAAGTCGTCGTCGCCGAGAAACCATCGATATTCGCTGGGAGGTTAGTCGAGAAGACGCAAATAGAAAAGTCGTACGAGAAGACACAATTAGAGATTGAAGAGGAGAGTAGGAAGAGAAAGGCGATGCCGATAGTGATCGATTTAGAGGAGGAAGAACGAGAGGAAATGCGCAAAGCGGTTCAAAGAAGGAGAGAGGCGTACGAGCGCTCGCTGAAAGAGAATGTGAAGAGAAATTTAGGTATCAAAGAGAAACCGAAGATTATCGGCGATAGTAGTACGAACAACGATGGAAAAGACGAAAACACTACTACTAATAAAACGAACGATAATCCTTTTTGGAAGCCGGAGAGTTACATACCAACGCAAACAGTTTATGAAGAAGACTATCACATTTCTACTGACGAATTCGGTGTTGAATGCAGAGACGTCGGATTACAATGGGTAGGTCCTTACAAGGCTTGTTTGGATACTGGAAACGGTGGATGCACTTTAATTCAGCAACATGTTGCGCAAGCCTTAGGGCTATGCGATGCTCTAGGCCGTCCAACAGAATCCAACAGGCAAAAGATTCGAGTACAAGGAGTCGTCGCAGGTGCCGCTGAAATGATCTACCAATGTACGTTAACATATCGTATTAAAGGCAAAGAAATGACATGTAAAGCAGGGATTACAAAAGGCATGGGCGGATTGCCGCTTTTGATATCGCGCAGAGAAATACAAGAATTTGAGCGATGCGGCTATAAGTTCAAAGCATGAGGATAAACAAAAATCATGACCGACGACCGAGAAAGCGTAAATTTGAGAAAAACATACGTTACCGGTAAATAGTATAAAATAAATAATTAGTGGAATAACAACGGGAAAGATCCAACAATGCACCCAATTGTCACGCCGGTCATTGCTCCGCCTAATCTCGCTATAACTACGCGCGTTTGCTTCGCTTGACTCTTCGTTAACTCAGCCTCGTCCGTTAGACCGAACTTTGTGCATAAATACTCAATCTTATTCGCCAATCCAACGCCGCAAACATCCGACAAAGTATTCCCTATAGCTGCACATGCCATAGACGTTACGCCTAAACGCAGACCAACCGATGCCTCGATACTCTCCCCGAACACTAACATTAAAGAGTTATCGAGAAACCCGAACCCGATGAATGGATACATTTGCGAAAGAAACACGGATTTCAGTTGCTCATATTTCGCCAACGTATTGCGTCCTCCACCATCGTGTTCTTCCTTACTGCTACTATCTACGCTAACTCCTCCTCCTCCTCGTCGTTGTTGCCAAATAAACGACGACGACGACGATCGTTGGTAATTCCTAAACTCTTCCTTACTCAAATACTCGTCTTTATTTATATCGAATTCCTTAAATACTTCGTCAGTTCTATCCTCGATCCTCGCTCCTTCTTCTTTAAAATCAGTAGAAGTGACTGTTGGGAATATCCTCCTCATCACTACTCGTTTCTCGTTTTCACTCATCGATTTCACTTTCAAAACAACGTCATCTATCAACGACGCCGCCGCAGTCGATATCGTCGTCGTCATCTTTCGATTCTTATTACCACTATTACTATTCTTACTATTGATACTATTGTTCCGCTCCCTGCTTCCAAAACTGCCAACGTCGTTCCAACCAATACCATCTCCTCCAGGTTTTCTGTTACTAAATCGATCGTTATTGGCACGAGTACTGACGGTCGTGAAACTTACGCGCATCCTAGACAGCACGCTCGATAGCACGCAAGCTCTCGTGTTCGTATTAATGACCTGATTGATCACTCGATTACGCGTCATTTCTTCCTCTTCTGAAGTCTGAATAAGAATATAATTTCCCTGTTTTGAATGCACTGATGATTATTATGATTTCCCCACAAAATCGACATCGGAACATATATTCCAAACATATCGTTATCGCGGGTAAAGAAATGGCAAGAGGCTTAAGCAGGGACCTCGCTCGCGAGAAGGCGCAAAAGAAAACCGTTTCACAGAAAGGGAACAAGGAGACCGCTTTGACGCCGGCGCAGAGACAGGAGCGCGACGCCAAGGCGTTGATCGAAAAGAAACTTTTGAAAGAAACTAAGAAGGAGGAGGATATCAAAACAGGGAAGATCACGGAGCAGGAAATAAAACAGGAGGAGGAGAAGAAACAGAGGTTAAGAGAGAAGCAGAGGATGAGCGCGTTCGCGAGTAATAACCCGTTGCTAGCGAAGACTTTACAGCAGGGAAAGTAGGGTAACGATAGTGCGCGCTCTCGTCATGCGCGTATGTGTGTGCGTTGAGGGTTTCCTCTTTTGCCAACAAAAGCATATCAGTAGCAAATGGTCTACACTATAGCGAGCGCCACTCGCTGTAGGAGTAGTAGTAGTAATAGTAATAGTAAATTTATGGGTATATGTATAAACGACCGAAACGTACGTAGTATGCATAGTTATGTACATTTGTAGAATCTAACGATACGATGTTCGCAATGAATCGTAAATCGTACGCTTCGTTTACTGCCGAATCGTTGCATGTGTGAATGTGAACATTTAAAATCATCAAAATACGCACGCGTTTAAAACCTTTCCAAACTACTTCCTATTCACGCACTCGCGATCGCGATTGCTATAAATAAATAACGGTAGTACTAAAAACGAAAAAGAGATAATAATGCCGTTCGAGCATCGGCACGCGTCGTCGTCGTTCGCTTCAACTAACGCGAACTTACGCTCGAAAATTGAAGAACTCCAGGAAATGAACGAAGAGAAGACTTTATTGATCAAGAAAAAAGACGAAGAAGTTTACGATAATCGAGAGCGCGCGAAGGAGTTAGAGCGCGATTTAGAGCAAAAGAACGAATGGAATTTGATCGTACAAACGAAATTAGTAGAGTCCGAGGCGCGAGCATCAGTTTTAAGAGCAGAATGCGATCGTTTAAGAAAGAGTAACGATAGGCAAATTAAAGAACTAGATTTACTGCAACGACAGAAGGAAGAGCTGTTACACGAGAACGTGAAGGAGAAGGAAGAAATTTTTGAGAAACAAACAAAGTTAATGAACGAAAACTCAATCGTAGAAGAACTGGTCAATCGCTTGTTCTCTTATTCATTCAATACGGATTCGGAGAACGATCGAAAGAAGAAGACTTTAAAGGAAGAGCGAATCGAATTACTCGGGCATAAACTCGCGTTCGAGCTCGAGAAGAAGCAAAACGCAACGCTCGTGAAAGAAATCGAGCACTACATCGCGAAGTGCAAAGAGAAAATTTCAGAGTGCGAGAACTTTCAGAGCTCTACTCGTTCGACGTTATCTTCTGATAAAAAACTTCTCTCGCAACAAACGAAAGAATTACGTAGACTGATCGACGCTCTATCGTCTCTAGAGAACTCGAAAGATAGCGAAATCTTACGCTTACGCAATCGCAGAAAAGCTCTTGAATTAGAGTGCGATCAGTTAGCTCAAAAACTCGAAAGCGCAGAGGCCTCGTTTCGGAAATAGGTGTGTTCTTGATGTCATGGGTGTTGCTGTTCGGAAAGTTCGGAAAGTTCGGTCGTATTTTTATAAATATATGTTAAATAATGCGTATGGCCAAAAATGTCTCTCCATTAAAATCTGTACAACACCCATCTTTATAAAGCAAATTATTATACGCGAATTAATTAATCAAAATAAGTTAATCAAACAAACATAAACACGAGCATAACGTAATCAATAGTATGACGATACAATCGAATTATGATGAAAATAATAATAGCAATATTCGTAACCAACAAGACGTATCGACGTCGCAGACATCATCTAATTCGTGGTTCACTCAACAACTTAACAATTCTTTGAATTGGTTCTCTTCGAGCGCTGCTGCTGCGCATCATGCGATGGATTCGAACAACTTGACACAGAATGGACAGATAAGCAATAGTGGAGCAAGTTCCTCTCAAAGTTCTCAATCATCGAATAGGAGGCAAATTCAGAGGATGGATATGAAAATGCAAGAAAAGTTCTCTAGAACGTCCGAAAAATATAACGTCAAAGTAGTTTTAAGGGGCGATACGTCGACTGGGAAATCCGCCATGTTAAGACGATTACGGGGTGGAGATTTCTTAAAAGAGTATAAACCGACGGATGAAATAAAGACCGCACACGTGGAGTGGAAAGCGAAAGGGTCTATGAGAGATGAGATAATGTTGGAAGTGTGGGACGTCGTCGATAAGGCAAACGCGAGGAAGTTATCGGAGTCGTTGACGTTAGCGCATAGGCACGGGGTAATGACAGGGCAGATTGAGGAAGGCGCGCATACGTTTCCGTTAGATGCGACTGTTGTTGATGTCTATCAGAACGCGCATGCGGCGATATTTACTGTGGATCCTAGTAAGAAGTGGACGTACGAATATGCCTTGAGGGAGATTCAGAAAGTGCCTTTGCATTTGCCAGTCGCGATTTGTTTGAATTTCCGAGATTATCCTGCTTCGAAGAGAATATTGCACGTGGATGATGTAGAAGAAGAGATTACGAATTTGTTTTCGGAGAGTAGACCGATTAGGCCGTTCGTGTTTGAAACCTCGATGTTGAATAATTTCGGTTTAAAGTCGTTATCGACGTTCTTGCACGTCCCTTTTTTGTGTTTGAAGAGAATGAATTTAGAGTCGCAGTTGAAACAAAACACGACACATATAGTACAAGCGCAAGAGGCTTTGAGGACGATAAAGTCATCGAATTCGTATGAAAAATATCAACGTAAAATTGAAGATTCTTTAGATGCTAAAATGAAATCAGAAGGTGGAAATACTTCATTAGCGCCTGCGACGACGCCTTCTCTTTCGCAAACAAAACAAAGCGTATTAACGACGACTTCGACGAGTAAGAATGCTACTACGAATGAAGACGCCTTGACATTTGCGAAATTATCCAACACAAAAATT
>Ga0115004_10001520_pt1 | contig 19059 bp, 14 predicted proteins | sample ArcticOcean_MG_C_10_FD_88737 | JGI IMG/M metagenome (GOLD analysis project Ga0115004, IMG submission 88737) | Marine microbial communities from western Arctic Ocean - ArcticOcean_MG_CB11_90 | ecosystem: Environmental > Aquatic > Marine > Oceanic | place: Arctic Ocean: Canada Basin | collected... | reverse complement strand
GTTCATCTCTTTGAACCTCTTCTTCTTCTTCTTCATCTTCTTCTTCTTCTTCTTGTTCTTCTTCTCAGCAGCAGAGGTGTTTATTGTCCTTGTTTTGACTGTTTCGTTCAACTACTTACTACTACCGCGAACAGGACTCGTTCGATTTCAGGAGCGAAGAGAGTCACGAGTTATGTCGACAAGGGACGAGAAAGTGGAGAGAGTTACACTTAGGCGTGTTGGCGTCTGGGAACATCTTAGGCGCGCTCGGGTTTAAGGAGGCGCACGTGGTGAATAAGATCGGTTTGAATCAGGAGAGCGCGAGTCATCGGGATTTAGTGCACGTTCAGAATGTTTTGAGGCAAAGCGTTGCGGTTGAAGCGTGCGATGATGATGAAGTGGAGAGAACGAGGACGAGGAACGCGACTGTCTTGAGGGAGTATAATGAATCTATTAAACGAGAGATGATGGATGATGATGATGATGATGATGGTGGGGATGTTTGTTCTACTTCGTCGTCTGCGTCTGCGTCTGCGAGTGAAGGTTCTGATGACGATGGAGATGATTATGATGATGTCGACGATGATGCAGAAGATGGTGTTGTTGGCAAAGGTGATAGTGATGAGATTTTTATCTCGAGAACAAAAGAGGAATCGAACGGCGAAAATAATAGTCGACAACAGCACTTTGATTTCTCATCGACGACGCCGCTAGAAATCTTGATAGCTTCAGTGCATAGACAAAAAAAAGCTTTCAATGTAAAAAAGACGACGAACAATGCAAAGAAAGGAGGAAAAAAAAGTAAGAACAAACAGCAGAATAAGAAACAGAAACATTCTGCGAAGAAACGAAAGAAAGCGGCTCAAAAAATGCGAGAGTTATCAATAGCGGAAGAAGAACAAGCGTTTGGAGGTACGCAAGGGTTATCGAGACTCGGATTTTGTCGATTGAAAGCGCGCGAGGGTGAGCAAAGCGTTCGGCTTGCTTGGGGAAACACAGCAGAAGCAGGAGCACTTTTGCAATTGCTCGACAATTATCCAAACGTTGAGGAGATTCAAGAAGTCGGCTTGTGTCGACTATCGAAGGAAAGTTTAAGACGATATGAAGATCTATGTGGGTGTAAATTACCGCCAATTGGCGCTTCACCAGACGCTATTGCGCTCATTCGTAACGATGAAACTAATACTGTCGAACGCGTAGTCGTCGAAGTAAAGAATCGTAGTCCTTTTTATCGAACGCATTCGGGTTATTATCGTGTTGGTGATCCCCCGTTACCAAAAACTATACCTGCCTATCATGTCCCACAAGTCCAATTAGAAATGGTATCCGCGAATGCAACTTCGTGTTTATTGTGTATGCGTAACGTCACGCGTGGAATGGCAGTGTTTCGAGTAAAGAGAGACGAGGATTATCTAAAGCGAATGTTTCAGGTCATCGGTAGATTGTACGAGGATTATGTCTTAAAGGATCACGCTAAACCATTGCCAGAGAATTGGTTAGCGAACGACCCTGTTCATGCAGAACTTGTAAGAAGAACTAAGGAAATAGCCGAAAATGCCGAGTTAGTAGTAGTACTTGAACCTGAAAGAGGTGCAGATTTTGAAGAACCATTTCTAGATTTTTGATTTAGAGCATAGGCGCGAAAACGTAGAAGTTGTACAAGAAAGTTTTTACAGTAGAACTGTCTAATTAAAATTCTATTATTTATGAAGATCTAGGCGGGGGAATTGATGAAATCGTTCGTTCTCTTTGATCGTGCGGTGAACCTCTTCCTCTGCCCGCCGCTCTTCGGTCGCGCCGCTCTACGGGCGCAACAACCACATTTTGTCCTATTCCGCCACCTCTTCGTCCGTCGTGAAATTGCGCATCGGACAAAGCCGATAATTCGTTCGCCGCCGCCGGTTCCACAAAACCACTAAAGTTATCATTATTACCAACGTTATCAAAAGCCGAGTTAAAGTTTTGTGGGATCGGGTTACCGAAAATATCCAAGCCACTATTACCACCAGATGGTGATCTCCCAAACAATGATTTTTGTAACGATGGTTGTTGTTGTTTTTGTTGTTGTTGCTGCTGCTGCATCCGCACCGGCGGTGAAAGCGATGCGAATCCAAACGAAGATGTATTCTTCGCGATGCTTGAAAAAATTCCTCCGCCGAGTTCATCGCCAAAACCTGAGCTCATTTGTTGTTGTTGTTGTTGTTGTTGTTGTTGTTGTTGTTGTTGTTGTTGTTGTTGTTGTTGTAGCATTTGAGCTTCACGACGAGATTGAAGCATCGACGCTTCGAGCTCGGCGATTGATTTTGTAAGTTGTTGCTGCGTTTGTTGCACTTGATGGACATTCATATTCATGCTCATACTTTGCATCTGTGCGAGTAAATTACTGGTTTGCTGTTGTTGTTGTTGTTCTTGCAGCTGTATAGAACCAGAAATTTTACCTCTATTGACGTATGGCACATTTCCACCCAACAAACCAGGAGGCGGTGGAGGCGTTTCGTCCTTCCATAGCTGACGAGTGTGCATCGTTGGCTGCGGTGGTGGACGAGCAATCGGTAACGGTGGCATTGGTGGTGGTGGCCTATTTAACGTATTATCAATAGAACTGCCTGGCAGTCTTTGACGGTTCTCGTTTCTATTCATTCTTGAGTTTCTGCCGCCGCCCCTCATGTTGTTATTCCCTCGATTATTATTAGAGAAATTGTTATCAAAGCTGTTCAAATCCTTTTCATAGGAACGTTCTGGATCGCCGAGCATATCAAGCATGGCTGTTTCAAATTCGTAATCATCCTCTGCCCATAATATGTCTCTCATGGCGAGTTCTGCATCGCGAATTTTACCAAATACGAGCGCCTCAGTGCGTCTTTGAACAGCTCTTGCGACGTTATCCCCACTCGCGAATGGATCTTCAACGGCAATCCTTGGTTTCCTCAAAGGCCACGAGCATCCACACATCCATCTCCCGGCGTACGTAGACGCGACTAAACCTTTTTGCCACATAGGCTGGACTGCGTTTAAAGTAATGAAAAAATCAACAAAAAGTTCCGCTAAAGTTGTTTTAACCTCGACGCCGTAATTTTTATACGAGTCTGCTATTGGTTTCACTTGGTTTGGATCTCTTTGAGCGTCAGCGAGCTTTCGTTCGCGCGACACTTCTCTTGGTTTCTCCAAAATTAAAATTTCCTCGCATTCGGTTTGAATGCGCTCCATTTCTTTTTCTACTAAATCTTTGGATGGTAAAGTTATGCTCGCCATTGGTGGACAAATACCGTGTCGTTGTAAAGTAAATAAAGCCAACAAAGATAACGAATACGAGTTGAACGTTCCGAGCATCGCGTCGTTCACTTCCCAATGCTTTGCCCACAACTTAATGAGTAATACTAAATCGCGAAAACGGCTATCATGATCTGCAACGAACCCAAGCACGGCGGATTTATATACGCCGTCGTTATGCACGCAAACATCGCAAGCGATTCCAGTTTCTGGGTCTCGAAATTTTACTAAAGGCACGCGCGCGTGCGCGATCAAATTAACTTCGTCGTATTTCCTCCATCGTAGCTCGCTCGCGAATTTCGCGAGTAATTGTACACGTTTCGTCCTATGCGCTCTTCGCTGATCTCTCTTAGACCTCGGCGCACCAGATTGTGCTTCAGCGTACTGTTTCTCTTCTTCTCGGTTATACCACTGAGACGTTTTCGCGATTGTCAACGAAACGTCTATATCTGAATTCTTCGTATGAAAAGCGCTCACGAAGCTCCCAAACGGATCGATCGTTACCCCATCAAACTTTTGTTTCAACATCTCTTCAAGCTTTCCTAGTAAACGCATTCGTTTCTCGTCATCCTCAGCCGTAGCTTTTTGCGCCTCGACTCCCATTCTTAAAGCTCTCTCGAGTCTCTCCATGTTCCTCTTCGCCGGCATCTCGCCGCTCCGTTCGTTTTGAACTCTCTCTACTTTCGCTTTCGCTACGCGTTTCATGGTTTGTTCGAGTACGTCTCTCGATGCTGTCGTAAGCGCTTTGTTATTCTCCTCCTCTTCTAAATCTCTTTCGCGTCTGTTTCGTTCTCTTCGAGTTTGTTGTTGTTCCTTCTTGTTCGCGCTAGTATTTCTTGGAGTCGTGAGAGAAAAATTTGTTTGCGCAGGACTACTACTCGTGTTCAAATGCGCGCGTCGTTGTTGACGATTTCCAGTAGTATTAGAAGCAGTAGAAGTCGATCGCGGCGGCATTTCTGTGCGATCGTTCTCATCGTTTTCGTCATCATCGTCGTCGTCGTCATCGGAATAGTACTCCCCATCATCTTCAGCGTCTTCGTTTTCGAAATCATCGTCAAAATCGTCTTCCCCAACTTCCTCTTCTTCTTCGCGAGTACTATTAACAGTATCGTTCGACACGTTTTTAGAGAGAAAGGCGTCGAGAGAGAGACCTTTTTTACGCGCCGCTCGTGGCATTTCTGTCTATTAATTAATCGAGCAGTAGTCGTACGAAGGAGTTCTTTTTATTCCTCTTTAGCCAATATCGCGTGCGTTCAAATTTTTCATCCTCCTCTCAACGGCATCTTCATCACGCTTTGACTTTATGTTTTAGAGTAATTTATAGGTTTACCTGTGTATGAATATATATATATATCTATAAATAAGTAATGCAGCAAATGAATAGCGAACGCGTGCGTGTGATTCGTGGTGAACCGAGCGATCTCGCTTCGTCGTTCATTGAACAGTGGAGAGAGAGATATTTAAATGAAACTTAAATTGTTGGGAAATTAAAAGCTGGAGATCTGAGAATATACGCATTTACTCACGCGAAGACGACCGTGCTCGGGATTGTTTTTTGCTCGTCAATCGAGCTGACGAGAACAACCATTCCTGGATTGCTTAAACTATGTCCAGGTTTTCGAAAGCTACATTTAATACTGGTGTTGATTAACGCGTTCGTTAAGCAATAATAGTAACTAGTGTCTCTTTTTTCTCACATGTGCTGTGGAGTTTTTCTGAGGTTGTGGACGGTCCAAGCAAACAAGATTAACGACGCGTCGACGCTTCACACGTTTCTCTTCACAAAATCACTCCGCAGAGACATAATCCTACGTAATCTCCAAAAAAGAGTTCCACTGAATAATCAATAAATATAATCATGAGCTCAATTGCCAGCGCGAATTTCCTCGCGAACGTCGCGAGCTCTTCTTCGAAGACGACTGCGCGCAAAAATGCGAAAAAAACAAAAATCGTGATGCGAGCGCTCAACGACGAAAAGGTACGCTTAAAAAGTTGTCGTTTATTCATTGAAACCTTCACTGCCGCTGCGAAATGGAAATGAATCGTTTACGGATAGTAACTACGTGTTCATGTTTATTCGTTCTTTTTTTGATGATTTGACGTTCGGAGAGTGATGATAATGTCATAAAGTCGACTTTGATTATATCGTCGCGCGTTTGGTAAATGCAATCGTCATCATCTGTTTACTAACAAACTTTATCTGAAACTCTCATAAATTATATTTTAAAACAGACTTTTGGAAACAACAAAGATCATCAACAACAAAAAGTTGTAATCGCAACTTTAACCGCGTTTGCTACGTTGTCTTCACAATCAGCAGCTCGAGCGATTGACTTTCCGTCTATGCCGACAGTGGTGACGCCCACTGAACAAGTCGCTGAACAGGCTGCGAAACCGGTTGAAGCGTTTCCGAGTTTATCCGCACCGTCCACGACCGTTGCGACGACGACGGATGCATCCGGTTTACCGGAAGGCTCGACATGGAGATACTCTGAATTCATCAAAGCAGTTTTAGGCGGTAAAGTTGAACGCGTGAGATTTGCAAAGGACGGTTCGTCTTTGCAACTCACCGCGGTGAACGGGAATCGAGCGACCGTGATTTTACCAAACGACCCAGAATTGGTTGATATCTTAGCCAAGAACGGTGTTGATATTTCAGTTTCAGAAGGCGAACAACAAGGGAACGCTGCGTCGTTGCTCGGTAACGTGTTGTTCCCTGTCATCGCATTTGCCGGTTTGTTCTTTTTGTTCAGACGCGCGCAAGACGGACAAGGCGGCGGTGGCGGCATGCCTGGAGGCATGGGCGGTATGGGCGGTGGACCAATGGATTTCGGTAAATCCAAATCCAAATTTCAAGAAGTTCCAGAAACTGGCGTTACGTTTGCCGACGTCGCCGGCGTCGAAGGAGCGAAATTGGAACTCCAAGAAGTTGTCGATTTCTTGAAGAACCCGGATAAATATACTCAACTCGGTGCGAAAATCCCAAAAGGTTGTTTGTTAGTAGGCCCGCCAGGTACTGGTAAAACGTTATTGGCCAAGGCTGTTGCCGGTGAAGCCGGTGTACCGTTCTTCTCGTGCGCTGCGTCTGAGTTTGTTGAGCTCTTCGTCGGCGTAGGCGCCTCGAGAGTGAGAGACTTGTTCGAAAAAGCAAAGTCCAAAGCTCCATGCATCGTGTTCATTGATGAAATTGATGCCGTCGGGAGACAGCGTGGTTCTGGTATGGGTGGTGGTAACGACGAGCGTGAACAAACAATCAACCAGTTGCTTACTGAGATGGATGGTTTCGAAGGTAATACTGGCGTCATCGTATTAGCCGCAACAAACAGACCAGATGTTTTGGATTCGGCGTTGTTGAGACCTGGAAGATTCGATCGTCAAGTCACCGTCGATAGACCGGACGTTGCCGGACGCGTGCGCATCTTAAAAGTGCACTCTAGAGGAAAAACTATCTCTCCAGATGTTGACTTTGAAAAAGTTGCGAGACGCACGCCAGGTTTCACTGGAGCAGACTTGGCAAACTTGATGAACGAAGCCGCGATCATGGCCGCGAGAAGAGAACTCACTCAAATTTCCAAGGAAGAAATCGCCGATGCACTCGAAAGAATCGTCGCAGGTGCGGCCAAAGAAGGCGCTGTCATGTCAGAGAAGAAGAAGAGACTCGTAGATTAGCATGAAGCTGGCCACGCAATCGTCGGCGCTTTGATGCCAGAATACGACCCAGTTGCGAAAATTTCCATCGTCCCAAGAGGTAACGCAGGTGGCTTGACCTTTTTTGCGCCAAGCGAGGAAAGACTAGAATCAGGCTTATACTCTAGAAGCTACCTTGAGAACCAAATGGCGGTTGCCATGGGTGGCCGTGTCGCAGAGGAATTGATCTTCGGTGCCGAAGACGTCACCACTGGCGCCTCTGGTGATTTCCAACAAGTTTCACAAACTGCCAGACAAATGGTTGAAACTTTGGGTTTTTCCAAAGCAATTGGTCAAATTGCCTTGAAAACTGGAGGCGGTCAATCCTTCTTAGGCGGCGATATGGGCAGATCGGCTGATTACGGACCAGCCGTGGCCGATTTGGTCGACAACGAAGTCAAAGCGTTAGTAACCAAAGCGTACCGAAGAGCAAAAGATTTAGTGCAAATGAACATCGACGTCTTACACCAAGTAGCCGATGTCTTGATGGAGAAGGAAAACATCGACGGGGATGAATTTGAAAAGATCATGTTCAACGCAAAATCAGAGTTATACTTGAAAGAGGATAATCTCGCTATTCAAGTGCCGTATCAAACGCAAAAGTAAGTGTCGTATCTTAAACAAAATATATAGAGAGAGAGAGAGAAAAAAAAAGGAAACATAATAATAATAAAGCGTTGCAATATCATTCATCATTTGTACTATTCGTAATTTACAAAACTTTTACACAATCATTTACGTACTACTTCTTCCCGAGTTTCTTCCCTTTCCCTTTAAACCTCTTGTTCGCACTCGATTTACTACCACTGTTGCTACTGTTACCATTATTATTAGGCATAATCGCTCTCGCTATTCGTTTCCTCAACGCATTCAACGCACTCGCCGCATTTTTGATTGGACTAATCCCGTGTTCTTTCTCGTACAAATCATTCGTCGCTTTCATCATGATTAACACGAACGCCGCTTTAATCACTCGCTCTGGAGTTGGCCCGCTCACTTTCTTCGCATCTAAATCACCATTTCCTTCCTTTTTCATTGTCTTCCAATGGATTTTTCTGTTTAACGACGCGTAAGTGCGACTGAATACTATCGATATCGTTCATTTTTCCAAACCAATAACTTCAAAAGTTTACTCCATTTCCAAATGCAGGATTACGACCACGACTGCTCGCAGTGATACTGATACTAATAAGCAAGAAAAAAGATGAGCACTAACAACAACAACAACAACAACGACACGAACGACACGAACGGAACAAACCCGACCGCGATCGATGCGAAAGTACCAAAAATGTTCTGTTCAATGATCGCACTCGCGAAAGGCCTATCGATGGAACAAAAAGATCTGAACAACGCGGAAATAGTCTACAGAGCGGAACATGATTCGATCGTACATAAACAAATGAAAACCACGAAACGAAAGAAATCGGAGAAAGGGCCTTACGGGCCAATGTTCCGTCGCGTGTGGATACAAGGCGAAGTCTTAGAGAGCGTGAATAATAGCAGCGAGATGAAAGTAAGCGATGGCACTGGAGAGATCGTCGTGAGGACGGATGGGGAGAGAGTGTACGAAACAGGGAAGTACGTGTGTTGTATGGGGTGGTTGAATAAGGATAAGGTCGTGCAAGCTACGCACGTGAGCGAAGTGAAAGAACGAGAGAGGAAGAATAGGGAGATCGCGTGGGCCGTTGAGGTGAGGGAGTTGTGGGATGGCGTTTTACATCGATCGAGCGAGAGCGGGAAAGACACGTTTTAAGCCGTCGATCGTTTAGTTGTAGTAGTAGTAAAATATGTTTTAGCTTTTGAGTATGTAGGTAGTATCTTTGTTATAGTAAAAAACAATTACTTAAGCGCTTGCGCGGCGTTGCTGCTGCTGATTAGTATTGAAACCACGGAGTCCGCTGAATTTCGGGATCTGTCTTTTATTATTATTATTATTGTTAGTGATGTTCGTTCTCGTCGTTCCTCGATTGTTGATTCCTCCAGCGCTCTCGTTTGAAATGGCATGCGCTTCTTCGCGTCCGAGGGCGAAGAAGCGTTGAAAGACATTGCCGTTATTACTTTGTTGTCGTCGTTGTTGTTGTTGTTGTTGTTGTTGTTGTTGTCTGTCGAACGCTCCGCAATTTATGCGAAACTGAGGATATCTTTGGATAATCGCGCACGCGTAAATGTGCGGCATATGAAACCTCATTAAGGCTTCGATAGGTGTTTGTAAACTGACCAAAATATCGCGTAAAGACGAAACCATCGGTATCGCAAATTGAACGCGATGCCTATTCCGTAAAACTATGCCGTCCTCGTCGACTAAACAATTAATGCCGGCGATTAACATTCTCCCCGAAAGCATCGCTATAAACGTAACCAAGTGCGTCTGCTCCATTCGTTTATAGCACTTCCTTAACCAAATAAACAACTTATTCCCTCGTTGGATCTCTCTCGAATAAAACACCCTCATTTCGCATCCTAAAACGGTCTCAACGATATACGCGAGTCTATTAAACTCCCTACAATCCAAATCCGCCGCTTGAGGAAGCAAAGTGTTCAATAAAGTATCTCTCCAAGCGGTCCAATATTGCCTCGTGCGATCCTTCGCCGTCGGTGCGAACCATTCCATAACCTCCTCTCTCCTACTCCTTCTCGGTAAGTCTCGAAACTCGCATTGACATACGCGACACCTCGTCTCCTGCGTGCCCGAATTTCTCATCGAAACCATTTGCCAATGCCTTAAACATTGCAAGTGCACGAACCCGGCCGATCCGGAACATCTACAGGGAGAGCACATGCCATCTATATCGGTCCCGAAACAAAACCTACACTGAGGTTGTTGCTGCTGTTGAGATTGTCGCTGTTGTCCTCGTTCTCTTAATCTTTGAATCATTAAATCATTCGTACCTTCTTCATCTGGCCGTTCCTCTTCTTCCTCTTCTTCTTCTAAAGTTCTTCGTAATATTGGTCGTTGCGAAGCAGGTAATTGAAAAGGTCTTCTTCCACGTCGTTTACAGATTTCAATGAACCCGCCGGAGAGGAGGAATACAGTGAATCTTACAGTGCCTTTGTTTATTTGGAGAACCATTTACTATCTCGTCAATATCGTTATTGCGATTATTGTTCAATATTTCGTCGTCGTGTGCTCTTTTTTTGTGTCGATGACGACGATGAGGTGGACGTCAATAATTAATAATAATTCGTTTTATGAAGATGAACTATGCTTAAGCGCGCGAGTACGAATCTTTTTTTGTGTACTTTTTGTTTTTGCTGTCGTTAAAATCTATCATCTAGTAAGTTGACGTCTTTGATTGGTATTTCAATTCGCTCATGTTATTATTATGATTATTATTGTTGTTGTTTATTGTTGTTGTTTATTATTTATTTCGCGTCGATTGTAGTCGCGGGATTTGCGTTTGACGACGACGACGATGAAGACAAATCTTCGGTAGGTGTATCTTCTTCACCAAAAGGCGGCGCGTTCTTCTGATAATACACTAACGCCATTAAAGCACAATCGGCAGTGAACACACCGGCGAAACTCTTCCAAACGAACGGAATTAAAACATTGATTAAAGGAATAGCGATGAACAAAACGTTCAAGGCGTCTTTTTCCTTCAATCCGCAATCGCGCGCTCGTAAACTTGGAACGGTGAACATCCACAGCGACCACATGCCCATCAATCGCGCAATCGTCGGTTCCTCCGATGGAAATATGACGTTATAGGCCAATAACCCGCCAACCAAGATTGCCAAATACGCCTGTACTTCGAATATTTTATATAACACTGTACCCTTTTGTGCTGGATTTTTCTTCCTCTTCGCATCGCCCGAGCCCGATGGCGCGAACGTAGTCGCAGTCTTCTTCACGAATTTGTTCAAATTTCTGTCGAAATCCGATCCTTTCACTATCGTATCCTCTTCGTCACTCGATCGTACCAATACTTTATTTTTATTATTATCCTTATCGTTACTAAAACTACCACTTCTTCTCCTCGTCCTGATTCTTCTCGAATTCATTGCATTACTATTAAGCTTTCTAAAAGTCAAAGAAGACGAAGAAGAAGAAGAAGATAAAGACGAAGATGAAGAAGATCTGATCATTGTTCTCGTCGTCGTCGTCGTCGTCGTACCAGTTACTCCAACAAGCGCCGCCCTCGTTGTCTGCATCATATAATAAATCAGTTTTTTTATTTGGGAAAGATTTTTGCTGCAGCAGTCTAAAAAGTACAAGTTTAGGGTTTCAACAATTTTGGAATTTGGCCTTGATTAGCGATGAGCGTTTTTTTTTATTCTTTTTGTTTTGAGTGTGGATCCTCTTCGAGCTCACATTTAATCAACTATCAAAATAAAAGAATCGATCGCATCGTCTCATAGAAACATAAACGAAAATGGTCAGTTTTTGAAGCCCTCGTCGTGTTTTGTTACTTTTAGCGCGATCGTAGCTATGTGACGTGTTTCTTTCGCTCGTTTCTATTTGTGAAAAAAATAGAATGCGCGTTATTTCTTTTTTTGTGTAGAGATCTTTAAAAGGTCGAGATAAAATTATATATAATCTAATCGCGTTTTCTCTGACATTGAATCGATTAATAATGAACGTGATCAGGTCGTTACTGAATTGGAACAGAAAGAGAGTTTGTTCAAGAGGATTTTGCAGAAAGATGCTCATCGAAAAGTGGATAGTCAGACGCAGAATCGAGATGCAGGGAAATGGGCAATCGAAGAAGGAAAGAGGTTGAAGAGCTTAAGAGAGGCAAAGTTTCGTACCTATTTAAATAGTCACGACAATACTTTAGATAATTTAACGAGAGCGTTAGCGGATTTGTTGAGATCGAACGAAGAGCCTGATTCGCCAGCGGATTGGCTAATCTATAGGTTATCCAAGAAAAATGATGATGATGGGAATACGTTACGCGAAGTGCAGGAACGCTTGAACGAGCAAGTGAAGGAGAACGAAAAGTTACGCGACGAGTTGAGAGAAGTCGTTGAAGACGCAAACGAAATGGCAGACTTGATAAGGGAATACGAAAGAAGAGAAGAAGAAAGATTGGCAATAAAGTCAGCTAAGAAAGAGTTGACCCGGGATAGAAGTAAAATTTTGGGACGGCCGCAAAGTCCTTCATCGTCATCGTCGTCCGATGCTTCTTCGCTAGGTTTGCCCAGATTTAACGAAATTCAAGAGAAAATACGGAGGCAGCATTCAATAAAAAAACCTCCGTCGCCTACGGCATCTGATATTCCTCCATCAAATTATTACGATCAGTTTGTGAATGATCGTCTAAGAAAAGTAGCCTATCGCCAAAAATATCGGTTTCTCAAACAATTGCGCGAAAACCAACACCGTTTTTTCTAGCGATAATAATATTTAGCAATAATGTATAATTTTACGGTATAAAAACCACCTACTATTGTGTACTAAATTTAAATCAAACGTACAAGCTCGGCGCAAAGACGATGCCGCGACGTAAAAGATCTGCACCCTTTTCAAATTTTTCGCGCAAGTTTTCGTCCCCGCAAGCCATGGCAGCTCTACCGAGTTCGAGCATTAACTCGTCCAATCTTCTCATAGCGCGAACAATCGTACCTTCGAATAAATCAGTTCGTAATAATATTTCTGCAAACGTCTTCCCTCCGGCCCAATCGTAGACGATTTCTACTAAAAATGTTCGAAACGAATCTACATATTTGTCAACATCAATCTCGAGTTTTTGCTCGAGCTGCGTTGATGCAATTAATTTCGCGGCTTCTAAAACGCCTTGAATTGGCTTTTCTAAATTTTTCGCAATCGTCGGCTTCTGATTTGACTTTTCTGTAGGCACAAACATAGAGCACAAAGCGACGAGTTCTCTAGGATTCGCTTTCGCAAAAGCGCCGTTGAACATGAGTTCAGTTGCTAGGAGTTCATCAGCGGTATCGATTTCGCACGCACATCGACCTTTTGGTAAAACTACGCCTTCTTGATCCACGTGACTCAACTTTCGAAGAACTTTCGATCTCGAGGACAACTCGTCTCGAAACTTGGAAAGCTCTGATGTTTTAATGCGCGAAGATAGGACTCTAGAACGTTCTTCAAGCGTCGCTTTCTTCTCGAACAAAGCTTTTTCATCTTTTTCATCATCTTTTCTGTTCCTTTGAAGTTGCTTTTGCTTTTCGTAATACTCGTCTTCGTCTTCGTCTCCGACTTCGTATAACGCATTCGTCTTGATTTTCGAGCGAATGGTTTCCAGTTCTCGAACGTTCGATGCGTACGAAATCTCGACACATCCCAAATCATTCACGGCATGTAAACTCGGTACATCTTTCAAACCTTTCTTCTCTTTGAACGTTTTAACAATCGTTCGAACGCTTTCGTATACGTTATCTCTAGCGGTTGCGTCTCTCAAATCATCAACGAGTTCTAATACTAATTCACCTATGCTGGAAACTAACGCGAGGCTCACGGGGACTATTTCAGTCGTATTTCTTTTACGCTTATTCTTATCTTTCTTCTCACCCTCTAACACAGTCCCGCCAGCGTCGATGTTTAAATCTGCTGGAGTTAAAACACCCTCGGATGCACCAGGTCCGACGCGCATCAAGCAATCAATAACAACCGTCTCCGGTGAAGTGCATTTTAAAGAAGGATCGATGCCACGCATCTTTAACATTTCATCTGAAAGCTGATACGCATTAACAACACATCCCCATCCAAAATCATCGTAGCCGTTTCTAACTTTTATGAGTCTTCCTGGAGTGAGAAATTTCATTGCTCGATTCGGTTCGAGTTCGCTCGATTTGAGTTCTTTCTCGATCCTTCTCGCTCGTTCAATGAGCGTGCCATATTCCGTGGATTCTTTGCTGATTCCTTTTAACTTTTCGTCGATGTTCGAAATGTCCTCAAGAATTCGGTTTCTTTCAACTTTCATCAAGGGAACCGCTTTCGCGTGCTGATAGGAATGAAACGATCTTTGAATGACAAACTCTGCGTCCATCGTACCGCTCGCGCTCTTTAAAAGATTCAAGATTGAGTAATAACTTAATTTAAATTCTGAATTTAAAGCTTGTGGTTTCCCTTGAAGCATTTCACGCATCGCGATTTCTTCCATTTTCTCATCCGCCATCACAATACAAATTCCTCGATCGTCTTTACCTCGGCGTCCTGCTCTTCCCGACATTTGCGTATATTCGCCGGGGGCGATGACTCTTTCTTCGGTACCGTCAAACTTTTTCACCGCAGTGAAAACAACCGTTCGCGCTGGCATGTTTAATCCCATCGCGAACGTTTCAGTGGCGAAGAGACATTTGATTAAAGACTCGCTAAATAGGATCTCAACCAACTCTTTCAAGCATGGGAGTAAACCTGAGTGGTGAATTCCAATCCCGGCTCTTAAAAGAGGGAGAATACCTTGAACTGCAGGCAATTTTCTATCTTCATCATCTAAGCATTTTAACGCGTTTTCGTAAACTTCTTCCACGGCTTCGGCTTCTTCTTCGTCGTTGAAATTAATTTTCCTACATTGTTTGGCATATTCTTCGCATTCTCTTCTGGAGAATGAAAACACGATGACTGGGTAAAACTCTTTGTTCTTAATCATTCGAGTGATGCGCAAAATATCCGATTCATCTTGCGTGTTGCCATGTTGTCCGTTCCCTCTTCCTCCTCTTCCACCACCTTCTCTTCCTCTTCCTCTCCCTCTCCCACTTGATGCTGCTGACGCGCTTTTAGTATTATTATTACTACTATTTCGTAACGCACTTCTCAATTTTTCAAAATTCTCACGTCTAAAGTTTCCAATCTCATCTACGATCAAATGCAATCCTTTCCCACCTTTAGGGAAACCATAATGTTGCAACGGCGTCGGTCTATGATCGGTATAAACGACGTGCACGCAATGTTCGTGTAAGCTCGCGACCCATTCGGCGAACTCTAGAGCGTTTGGTAACGTCGCCGATAGAAAGACCAAACGCGCGTTCTTCGGCGCGAAAACGATAGACTCTTCCCAAACGACCCCTCTCTCGCGATCTCGCATATAATGAACTTCATCGAAAATAATCCATCTCACCTCTCTAATCACTTCACCGCCTCGATATAGCATCGATCTCAAAACCTCCGTAGTCATCACTAAACAAGTCGCGTTTGGATTAATTACAGTATCTCCAGTCATTAATCCAACGTCGCCGAACTCTTCCTCTAACTCCCTAAACTTCTGGTTACTCAACGCCTTCAACGGCGACGTATAAATCACTCTTTGCTTATCTCTAAAACTCATCGCAATCGCGTATTCGGCGACGACGGTCTTCCCGGCCGAAGTATGCGCCGCGACCATCACTGACTCCCCTCTCTCTAAAACCGCCACGGCCGTAGACTGAAACGCGTCGAGTTCGAACTCGTACTGTTTCGCATACCTCTCCTTCTCGAACGTTGGGTTCTTCAACAAAGCTAACTCTTGCTCGCTATATTTCACCGTTTTCGGTATCGCTACTTCGTGTACGCAGGACGTCCTTTTTTGCTCGCGATATTTCTCTCGCGCTGCCTCTAAAACCTCGCCTTCATCGTTATCGTTATTATCGTTATTAGTAGTATTATTCGTAGAACCCTTTTGTACTCCTTTTGTTGTCGTTGTTGATTTATTTCCTCGTCTTTGTCGTCGCAGTCGCTCTTGCTCTTCCGCATCGCTCGCGCGCTTCTTCACGGCATCCCTGAACTTCTTCGAAAGTTCGTTCGGTTCAGTCTGCGCGGTCTCGAACGCCTCCATTCGTTCTTCTTCTCTCTTCTCTCTCTGCTAACGCGTAACAAAGTAACGCGCGTTCTTCCTCTTCCTCTTCCTCTTCCTCTTCCTTTTGAAGATGATGCTGCTGGTTTTTCTTTTTGAGCACTTTTTCACGGGGAGACTTTTTAGACATATGACTTAATGTTCTTGGTAGACTTTTTAGACAGAGTGTTGGTAGAGACTTTTTAGACATATGAATTTTTAGATGTTATGTGGTGACTGCCGAGAGCTCTCGTGCAACGCGTCATTAAACGAAGGCCGTCATACGTCGTCTCGCGGTGCGTACTTTGGCGAAGAAGAAGAAGAAGAAGAAGAAGAAGAAGAAAGGGCTACTGTTAATATCTCCGAAAGTTTCGTTTCCAAGCCTCCATCACGACACGAAAGCACGGTTTGACATCATCTACCGCGAGAAAAAAAAAGGAAATGAGCGCCTGGAAGTCTCGAACAAAGACGAAAGCAAAAGCAAAAGAAGAAGAAGAAGAAGAAGAAGAAGAAGAGATCGAGCAGAACGGAATCGCGTTCGAGCTCGCGAAGAAATGGCTGAAGATCGCGAAAGAGAACCAGACATATTCGAACGAAAGATGGTTCGAAGAGTCCAAGAGAGAGGAGGCGGATGAACGACTGCGCGATAGCGCGCGGAAAGGGCACCACGGGAGGTTAGGGGTAGGCGCGAAGTTCTCAACGCACTCGAAGCAAAAGAGGATCATGGAAAAAGCCGTTCAGTCGAAGGGAGTGTTCAAGAAGATCGAGATCGAGTCGAGGCAGAGGCACGAGCGAGAGCAAGATTTGAGGAGGGCGATGATGGACGATAGCGATAGCGATAGCGACGTGAGAGGGAAGAGTAATACGACGGAGAAGAAGAAGAGGAAGGTTGAGGCGTTTAGTTTAGATACGTTTAGGGATCAGAAGAAGAATAAGAATAAGCGGTGACACGATGATGTCTTCCACCGCCGCCGCGCGATGAATAGCAAGTAGGAATATAGATTTAGATTTAATTATTATACGATTGCATCTTTCATCTTGGCGTTTTTGATGTTGTTTATTGCTTCTCTGAGATGAAAATCGTCGTTAACGTCGTTATCGTCGTCTCCGAGACTAAAGTCGCGTAACTCGGACGACAAAGAATTCTTCTTCTCTTCTCCTTCGTCGTCCTCAAATTTATTGTTATTCGTATTACTATCGTCGTCGACTAAACTCGGTCCGTGGTAATATCCTTCTATAGCTATAGCTGCTACAATAGTGCCCAAAAATAATTCAGCTCTCATGCTTTCTCCTAAATACGCTATGGAAACGAACGCGACTATGAACAAAGAAACGGTCGTCGCGAACGTTTTAGCAATGACGTCTAAATATTTCATAACCGCCGCCGTGGCTAATCCGCCAAACGCGGAATTCAAAATCAACACGAACGAAGCGACCGTGTGCCCTCTGAATAATACTAAAAAGAATCCTCCTTCAAAAAATTTCGTATCAAACACTAAAGAAACGAATGTAATAGCCGTTCCCCATCCGTATAACAAACAATTTTGGAAATAGAACGGATTTGTAGTCTTCTTCAAGAACATTTCGACGAGTACGCCGGCTAACGAGCTCGTCACGACTGCAAACGACTCCAAGAAATACCCTTGCGTAATCCTCCCTACATTATTATTACTATTATCATTCATTAAAAGAACCCTTCCCTTCCTTTGTTGTCCGTGATTTCCAGCGAACATGTTCACGTTATCCGCTCTATGCACATCCGCCGCTCCAGCCCCACTACTACCGTTCATTTGCGATACCATGCATCCAATGGTCAACAAAACCATCATCCTCCATTGCAGTTTGGACAACTTTTTATTCATAATCACCCTAAACGCGACCGCCGTGCACACGATCTTCAATTGGTTCAACATTTGATACGAAAACGCGCCAATGTCTGCGATGACGAAAAAGTTCAGATTATTACTCACCGCATATAGCGTCGCCGGCACGGCGGCTAACAGCACAGTCTTCTGCCCATAATCCAGCCTATCGTTATCACTAGTACTCATACTACTCATACTACTTGTATTCGTTCGTCGTTGTCTTAAGAACAGCGCGATCGATAGCGATAACTTCATGAACTCTGCGAAGAACGGAACGCTTAACGAGTTATAGGCGAACGACGAATTCGAGGTATCGTCAACCGCCGTGTTCTCGTTCAAAGTGAACTGAGTCAATAAAGAAAGAGAACACGTGCATAAAATTTGGAACAGTAATAAGAGTAATTGCGTTTGCGTGTATGGATGATGCAGTTGTCGTTGTCGCGCGAGCGTTGCTGTCTGCGTCGTCTGCGTCATCTTCGCTTTTCCAAAACTCTGCCGTGGTGTCCTGTTTATGACGAACCGCGATTCGATTATTTCGCGAGAACGAAGAACGCGGAAGAACCGAAGAAGTGAACGAACGAGAATAATAATACTTACTTCGCAACGTCTTCTTAAGAACTTCACTTCCTCTGAGAGCGATGAAACGAGGGTAGTTTTGTTTGCCTGTCTAGCTATTGTCGATCAGTCCTTAATTGATTGTAACGCGTATGGAAGTATTCAGTAGTAATATATTATAAATAATATTATTATTCAATCACGGCGTCGATTAGACCGAACTCGACCGCTTCTTTCGCACCGAAATAAGTATCTCTCGTCATGATCCCTCTCAACTCTTCGTAGTCTTGACCGGTATATTTCGCGATGAACGCGCTTTGCGCTTTCGCGTTTCTGTTCAACTCCAACGCTTGCAATTTGACTTCGACCGAAGTACCGGATAAACCGCCTAATGGTTGCGCCAAGATCATGCGAGAGGATTTCATTGAATATCGTTCTCCTTTTGTCCCAGCGGCTAATATCATCAAAGGCGGCCCTGCGACGCATCCCATCGCAACGGTCTTAATCGGACACTTCACGAATTCCATGCAATCGACAATCGCGATGACGCAATACTGCGTCCCGGCCGTTGCGTTGATATACACCGTAATAGGTTCGTCCGGATCCTCGTGCTCAAGTGCAAGTAACTGCGCGCATATCCTTGACGTTGACTCTTCGTCAATCCGTTCGCCAATGAACACGATGCGATTGTTCACTAAGAACGTGAACAAATCTTGTTGCGATCCGTCAGGTAATGGGACGACTATTGGTACAGTCTCCGGTCCACACGTCGTCGCGCTCGATGATGATCTCGCTCTTCTTTTCAGTACTAACCGTTTCTTATTCTCATTTTTGTTCGATATCGTCCTCGTTCTACTCATCTTATTCCGTACTAATTGTTTCCTAAACGCACTGTTTTCATCATTCGAAGTCGTAGGAGTGCGCGATACTGATGCCGTGGCCGATGTCGACGCGAACATTCTTCTCCCTTCTCTCTCTCTCTCTCT
>Ga0115004_10001519_pt1 | contig 19061 bp, 17 predicted proteins | sample ArcticOcean_MG_C_10_FD_88737 | JGI IMG/M metagenome (GOLD analysis project Ga0115004, IMG submission 88737) | Marine microbial communities from western Arctic Ocean - ArcticOcean_MG_CB11_90 | ecosystem: Environmental > Aquatic > Marine > Oceanic | place: Arctic Ocean: Canada Basin | collected... | reverse complement strand
GTTTGTAATAGTAATAGTATAAACGTAAACGTACGATAAAAAAGTTTCGCTTACAATCACTATCGAACGACTGATTCGTCTATCACTACGTACTCCCTCGTCGACGTTCCAAATTGTAAACAGTCTTGACCCTTCAATCTGTAATACTTCCTCGCCTCGAGAACTTTACCGTTCAACTTTGTCTTATTCGTACTCCCTAAATCCATTACATACCCAGCAACATCATCCTTCATTTCCCCATAGACATCCATGGTCCTCTTATTCCGAAACTGAATCACCGCGTGTTGCTTCGAACAACTAGGATGATCCGTCGGCACGTCGCAAGCGTCTCGATCTCGTCCGAAAACAAACCTCGACATCGCTCTCAACCGCAGCGGTTTCTCGCATTCGTCGTCTCCTTTAAACACGTATAAGCGTAATTTCAATCTCTCGTTCGGTACTATTTTATCTCCCGGTTCGTCGTAATCGATCGATTTTCCTTTCTGATTCATGTTACTCTCTTGCCTTAACAAATCCGAGAGCTCGAACGTCGCTTTCTCTTTCGGCAGCCTAGGTAAGTCGTTCGCATCGACCAAATCCTCTAACTCGTTCCCTTTTTCATCTACTCCGAATCTCAACGCGTTCTTCTTCTTCTTATCTCTAACGTCATCTAAATCATTACTTGTTTCTCGTTTAATGACTCGTTCTTCTTCTTCCTCTTCTTCTTCTTCTTCTTCTTCTTCTCGTCGTCGTCGTCGTCGTTGTTCAGTTTTTTTATTCAACCCGTGTATTGCGCTATCGTCCTTTGACAGCGTCGGTTCCATTTCAATATATCTAATGTTCTATGTATAGTATCACATACATGCGATTAAAAAAGCGGTCTCTGGCAGTAGAAAACAGACACGCGGTGAGAAGGGAGAGAGAGAGAGAGCGCTCTTGCGTCTGATGGGAGTATGGCGAGTACGTTTAAAGAGCGGCAAACTACTTTTAAAAAGTAATAAAGCGACGAATGCCAGTTTTTGGCATTTGGCTGTTTTAGAATAATTAGTTAATCACTGAATGTAATTAATATATTGATATATTAATTGAACGTGATGCGCGTCACATTCGAGCGCATGTCGAGTCAATCAATAAAGCAATCGAAGTCATCTGCAAAAGCGACGAAGAGCGAAAAAGGGGAACGCATGAACAAACGCAACGCGAAAATGAACAATCATAATTCGAAAAGGTAGGACCGCGAGGACGAGGACGAAGATGTTAAAAATGATGAGAAGAGTCGGAGTACGGGAACAGTTTGAGATATTCACCGCGAAGAAGAATAAATCGATCTGGAACAAAGGAGAATTAGTGACGCAATTGATGTTCGTTGTGTACGTCGTTTCGTGCGTATACTCAGTCGGTCGAAACACGGAGAACATATCAGCCTGTGGATATAACCAAGTCGTGCCTTGGTACGTCGGGTGCTTGTTCTACTGCTCGGCGACGGCGAGTAATCACTCCTTAATGTGGTTCCTCGTGAGAGCCGTGAGAACGGATGAGACAATCACGAGAGCGAGTTTGAGGATGTTTATGGGTGCAGTGAGCGCGTTCGCGTTGTATGGGACGATGTATTTTCCTAGATGTTTTTGGACCTTACATCAAAGTTGCGTCTTGGCCTGGGCGTTGAGTACTTCTTCGTTGATGTTGATCGAGATTAAGACGACGACGACGAGCGGCGATGATGATGATGGTACCGTAAGACATGATAGTAGTATAATATCGAAAAATGGAAGTGATCATGGTGATAATAGCATTACTATTATCAATAATAGTAATAATAGTAGCGAACTGTTGGCGCAACATCATCAAATGACGAAAGCGCCGACGAAGGTTTACCTATTCCACGTCTTATGGTTCACTGGCTTCCTCGTTTGCTGCGTGCTATATTATCAAAACAATTACGCGTTTTTCTTTGGAGAATCAATGGCGAGCATGGCCTTCAGTGCATGGGCGATGTCGAAACATCTCGGTATAGAAGGCAAATGGAAACCGAGGAAGTACGGCTTAAGAGAGTACTTCTCAGACGCGCTCTGCGGCTGTCTCTTATATTACTTCTGCGAGAAGTTAAATCGCGTTCGGCTTTGTCCGAGGAATAAGCTCGTCATCGGGCCTTCGCTGATTCCCTCTCTATCGTCCTTCTTTCAAACGTAGTTTGTTGTATGCCGCTATTATAATTTCTCGCGTTTCATTAAAACGTTCCTATACATGCCTCGTCACTGGTAAGTACGCTCGCCTATACACCTAGTAGGTATTCGCAGTGCCGGTATCATAATTTCTCACGTTTCATTAAAACGTTCCTATGCATGCCTCGTCACTGGTACGTACGCTCGCATATTACCTAGTACCTAGTGCCGACGTGTGCTTCACTACTTTCCTCCCCATCACAACAGAAATAAAAAAAAACTATGTTCACTATGTTCACTACTAAAACGATATCATTAAAAGTAACGCACGCGCAACAGACTCGAACGAAAAGATCTACCGCTAGGTTCACGGTATACTCCAGAGCCGTTCGAACCGGTTTGAAGTTATCCGATCTCGACGCGAAGAGAAGGGCGATGTTCGACGACAAAGAAAAAGGCCGAATTTTGATTCAAGAATTCGCTGGGGATATGTTCGCCATGAACAATAAGTGCTCACATTTAGGGTTGCCTTTACAAGGAAAGACGCCTTTGTTCTCCGCCGAATGCACGAATAAAGGAGAGATCGTTTGCGCGGGTACGTATTGGTATAATAATCATCGTTTACTTCTTAATGACTTCTTTATCAGCGCATGGAACGATGTTTAAATTGACGGATGGAAACGTCTCTGGCGAATGGTGCCCGAAGGTGCCAGTTCTTCCGATTATCGGGAAACCGATGGCTGGAGAGCCGAAGAAGGCGGAGGTGTATAAGGTTACCGTTTCTGAGTCCGGCGAAATCATTCTCGAGCTTTAATTGTTCATGCAACTGCGCTTCGTACGATTGCGGCCGCTGCCGCGCGACTACATACGACAAATACGTAAAACGCTCGCCTCCTCGCGCCCTTTGGAGCTTTACGTAAAGTCAATACCATTCATGACTCTCTGCCATGGTCGTTCTGTTCCAAAAAATTATCAGGAAAATGTTGCGGTGTGCTCGTTTAATCGATCTCTTTACTACTATACCGTTAACGTGCCGCTTTTGTTTCTTTGCTCGAAAACACGCTCCATACTGTGCAAGCTCGCCCTGCCATCCGCTTTTCATGAGAAGAGCTCGATGGTCAAATTCGTTATTAAATAGACGCTTTGGCAACGACGACGATAACAGTAAATAAACAAACAATGGCAAAAATCTTAGACTCGTGGTTATCGTTAACGTTCCTGTTTAGTTGTTTAGGTTTCACCGTCATGGTCATGAAGAACAACCATTCGCAGGTCTCGCTCGAGATGAACGACAGCGGAACGAACGAAGACTTCTTAGCGAACAACAATAATAATAACGATGATAATAACAATAATCAAAGGTTAGGAATGTCACAAGCGTATCATTCACACACGCACCCGCTATCGGATGCGAGCAGACTCGCGAGAGATCGTTTCGAGAGCGGCCAATGGCGGTTCGAGGATCGACCGAAACCATTAAGCAGACAACAGGGCGAAGACGTGAGGAAAATCGGGTGGGTGTTAGTGGACGAGCGCGAGAGCGGGGAGTCGCAGAATCGTCGAGCGCAGAAAAGGGAGGATCAAGATTATGAGAAGAGGACGAGGGTTACGAAGGAAGATATTGATGTTCAGGTCAATGGCGATAGCGAGTTTAATGGCGAGACCGGGGACGATAGTACTAATAGCGAGGATGATGATAGTAATAAAAATGAGTGTGAAGCGAAGACGCCGTGCGGAGTAGCTTTTGAGAGCAAAACGAAATGCGTCGATTTATGCGAAAGCGCGACGTTTGAACCGATTGAGATGCCTCGAGCGAGTGATGAGGAGAAGAAAGATGCGTTTTATTTGAAGACGCATTTTGATTACTTTCAAAGACGTCGCGAGAGCTGTCCAAAGAATGGGGTAGATCATACGGCGGTAATTTATCACGCGCCAGAGCGAGTGTCGGTGGGGAAACATTTGGCAAATGTCGCGAGCGGGTTAGCGCGCGCATCCGCGTTTAATAAGACGTACATTCCAGGGAGACTTTCGATGCGACAATGGACGTCTGCAAAAAGGTGCGGATTAAACAGAAACGTCATGTGTTACTTGAAACCTTTCTGCAAATGTTTGTTAGACGTCAGAGATAAGGAGGGACGACAGATTGGTGCATCTATGGCCGGGACGGCGATGTTTGGCGCGAACGGATTAATGGACTTTTCGGTGTATAAAACAAAACGTAGAGGCACGTTAATGTACCAGGCGGAAGCTCTATCCTATGTATTTGACCCAAACAGACGAGCGCAAGCTGTTATTCGAGCCGCTTTTCGAGATTCCATTCATCACGCCGTGGAAAAAAATAGCAATTTTGAAATGCCTGAAAGAGACTCGGGGCATCCGTTCGGAAAATGCGTTGCCGTACACGTTCGAAGATCGGGATGTATTCGAGATATCGATAGTCACGAAAACCCGGATAGAAAAGAAGGTTTATGCGTTTCTCCGAAAAAATACATCGAGAAAGCGAACGATTTTGCGAGAAAATACAACTTACAATCGATCGTCCTAATAACAGACGATTTAAAAGTCACCGCTCAATGTTCTTCGAACACAGAGTTCCCTTGCTTTTATACGACGTCCACGATTCGCTTATTACACGACGTCGAAAACGACGTGAACGAGAACTTACCAACGTTTCGTAAATTGTTATGGAAAGATTCAGGTAAAGACCGAGCGGTTTCAGCTGCTCTCGCTACTGTAATCGAACTCGAAGCCGCGAGGACTTGCGACGCTTTTGTCGGTCAATTCTCGAGCGGTTTCAGTCGCATGGCATATATGCTCGTCAGCGCTCGCATGGCTACGCCGGCACCGTATCGTAGCCTAGACGACGTTCCGTTTCACTTAGAATAATATATTTAACCATTTTAGGAATAGCGCGCATCTTACTTTGGCCGATATTATATCTTTTAGGCGCATATTTGGCACCTGCCTCGGCGCCTTTCTTGACATGGCGCCTTTGCGACGTTGCGCATATTTTTCTAAACTTCCTCTTTCGACTTCATTGCCTCATTCGGATGACGTTCAGCAGAAGACTTTCTCAGACAATTCCTACGATTATTATCAACACTACTGCTAGGAGTATAGCACAAACGATGCAATCTCATTCGTTACATCGTCACAGTACTACTTCCCTCTCGTTCAATGTCAGCAGACGACTGAATCAATCGTCCGCGTCTTCTTCCGTTTTTACGAATTCGAGAACATCAAAAGTAGCCGCCAGTGATAAACATAGAACGCGCACTGTTTATGTTTCATCTGCTAATAATAATAATAATAATAATCAAAATAATAATCAAAATAATCAAAAAGAGAATCAAAAAGAGAATAATAGTTATAATAATAATAATAATCAACTCGCATCGTTTGATGATTTATCGAAAGACTTAAGAGAAGCGCTCGAGCAATTGAAACTGAAAGAACCAACAGAAATCCAGTCATTATCGATACCGTCTATTAGAGACCGAGGGGGGAACATATGCATAGCATCACATACAGGAAGTGGGAAAACGTTAGCCTATTTATTACCAATAATTGATGCTTTGAAGAGAGAGGAAACGAACGAAGGTGAAGGCGTACGATTGGCAAAGAGTAGGCGACCGCGCGCGTTGATTGTTTCGCCGACGAGAGAGTTAGCGGAGCAGATTTTTGGAGTTGCGAAGAGCTTGTCGCATACGGCGAAAGTGTCTTCGAGGTTGATTTTAGGTGGGCGGCCGTTTACTTTGCAGAAAGATAATTTAGAAGCTCCAGTGGATTTAGTTATCGGTACGCCAGGGAGATTGGTGAAACATTTAGAGGAGAAGAGCTTGTTCTTAGGGAGTTGTAAATTTGTCGTTTTAGACGAGGCGGATACGTTGTTCGAGGCCGGGTTCGGAGATGACGTCGCACGATTATTAAGGCCAGTTAAGAATAGAAACAGAGCGGGAGGCGTGAGCAGTGGTAACGATACTACTAAAGCGACAGCAGACGATGATGGCGATAAAGACGACGACGAAACTACCACAACTAACAATAAAAATAAGAAGTCGACAACGATCGTGCTCGTTTCGGCAACGATGCCAGAGAGATTAAAAAAACTCATCGACGAATCGTTACCGAACGTACATTATGTTAAAACGCAATCGTTGCATAAATCCGCGCCCGGTTTGAAACATGATTTCATACAAGTTCCGGGCTCTGAGGATAAAATAAAATATCTCGAGGATATCGTCGTCCCAATGCATGAGAGAGGCAAGCGCGTGATGGTATTTTGTAATACGGTTTCGAGTTGCGTCGCAGTTGAGAAGACGTTGGCGGAAAAAAACATAAACACTGTGCAATATCATGGGGATATGAGATCTGAGGAACGCATAGAGTCCATGAAAGCGTTTTGCGATGCGGATCCGGAAGATGATAACTTGATTTTAGTGTGCACCGATTTAGCTGCGAGAGGGTTGGATTTCGCTGGCGTTAAAGTTGATAACGTGCTTAATTTCGATTTCCCATTAAATCCAGTTGATTACATTCATCGTTCGGGAAGAACTGCGAGAGCTGGAGCTAAAGGCACCGTGACAAATTTAATCACAAAGAGGGATAAAGTATTAGCAAATGAAATTGATATTGCGGTGCGTTTAGGTAGACCGATTGATGACGCGACGAGCTCAAAAGCGGTCGCCGAGATTAGAAAGATGAAGTTAGTCGATGAAAGAAGACGAGCAAAAGGCAAAGAAGTCGACACAAAGAAGAATTTCAAGCCAAGCAATCGAGGGCGACGCGGCAGCTCTAGAACGGAAGAGGGGAGTACTTCTTCTTCTTCTTCTTCTGGCAGAGGAGGCGCTGGTGCGGGCAGAGGAGGCGCTGGTGCGGGCAGAGGAGGCGCTGGTGGAGGCAGAGGAGGCGCTGGTGGCGGCAGAAGTTCTGGGAGAGGAGGCACTGGCGGCAGAGGCGGTGGCGGTGGTAGAAGTAGTGGCAGAGGAGGGAGAGGGTCATCGTTTTCGTCGCGTTAAGTTGTCTGGAGAAATATAAAACTTATAAATAACAAGGCAAAAGGCCTCTGATGTATCTAATATAGTACGCGTTGTATATTATTACATAGTAAATTATTTTTATTACTATCGATTTATCATTATTCTTATATCATTTAATTAATTAATTATTTCTAGTCGGTATTGGATTTCTTAGAGGAGATTGTTGGTAAAATAACCCGGCGAAAATACAAATAAACAGCGCAACTAACCCCTCCATACTCGCATGTTTATCCCAAATCATGCAATTAATAATAACCGTTCCGATTTTGCACATCGTTCCTACGACCGTAAAACTCGTCGCAGAGATTAGCCCTCTCAGTAAGAACTGCGAATAGGACATCAAAACGCCAGCCGCGCAAGAAGCGCTCAACGCAAAAATCGAAGCCGTCGACCATTCAAACTCTTTCAAGATCTCGTGTTCTCTCGTGACGACTCCCAATAAGAACACTGGAACAACTGCCAACAAGTTCGTATAATAACTTCTCCCCCACGCTGTCAATTTTACGTTATCAACCGCGAATTTGATATATACTTGATCGAACGCGAAAACGACGAACCAAGCGCATACCCACGTATACGCCTTGACCTCGAAATTCGAATCAGTGAAGACATATGCAACGGCGCCCATCAAAATCGCGAACAACGACAACCAACTTCTCAAATTCGGCATTTGCCTCCCTAAAAATAAGTAATCCAAACCGGCGATTAGTATCGGCGTACTCGATCTGAACACGATAAACGTCTCCACGTTTGCGTATTGCAAAGTCTTCACGTTCGTATATAAAGCCCCTAAAAACGCGATCGCGACTAACATGAACGGTTTCACTTTCTCCGCGATCAACGGATCGCACTCGACTATGCCGGCCTCTGACATCATCTTAATCGCCACGGCCGACGTCAATAATTGACAGAACAAAACGACCGAAGGCGCTGGTAAAAAAGTCACGGCCAGTTTATTTATGATCAACATCATCGATGAACAAGTGGCGTACGCGGCTATACCAAAACTGATCTTCGCATATAACTGTGCCTGTTCTTTCTTCTCCTCCTGCGTTTGTTGTTGTTGCTCTTTCTCCGATTTCAACGCCGAAGAGCTCGGTACTTGTTGCAGCTCCTTCATCCGAAGCTCGTTTTGATTTATCTCCGATATGAAATCAACCTCTCGTTTCGAAAGCTCTGATTTTATGAATTACGATATGATGCGGGTTTACTTATTCTCTCTCTGTTTACTTTAACTCCTTTCGTGAACTGTCTACAATACGCCGTTGATGGAATAGATAGTTCTAATAGCGACGCGTTATACTTCTTTTGATTTCTATGATCAAAGGCTATCGGCTGTATTAAATAATAAATATCTCGCGTCCTTCTTCTGTGTCTTTTAAAAGTCTAGTTTTGAAAATCTTTGCCGAGACATCAGGTCTAATGCGCTCGATATCTTCGTCGAAATCGATTCGATCGGGACGAAACTTTGTAGGGAGGAAGAAAAACGTGCGAGCGAAGTTCTTGGGAATTTTGAGCGAAGAAGAGGAAGGATTAAGGATGCGAGAGCGCGAGAGCGTAATGGTAAAACCCTAAACCAGGCACCTAGTTTTCTTTGATGAGAATTATAAGATACGTACATGTAGGAGTATAGTAGTATTCCTTACTTATCGCACTCATCGGTTGAAACAGTGACACGTCTCACGATTGACTAATGATCAACCACACTTACATAAATACGATGTCAAGGAGACGGTATCGAATACAATAATTCAAATTTGCTTTCTTTCATCGACCGCGAAAACCAAACCTCCTTCTGTCCAAAACGATGTCTCCATCGGCAAAGAAGAAGAAGAATGAATACGAAGGATGGCTGCCAGAACGGGACAGGTTTGTCATAAAAGAACTCAATTTATTGCAGATGGAGGATATGGCAGAACAGTTCAGGGAACAAATAATCAAAGAACGCGTTCCGTTGAAGTTATCCGGTGGCTTCAAGGACACTGAATTCGAATGCTGTCAAGACTGGGACGACGAGTTCTTGATCGACAGAACGAAAGATGATAACGAGACCGTGAGAGTGGAGGTGAGTAGTAGTGGTTTAGAGTTCGGGAAAGGGAAGCGTGAATATATGAAATTCAGCGAGTTCATGGAGAAATTTAAGCGAGGCGATTCGTCCGTGTACATTTCGGCATCGGGCGAGCGCTTCGATGCCGTCGATGGGAGGCCGGAGATTTTAAGCGCGCCGTTGAAGAATTTAGTGAATCCGTTCAAATTGTTCGGGATCGATTTTAGGAGGAAGCAATGGTCGAACGAAAAACGCGAAAGAGATTTAACGGAGTTGAACGGGAGAGGGAAAGTGCCTACGAGACCGAAACTAATGTCCTTTAGCGCGATTTCGACGATGAATTTATGGATGGGCAGAGGTTTGAGAGGCGAGACTTCGAGTGGGTTACATCACGATTTTCATGATAATCTATACGTCGTGTTGAGAGGATTTAAGAGATTTGAGTTATATGCACCGAGCGAGTTTGATAAGATGTATATGAGCGGGGAAGTGAAGAAAGTACATAGAAACGGATTAATATGCTACGACGACGACACGCCTTCTTATGGGAAAGAATTCGCGTTGGCGAAAGAACGAGTAAAGAGAGAAGAAAAAGAACGAGAAGAACGTGGAAATGATGGAGCAAAAATGAAATGCGTAAACAAAAAGAAGCATATAAACGACGACGACGATGACGACGACGACGACGATAAAGATGACAACTCAGAAGAAGATTTCGATTTTGACGAAGAGACATTCGTGGACGATTACGTCGACTCAGACGATGAAGATGCTGCTGCCGATGAAGATTTTGACGACGACGACAAAAGAAGTAGAAATGATATTAACAATAATAATAAACGTAGAAAAGCGAATGATGATGATGATGATGATGATGATCATATAAAAGACAAAACGAAGAAAACTAGTAGTAGTAAGTTGCCGAATAACTTCAGTACGGTGGATAAAGATGACCTTGAAAAATTTCCAAAGTTTAAAGATGCGCATAAAATAACGTGCGAACTCAAGGCTGGCGAAATGTTGTTTCTTCCCGCAGGTTGGTTTCACGAAGTTTTCTCGAGCGAAAAGAACATATTTCAAACGCGCGAAGGCTTTGACGAAGGTCACATGGCTCTGAATTATTGGTTTCAACCGTATAGCGATGAGGCCGGAGAAGTCGAAGGCCCCGTCGTCACTAATGATACAAAGCCTTCGCGGCGAATGGTATGGGAGAGAGATTATGAAAATTGGCTTCGTAGACAAAAATGGTACGAACCTCCAGAAATGGAGCAGCTCGGTGAGTACGTCGTTCCCTCGGATTCAGATACAGAAGAAAGAGAGCGTGGAAAAAAATACGGACCTCCAGAAATGGAGCAACTCGGTGAGTACGTAGTTCCTTCGAATTCACATAAAGAAGAGAGAGAGCGTGTAAAAAAATACATCGACGAATAAATGAAAACTGAATATATAAGAACAGAACAAAATGCGCTATACATTTAAAAAAAGATTGATGATATTCTTCTAATCTGCCTCTAAATCCACCGCCATCGCATCCTCATCCTCTATCGCCATCACATCCTCCTCCTCCTCCTCAGCCTCCACTTTCTCTACTACCTCCTCTATCGCCGCCTTCGCCTCTCCTGGATCCAGATTTCTATTCAAATCGTAATGATAATTCATTTGCTCTTCGCTATACCTATATTCTCTCTGTTGCTCGCTCGTTAAACAATCTCTCACTTTAATCCAAAGTTCCGCGCTCTTCGTCTTATCTTCCTTTCCTTTCCCAGATTTATAAAACTTCTCCGCTTCTAAAAACGCTCGTTCCGCCTCTGCTCTCATTTCGTTCGTTAAACTCGGTACTTCGTGTTCAGGCAACGCAGGGTCAGGTCCTTTCACGTAATGAAACACGACTACGGCCCTTAACGCTATCCAAGGCCCATATTTCCTATTCACGCACATATGCGTCTTCTCGTCCAAAATAGCCATCCCGGATAACTTGGCCATTTTTTGTATCGCAATTCGCTCATCGGTTTCATAATATGCACAGACGAAATCATCGATCACTCCGATAGAGTCTATTTTCTGTTTACAATATAAATCGAACGGGTTCGAAGATTTCTTTAACTCTTCGTCTTCTTTATATCTCTCAGTGAATATTGGCCATATCTCCTTCGTGTTCCCGATTAAGACGCAAAGGCAATCTTCAGGTCCTTCCAATTTGTTCCCCAAGTTCTGCTCCGAGAATAGGGAGTTATATTGCCCTAATCGGAAAGGATGAACGAGTGCGAAACCGTCCTCTTTTAAAGCGAATTTGATGTTTTCTGTGACGTCGTGCCACTTAACCATCGCTCGTTCGCGTTTGTTTTTTTGATGACGATAGTTTACTTTGTTCGTGTAATAAATAAATAGTTTATTTTGTGTGACGCGTGTGATTTTGTGTCGTAAATTGTTTTGTATCGCGAGCTTCTTCGTTCTTCTTTATATATAAACAAGCGACGACGATGACGTTTTTTTTGAATCTCGCGCTCCTATCTTTCTTTAATATATGAACAAGTGATGAGTGCGTGGAGCATTTTTGTTCCTCGCAAACTATATAGAATTACACGCGCTCACGAACAGTTGAGCGCGCACACGCGAAATGTGAACGCAAAGAGAATCAGTCCATGTCGATATCAAAATCATCGTACGATTGCGACTGCAAAATTGGAGTCATCGAACTCATCCTTAATGGTGGGGTTTGATCCCCATCAGAGAAGAAACTGTGATCGTCTCCTCTCTTAATTTTCGCGACGCTCGAGAAGAATAACATTCGCTTCAACTTTTTGTTATAAAAGAAATAGTTGAAATTCCATAGCGACCCATCGCCATCGAAAGGATCACCGTCGTTCACCGCTGCGTACGAATACACTTCGACATCGAGTAATTCAATAGCCGTATCGATACATCGCCAAAGCTCGTCGAAGAACGGCGTTCCCCCGTTATCGGTTTGTTCGTAAACCTTACCGACGTCGAATAACTTTGCCTCGATCGCTTCTTTACATTCGCTCACGCCTACTTCTTTTGAGAAATTATTCGGACGTAAGTTCGAGAAATCATGATCTGGATACGCTTGATTCAAGGTCAGGATGAGATATATCAAAGTCTTTCTCGAAGAATGTTCGGTCAGAGGGCCCACCGGAGACGTTGAATATAAGTTCGGACTCGAGCTGAGTTCTTCGACGACGTCGGTTTCGATGACGCCGAAGTTCTTCTTATCCTGCCCAGCGAGTTTACCTATTATTATTATCATTTATTTCAGAGAAGTCAGTCGTAAATAAACACTAGCGCACACGTTTCGCTCACGCGCTAGAGTGTATGTTCCAATCACGCGCGGTGAAGAAAAGAAAGAGCGCGGCGGACCGGCAAGAACCGGTTCTCTCTGCCCATCCCTGCTCCCAGAATCGTACGAAACAAAAACAAAAACACGCGCGCGCTACTTAAAACAGAAAGACGTTAGACAACGAATGAAAGTTCTCACACGAATAGTTCTCTAAAACGCCTCGAACGATTTGCCCCCCTAAATCGACCCTGGCGAAGAAGTTATTCAATTGCTGCAGTTCCTCGTCCACTAAGAACTTCATTTCTATATCCGTCTTTTCACTCTTTAATCCAATTCGTGACCGTTATTATTATTATCAAATATGCTTAAATGATATCTACTCCGAACCAGATCGCGAAATCTATATCGCTCTCGTTTTTTAAAGCTGAACTCTTACTCGCGCGCGCGTGTTCCGCTTTCACTGAAAAAATCGATGAGCTGCGTCGATTATTATTAATCGCTTTACTATTATAACACGTTCATTATCAATGCCGTTTTTCTCCAATTCTCTGCTTAGTATTATTCTCTTCATATCCATTTATTATCAATCTGAAATTCCAAAATATTCCAAACACGCACGCGGCAAGAATCAAGCGAGTTTTGAAAAGTGTATCATCATCATCATCGCGCGTAAGAAGTAACGATCATGATCGAGCCAACGAGCAGAGGAAAAGAGCAATCCTGGGAACAGGAATACATCGAACGCATTAAAAACCTGAAATCTGGCTCAAGGGACCAATTGGAACTATTGACCGTGATTGCCGAGACCGAGGCACAGAAAAGATATAAGCGAGTCTGTAACGTGATCAATAAATACGCGAAAACGATGAAAGAGAAATATCGCCCGGCAGTGATGTATGTGATATCGAATCTATGCATGCATGAGAACGTGAAAGTGCGGAAGTTATATAAGAGCCGGTTCGAGCGAGAGATCTCGGTGATTGTTGAAAAGATATGCGAATGCAGGGTCGAGCAGTTATCGGTCGTGAAGAGGAATATCGAGAGATGGAGGGAACGGGAGGTTTTTGAGGCGAGCATATTAGATGAGTGCGAGTATCACGTGCAAAGGTTTGAGGAAGCCGCGCAACAAGCTGGTACAGAGAATAATGATAACGATGATAACGACGATGACGATGACGGTGGCGAGATTATTGGAAGATTTGGGAGAGGAGACGAGAACGCGACGACGCCGGAACCGGGCTCGGAGGAAGAAATAACGCTGAACACAGACAATGGTGTAGAGGAGAAGAAGAAGGAAGAAACGAAAGCGGTGATAATAAATAAATGGCCGAAGATGTTGCAAAATCTAGCAGTTGGCGGTGGGAGCGTTCAGAAGAAGAAGACGAAGCCCAAAAAGAATAGAAATAAAAATAATAACAACATGAACGACGACAAAATGCTCGTTAATAATAGCTTTAGGCAACAAAATCAACATCAGCAACAACAACAGCAACAACAACAACAACAACAACATCATCGACAACAACAACAACAACAACAACATCATCAACAACGTCAACAACAACGTCAACAGCAATCATCACACGGGCAAGGCAAGGCGCCGAAGAAAGTGAGTCAAAGAGAGCAGAATAAGAGAGCTAACAACAAAAAGGAACAACAAAACAAACAACGAACTGGACAAGGAGCGCCCGCGAAACCCGTATCCGAGAGATTAACTAATTAATTATGCGACGTTAAATTAACAACAACACCAATCTCTATTCACTTTCACTTTCTCTTTCTCGATAACGTGCAATCGCATATTCGCAATAGTCGAGGCAAAAAACATGGCCGCTTTCTTTCGCGACTGCGCTCGCTTTTGCATCATTGCGCGCACCGTTTTCCGCGGAAAATTTTGCTTCTCTTGGAATTTCAAAAAATACGACACTGCTATAAAAATATCTCGCGCAAGAACGAAAGACGTGATCGACGGCGCTCGATTATATATATATAATGCGCATATATTACACATACTGGTGTGATTAAAACAATCCTAAAAGAATTTTTGTGACGTAATCATCGCGCTCGCTAGAGCTTTGTAAGTCGCCCCATTCATTGAAGAGGATAACCCCTAAGCGTAAGCCGAGACGTTCTCTAAGGAGAACGTTTCGCATTGACGTGGAACCTAAGAGAGAGCGCTTGCCAGTCGAGGCAGAGATTGCGAAATGATGTGGACCATCGACCTCTAAAACGACATCGTTTCGAGAGGGAATGTGATCATTTGATTTTGATTTTGAACGAAGGAAATCATCAATCGACGCAGACGCAATGAAGAAATCTGGACGCATCAAGCCGTCTTGTACTTCTCTCTCTTCAGAATACGCAATTTTGAGTCTTCTCAAAGATTCTCCGACTTGTTCTTGTAATTTCGAACTCTGCGAATCTTTGCGTTTTTGTATAATCCATTGGTTTCTTGCAACTTTCTCGAAATCTCCTGGCAAAGCCTCTTTCGCAATCGCTTCCAGTGGCGTTTCTTTCAAGAGTAGAATAGAAGCGTAACATGCGCCCAAGCCTTTCTTATCGATGTCTTTTACGCGAATGCCGCCATTGAATATAATGATATTCTCGCAAAAGTTTTGAAGTACACTCGCGACGGCAGTTTTTTCTTCGCTCGATTCTGCCACGCACGCGTAAAGAAGCGAAAGGGACCAAAATGTCATCCACATCGATACGGGCGTCCAATATGATCTCGAATTCTTTGTCGGTGATTGCGTCAACTTTTGCAGAATTTCAATCGATGGCAATTTACCAAGCGTTGCATATGCCCAGATAAGTAAAGATGAACCTTCTTGAAAGTCTCGAAAGTTCATCGCTTCCCCTGCGCTCGTAGATGATGATGAAGTCGATAACCAAGCCGCTTCAATCTTCTCCAAAGTAGCATCACTTGGCATATACTCCAATTTCGTGAACGACCACATTATTTGAGAAGCGACTGTTGGGCGAAATGGATCAATGGATGATTCACGCTGAATAATTTTTTCACACTTATCAATCAGTGTCATTCCTGGATTAAATCTATTCTTTGCGAAAGAATTGAGAATTGGAGCGATGTGCACATTTACGTCAAATCCAGCATCACCATCACAGTCGGCTAATTCTTCTGCTCTGCTCACGGCGTATGAAAGAAATCTCGTTGGATTGTACGTTTCTTCTTCTTCTTCTTCTCCTTCGTCGTTGCTATCATTAATGGAGTCTAAACTATTATTTCGAACGTTCCCTAAACTGTACGTAAAATAGACCAAATCTAAAACGTTAAGCAAATCGAGATTATCAATCGCATAGTCTTCGCATTTTTCTAGAAACTCAGAGGAAATCTTCGAGCGAGATTTTATTAACGCCCATAGCAACGTTGTATAATCTCTTGGCTTGAATTGGGATAGTAAATTGTCATCCGTCGTACATACTTTGAAAATACTTTCTAACGCTTGAATTGCTAGTGACGAATTCGTATCGTCGTCATATGAATCATCGTCTTCCGTCTTTTCACTACCATCGATGTATACATCGCTACTGGCGACATTCATGTCCTTAAGTAAATCATCGCCTTTGAAAAAATCTGAATTAGCAGCTCTCGAGAATACTATTCTCGCAATAGCTTTAGCGCAACTTGGCAACTGCGTTGGCTTAAAAGCATATGGCGCTTCTATGATTTCTTCAAATATCGGTTTTAACGCGTCTATGATGAATTCTCTTTCCATTTTGCCTTGGACACCACCTTGATCAATAGCAGCAGCAGAACTATTACTATTTTCAATGTTCCGAATATTTGCGGCCAATCCATTGAGCATTGCAACGACGTGTCTTTTATCTACTACTTTTTCGTGTTTCTTCTGACGAACGAATTCGCTCGCGGCTTTTTCCACGAGTTTTCTTACAAAATCTCTATGAAACCCGCTACTGACTTGACCACTTGCAGATATTAGTCGCGACGCGTTCTCAAAATCTATTCCTTTTTCGAATATTTCACTGTCCATCAAGCGTTCTTTTATGGTCTTCCAATATTTGTTTCGATTTTTCGAAGCGATATCTACGCCAAAACGCGTGAGCGACCAAGTAACGATTGCAATATCACCGGCACAACACTCGCTATTTTTCCTGATAATTATCGTTTCAATAGCATCCCTCAAATGTTCTGGAATCGTTTTTCTTTCTATAGCCGTATAAGCCCATGCAATGCTAGCGCACGTACGCGGCGGCATGTATTCTGGGAATATATCCTCGAATAAAAGCGTTCGTTGCTCGGTACATACGCGTTCTAATCCATTTTCTAAACACGTCCAAGTCTTTTCAAAAATATCATCACACTTAATTCTCGTTTGAGCACTGAGTCTCGCTATGCTCCACATGATCGTCGCAGCACTTTTCGTGTTATTCGTGAACCCGTCTACTTCGGTCTTTGCGAAAACCTTCTCTCGAAATATCGCCGACTTGATTAAATGTTCTAAAGCTGCGGCGTCCCACGCACTATCTCCAGTGGTACATTTCTTCCCTAGAATTGAAAATATCGTCGATATGTTCACGACTGAAAGATCACCGCTATCATCATCATCATCGTCACCGTCATCGTCATCATTCGCGTCGTCTCGCTCATTCAACTTAAGTCCCTGCAAGTCCTTCAATAGTGTCCCAATCTCTTTCGCTCGTTGACACCGTAACAGTCGTTCGTTTATCACGTAATACTTTTCTTCCTCTTTCGAGTTCTTCTCGTCCCGTTTCTGCGTTCTGGTCGTTGCCTTGTTCTTCCTCCTTCCTTTTTTCTCCGCGCTATTACTATTACTCTCCGTTCCTTTACCATCATCAACTTCATTAGTAGCGGTGGCATCAGTAGTAGCAGTAGTACTACTGCATATTCGATTGATTGCCTGTCTTCTGTTCCTAGCAGTACTCCTGTAACTGACCAGGGATGTTCTCGTCGTTCTCGCGATCATCACTCAATCAATCAATCAATCAATGACACGAAGTGCTTCATCCCGTTATCATACAGTATTCTCTCAGTAGATATGCCGTTATTCTTTTTATGATGGTGTGAGATATTTTTTTTGTAAAAGGCGTTTTTAGGGTTTAGGGTTTAGGGTTTAGGGTTTAGGGAAAAGAAAGAGCGTTTTAATCTTACATGCATCAGGTAATAAATAATATGCGTAATAAATAAAATCGATAGTTCATGAACGCGAACGCGCCGGCATTCGTGCCACGCAGTGAACCATCATCATCGACTGAAACTGTTACTACTGATTTAGGGTTTGTAGATGATGATAGTAGTGTCAGTAGCAGCAGTACGCGTGAGCAAGACCTGGGCATGGTCAACGAGCGACCACGAATGACGAGACTCGATGCGAACTTTACGAGGATATGCTCCTTGGATTTAGGCATTAATCCGATTTATACAGTCTACGATCCAGTGAATAGGACGTCTTTACAGTTATTGCAAAATGTCCATTTTCAAGAAGTTTTTTTATCGAAGCAAAAAGCGATTGAATCTTTGCAGTCTCGCATCGATAGACGAGACTTCGTAAAAGCGAGAGAGCACTATAACAAGAACCATTTAGGGGATTGGGAACGTACACGTACGCAGTATCGAAATACAACGAAAACATTGAAGAAGAAATTGTCAAATTTGCACGTGCACTTGCATAATTTTGTGCATCATGAGCATTGCAAAGCCGCGAAACGCCGCCGCGAAACGTCTTTTCGATAATTTCGATGTCGTTATTGTTAATCCACTACGAGTGCAGCAAATTGCTCACGAATCGAAAAACGATAACAGTATGCGAAGTACCGCAAGAAGAAACATGCATTTATTGAGTCCATCAGGTTTATTTGTTGATCGTTTGAAACAAGTCGCGTTGCAAAGCGAGAGGAAAAAGTTGATTTTTGGTTTCGGTGAGCGAGGAACGAGCAAAACGTGCGTGATTTGCGGACGAATCGACGAGCATTTACAACTGAGTCAGAAGACGGTTACATGTTGTGGTCTAACCATGGATAGAGATATACGTGGATGTACTGGCAACTTTTGTGAAGCATAACAAGTCGCGTTCGCACGAGGACGAGCTGCTTAAGCGTAAAGCCGATGGAGCGACTTTATCGACTTTGTCGATTTTCGACGACCTTTGACGAGTTTATCGACTTCGGCGACTTTCGACGACTTCGGCGATTTTAGCATTTAAAAAGGCGTTTATGATATGTCCGCGGATTAAACTTATCCAAAAAGCCCATAGTTTCAATGGTTAGAAACTTCATAGGCTTGTAATCATTAAGAGATATTTTTGTGGAACGCGTTTGCCGCATTATTTCGATATTTCCCTCATCAGAACTTCTTATAATAATAAGTAGAACGTTTTTTATCCATAAATCCACGCGTAATAAATAAAATCGATAGTCCATGAACGCGAACGCGCTGGCATTCGTGCCACGCAGTAAACCATCATCATCGACTGAAACTGTTACTACTGAACCCGCTGTAGATGATGATAGTAGTAGCAGTACGCGTGAGCAAGACC
>Ga0115004_10001514_pt1 | contig 19079 bp, 15 predicted proteins | sample ArcticOcean_MG_C_10_FD_88737 | JGI IMG/M metagenome (GOLD analysis project Ga0115004, IMG submission 88737) | Marine microbial communities from western Arctic Ocean - ArcticOcean_MG_CB11_90 | ecosystem: Environmental > Aquatic > Marine > Oceanic | place: Arctic Ocean: Canada Basin | collected... | reverse complement strand
GCGGGCGGACGTGAGAGTGGGTAAGTGGTCGAGTGGGCGAGTGGGCGAGTGGGCGAGTGGGCGAGTGGGCGAGTGGGCGAGTGGGCGAGTGGGCGAGTGAGTGCGTAGGTGCGTAGGTGCGTCCTGTTATGGTACCGTGTGTCCGAAACCGTCCCGCGATACACATGACTAGACTTACGGCGCGCCCTGCGGCGGACCTTTTGCCCGGCCGCTACTCCCACTTGGTGTGCGCCTGCGCGCCGCCGAAATCTAGCTCTTCCCACCCCGCATTGGGCGTCGCCACAACCGCGTCGCCCGTAGCGCCCTGTGACACGTCGATGGTCGTGAGCCCGGGCTCAACGTCTCCCTCGTCTTCGAGCTCGTCGATGCGCGGGTGTCGGCGCAGGTGCCTAATCCGCCGCGTGGCGGCGCCCCACTTTCGCCGGACAAAGCCCCGTCGATCGGGCGGCGGCGCGAAGCCGATGAGGTGGACGCCGCCGACGGGCGCCTGCCCGGCGTCGACGACGGGCTGGCCAATGATCATGCGCGCCCACGGAATGACGGGCAGCAGCACGGAGCTGAGCAGGAAGAGCGCGACGACGAGCATCTTGAAGGGCGAGCCGACCGAGTCGGAGAAGTCTTTGAACGCCGTGCTCACCGCCTGGACGATGGCCTTGAAGACGATGGGCGAGGCGCGCTCCGCCTGCGCCTTGAGGCAGGCCTCGCGCATCTTGGCCGAGCCGCTCGCCTGCCCCGCCTGGCACAGAGAAAGCAGCGCCTCGTCCTCGTCGCGCGCGCCGCGCACCGTCGAGAGCGCCTCGAAGAAGAGCACGGCAACGCGCGCGAGCGAGTACAGCGCGAGGAGCGACGAGACGACCGCCAGCAGGCGGGCGGGCCCGAGGCGGGTGGCCATGGCACGCGCCGGGTCCGTGCTGCGTGCGCACTCGCACGACCCGGCCGCTAGCGTTGCACATAAACCGGGTGGCACCCACCTCCTTGGTAGAGCGAGCGCCGGGTGGTCGCCATGACGGTCGACCACGCCGAAGGCATCTTCGCCGTCGTCATGCAGGTGCCAAAGACGCCGGGGAGGCGGAACGCGATACGCGACGCAATCGTGCAGCACCGCGTGCTGGCGGACGCGCGCATAGACCACGCTATGCTGCACGATCGCGACGCGCGGCGCCGGCTGGCGCTCGAGAAGCGCGCGCACGCGGCGGTGCACCTGGGCGCCGGAGCGGGCGTGGGCCAGGTGACCGCGCCCGAGCTGCTCTTTGGCGACCCGCTGCCGGCGTGCGACCGGTGGGGCGACGTGGTGTCGGTGCAGCAGGGGATGCCCGACGCGCCGATGCACACGCTGGCGACGCTCGGCCAGCGGCAGCGGCCGACGCTGCCGCACGCGCTCGGCGTGGCGCCCGGCGACCGCGTGGGGCCGCACGGCACGATCGAGGTGCAGCTCAAGGGGGAGCAGGCGTCGGTCGTGTCGTATCACGACGTGCTGAGCCGGCTTGAGGCGTGCGCGCTCGGGCAGGAGACGATGGACCGAGGCACGGCGGCGCACGTCGGCGTGGCGCTCGAGCGCGACGACGACGACGACGACGGCAACGACGGCGACGACGCGACTATGGACGTTGCCGCCGACCAGGAGGACGGCGCGCGCGTGTGGCCGCCGCGCGCTCTGCGCGCAGGGCCCGCAACGGACGTCGCCAAGCTAATGGCGCGCGTCGCGGCGCACGTCGATCGGCACATGGCGCCCGCGCTGACGACCGGGTCGGCGCACGCCGCGCTGTACTGGGAGGCGTGCCGCGCGCGGCTCGACGACACGGACGTCCTCGAGGCCGCGCGTCGCGACTTTTGCGGGCTGGGCGTGTGCGGCACGTCGCAGGACCGCACGCAGCTCGCGCGGCATCAGCACTGCGCGCTGTACGTTGCGATGGCCGCGTACGTGCAGGGCAACGCGACGCTCGGAGAGGCGGCGTGGACGCTGGCGGGCACCGTTGCCAAGTGCGCGACCGTGTAGAGTGGGCGTGCGTCGAACTATGCGTTGTTGTAACACATGCTACTGGAAACTCATGCTCATGCACATGCGCGCGTGCGTCGACGGCACGGTGGTGGGACTCCCTGAAAGACCTAGGAAAGATGGACGAACCGCCGGTCACCCGGGTGGCTGCGAGCGGATCGCGTCCTCAAACAGCCGCTTGGCTATCGCCATATCGACGGAGGCGATGCACCGGTGGATGGTGCACAGGCCGCGGTGCGAGCTGGCGTGGAGCGACTTACTCGCCGGGTCGGCGGCGATCTCGCGCGCGCTCGGCAGCGCGTTGGTGAAGGCCGTGCTGTGCGGCACGAGGACCGTGCCGTCGGAGAGCGAGAGGCCGCGCTTGAACGCGTAGAAGGCGCCGGCGCAGAAGGGGCGAAACGAGTCGGCGCCGCGCTTGGCCTGCTTCAGGTACGGCGTCTGGCACGCGCCCGTCCACAGGCACACCACGAGCCGCGCGGCTCGCTCGCGAAACCGGATGCTGCTCACGACGTCGCCGCGCGCCGTGGCCGTGCTCGCCTGCTTCTGCCGCTCCTCGGCGATGACGCGCTCGACGGCGAGCGAGATGTTGTGCACGTCGTCGATCGAGGGCACGCCGCCCTGCGCGAGCGTCTCCTTCAGATACTTGCGCAGCGACGCGTCGAAGAGCAGCTCGCGGTTGAGCAGGCGCGGGTCGATCGCCGGCGCGGCCGACGCCGACGCCGCCGCGCGCATCGACCACTTGCGCTTGCCGAGTAGCTCGAGCAGCGTGAGCTCGGCCTCGGCGATCAGCGCGGCGCGCGTGTCGCGCGACGCGCAGTCGCGCTTGGACGTGCGGTGGCGCTTGGCGCCGCCGTCGGCAGGCGCCTCCTCGTCGACGCACAGCGCGCCGCGCTTCGACGCGCCGCGCGCGGCGCGCGGCGTGTCGGCCGACGGCGGCGCCGACGGCATCGTCGCGTCGTCGATCTGCGACGCGAAGCTGTACGCCCAGCGCGACGCCTGCATCATGTCGCGCTTCTTGACCCAGCCGCCGCCGTAGCCGCCGCCGGCGGTGCCCGACTGCATGTCGGGGTCGGACGACCACGTCGACCGACCCGTCGAGTGGTCGGTGCGCTCGGCGCACGCGCGGCACACCACGATGCCCGTGTGCGCGCAGACCATGTTGCCGTCACGGTCCTCCTCGGCAAACGGACACGCCGCGTCGCACACGTGGATGTCGCCGCTCAGCAGCACGACGGTGCGCGCGCGGGCGTCGGACAGCCGCGTCTCGAGCCGGTTGCGTCCCCAGTCGTCCTCGTCGTCCGAGCCGCACGCGTCCTCCGCGTGCGAAGACACCCCCTGCTCCGCGCAGACCAGCGCCCACGCCGCCTCCGCTTCGGCGAAGCCGTCGGCCTCGAGCGTCGTCATCGCCGCATCGTGCCCGTCCGGTACGGCACGCACGGTCGTGGCGCAACGGCTAGCGGCGACGCATGCGTGCGCTAACGCCGCCGCGCCTTCGCACCTTTGCGCCGAGGGAGGAGCGCGCCGCGCGGCCGAAGCCATGGGCGTGTACGTGATGAACATGCGGCACGCGCGGCCGCTGGTTGCGGCCGTCGCGGCGCACGGCATCACCGACCTCGACAGCGCCGCATGGCCGCCGTGGTACGCGCTGTTCTGCCTGCTGCCATGGCCCGACGACTTCGTGACCGCCTGCTTCTGCGCGAGCTCGGTCTACCACTTTGCCGACGACGTGGGCTTCGGCGGCTCGATGGCGCTGCACGCGTGCAGCGCGGCCGTGCTGGTCACCGCCGGGCCGCAGCGCGCGCTCGACTTCATGCTCGGCTACCTGGCGTGCGTGCACGTGCCGTCGCACTACTGGCGCTGCGCGCGCCGCCGCCGCTGGCGCGGGCTCGCGCTCGCTGCCGCGACCACTGCGCTCGCCGTCGGCGTCACGCGGAGCCTCGACCACGTCTGTGTGAGTCACGCCGTGCAGCGCGTCGTCACCGCCCACGTGTGGACCGAGTGGTGTCGTGCGCGTGAGCTTCTCTGAAGGCTTCTCAATACGACGCGACGCGGCACACCTGCACACACCCGCCTCCTCCTCCACCACCTAACCCTAAACTCGTACTATGCCCTCGCGTGGAATGGGTCGCGCGCGTGCGTGCTCGCCGCGCGGCGCGCGTCGAGTCGGAGCGCGTCGTCGATGCTGCTGGCGTACCGCTGACGAGCGTGCGACGCACGCGCTCAGAAGCCGCGGATGGCCTCGGCGATACCGTCGCTCCCGCTGGCAGCCGCCATCTGGCCGAGGTAGTGGTGGCCGGTGTTCGACTGCTGGATCTTGAGGCCGCCATTGGACGGGCCGTTCTGCATGAAGCTCATTAGCGCCGAGTTGGGATCGATCATCGACGCAACCGGCGGCGCCGTAGACGACGATCCGGTGCCGTTCTCGCGCGCCGCCTTGTTCGAGAAGTCCTTCTTCTCCGAGATGAGGTTGGCCTTGGCCAGCTCGTTCTGGAAGGCCTCGGCGGCCTTGGTGCGCTCGTCGACGAGGCCCTCGAGCTCGGTTATGCGCTGCGCCTTGGCGCCGTCCGACATGGTCAGCTCGTCCACCTTCTTGTTGGCGTCGGCGAGCAGCGTCGACGCCTCGCTCGAGCGCGAGGCCTCCTCGCGCGTCCGCTTGAACTTGGCGGAGGCGCACGAGATCAGCCGTCCGATCGAGAGGTTGGTGTCGAGCATGGAGTCGTTCTTCTCCATGTCGCCGCCCCAGCGCTGCATCGGCGCGAGCTCGTGCTTGTACGGCGCGAACGTCTCGTCGTCCATGATCTCCTTGTTGATGAACGTGTTGACCTCGTCCTTCATGCCGACGATGGCCTCGCGCTTCTGCGTGTCGTAGACGTCCGACTTGGCCTTGAGCGAGGCGAGCTGCTCGCGCAGCCGGTCGTTCTCCGTCTTCATCGCGTTGTGCGTCTCGACGGACACGCCTGCGTCCATGGAGGTGGCGAGCGCCGAGGCGGAAGGGTCGGAGGCGTCGGTCATTGCTGGCTGGTGTGTGTGTGTGTGCTCGCTCGCTCCACTTCCCCCGTCCCGTGCGACTCGGGTCTTATCTCGTCTTAGCGGTGGCGACTCACCGGAGGCGCGCGAGGAGAAGCGGGCGGTGGTGCGGACCGACGCGCCGTCGACTTCGTCAATGTAGCAGCCGCCGCGCTTCGGCTCCTCGCAGAGCGACAGCTCGTCCTGCATCGCCATCAGACGCGAACCGGTCGCCGTCTGGATTACGCTCGTGCCCAGGCTGAGCCCGCGCGTCGCGCCGCTGCGCACCGACTCCGCTGCGGTCGGGTCCTCGACCACGCCCTGCACGCGCAGCTCGCCGCGCGGGCCCTGCCACGACGAGAGGACCGTTCCGACGCGCGACCCGTGGTCGTGCTCCATCAGCAGCTGCGTGCCCGTGCCGCGGCCCAGGTTGGTCGTGTGGATCTCGGCGGCGTCGAGGTCGGCAATGTTCTTGCGTCCGCCGCGTGCGGCAGGCGGGTGCGCCACACCTTTGAACGCGAGGACCATCGCCGACGTTCCTTGCAAATACCACACCCACACTACGTTTATCACGCTTCGGCTAGCGCGGAGACGTTGCGCTTGCGCGCGACGCGGTCGAGCATGGCGAGGGTCGCGCGCATCACTGCGCGCGACGGCGGCTCGGCCTGTGCCGCCTCCTCCTCCTGCACGGGCGCGACGGGCGCGACGGGCGCCGGCGCGACGGGCGCCGGCGCGACGGGCGCCGGCTGCTCGCGCAGCGTCTGCTCGATGGTCGTCATCCGCCCGAGCAGCTCGCGCTTGAAGCGGTCGAGGTCCTCCGGTCCGACGGTGGGGCGCGGCTTGGACGGCGCCGCGCCGTAGGCCGTGCGCACCGCGTCGGTGACGCACAGCAGGCCGCGCGCGGCGCACGCCGCGTCGGTACGCTCGACGAGCACGAACGTGGGGCCACCCGCCGCGGTGCCGGGCGGGTGGTGCACGCGTGCGATGGGCACGACCCACGGGAAGCCGATGAGGCGCGCCGCCTCGTCGGCGCCCACGCCGCGGTCGACGGTCGAGTTGATCAGCCGCATCTGCGCGACGTAGTTGCTCGTCTGCTCGACGTCGAGCGCCAGCACGGCGCCCGGCTCGGCGATGCGGCGCGCAAACGCACAGAGGCTGCTGAAGCCACACTTGGCGGTTGCGTCGTCGGGCCCCGTTCGCACCCAGCCGTCGAGGTCGCGCACGGCGAGCGCGGAGTTGCCGGCGTCGCACACGGCGTTGGCCAGCCGGAGCATGTGGCATTCGTGCACCGTCGCCGGACCGACGTCGACGACGCGCACGCCGAGCGACGCCATGTGCAGCAGCGCCGAGAGCGTGATGCGATCCGGCGACGCGCGCTCCATCGCGCTGGCGTCGTCGAGCTCGGCGGCGAACACCTCGCGCTCGCACGCCTCGATCGCGGCGTCCGGCACGCGGAAGGCGCCACGCGTCTCGTGCGCGAGGACGGCCTGCGCGAGCCGCACCACGACCGGCCGGCGCGCCAGGCTGTTGGCAACGGGCTGCAGCGCGGCCATGCCCTCCACGAGCACGTCGGCCGGCTGAAGGTCCGCGTTGGCGTCGACGGCAAACGCCATCGGCTCGGGCCGGCGGTCGAAGACGGCGCAGATGGCCTCGGACACGATCGGACCATCGGTCTGCGTCGCCGGCCTCGCGTCGGGCGCCGCCGCGTTGTCGGCGAGGCACGCGGCGAGGCAGAGTTTCTCGAGGCGTTCGAGCTCGTGGTCGCTCGTGGGCGAACGCAGGTGCAGCGCGCCGACGGGGCCGTGCCGCACGAGGTGGTAGTTGCCGTCGAGCAGGAAGCCGGGCAGCGTGGCGAGCCCGCCGCCGCGCGCGTACTCGCCCACGCGCGCGCGCAGCTCGACGAGCTGCTCGGCCATGCCGCGCGGCACCGCCGCCACCTCGATGGCGCTCGGCGCGGCAACCTCGGCCAGCAGCGCCGCCTCGAGCTCGGCGAGCGGCGCCGCGTGCGCGTGGCATACCAGCGTCGCCACACCGTCGATCGACGCCGTGTACACGAGCACCGGGTGCGCGCGCCCGTTGACGTCGAGCATCGCCGCGCCCTGGATCGTGCGTTCGGCGCGCGCCGCGCGCGCAAACGCCCCAATCTGGTACTCGGTGTCGGGGTGCGTCGATGGCTGCATGCGGCCGTAGAGCCAGTTGGCCTTGCACTCGCAGCTGGCGTGCAGCAGCGCGGGCGGCAGCGCGTCCTTGGCGAAGCTCGCCCCGTCCTGCAGCATGGCGAGGCGCCGTATGGAACCGGCCATGCCCACGCCAGCCGCCACCGTGTGGGTCTGCGCGTGCGTCGCCGCGGGCGCGTCCTCGCACAGCCGTGGGAGCAGCTCCGCCACGGTTGGCATGGGCTGTATCAGGGGTTGCAAACGGGCTTCCTTTGGTAGGTACGCACGCACGTACGGCGCGAGTAGCGGCGGGACACGCAAGGCCCTCGCTAATTGCGACCCAAACCGTCGGCTGGGACCCCTCATACAAATGGCAGCGACGGCCTTCCAAATTTGCCCCAAAGTTGAGCCGCGCCTGCCGTCGCCGCTACCCGCCCTCGACCCCATCGTTGCGGCCGCGCTGATCCGCGCGAGCAGCGGCCGCGTCTACGTGGTCACCACAGACCACGACACAATTGAGGTCGCGGCGGCGCGGCGCAACCCGCAGCTCGCGCGCGGCGTCCTCATGTACGACGCGGCGACCAGGCTCATCGCCAAGCGGTCGCATGTGCGCAAGCGCTCGCCGCTCGTGCCCGACAAGCCCAAGATCGTGCCGACCGTGCCGGTGAGCCAGCCCTCGCACCTGGCGCTGCCGCCGACGCAGCCCGTCGAGACCTGCGTCGAGCTCGACCCGCCCGGAGACCACGAGGGTAGGCTCGTCGTGGCCGCCACGCTCGTCGCCGCGCTCGGCGCACCGAGCGCTGCCGAGGTGCCGTAAGCAAGCGGAACTGGTGCGTTAGAGTGGGTTGGTAGGGTGAGCTCTACCCGTTACATCTAACGCGCACCCCTTCCCCGACCCCGGCGCGCGCCGCGCCGCGCCGCCTGCGCGTACGACGGCGCGCCGCCGTCGTGCGACGACCCGGCACCCGACGCGTCCTTGATCGCCTTGGCCCTCTTGCCGCGCCGCTTCTCGCCCTCCGCGACGGCGAGCTGCTTGAGCTGCTCAATGTCGGCGAGGGGCTGGCCCTGCAGAACGTCGAGGACCCTCTCGGAGAAAACCGCGCGATCAAAGTCGTTGTACTTGCGCTCGATCCCGCCGCTCTGGATGGCCAGGTCGATGATGTCGAGGTAGCGATCGGCGTCCTCGTCGCGCGAGCCCATGATGGCGCCGAGCATGCGCGTCACGTCGCCTTTATTTTCGGTGAAGTACTTGATCACGTCGGCTTTCTCCTCGTGCGAGCCGCGGTAGGCGTCGAGGAAGAGGTCGATGTCGTCGGTCGTCAGCGGCACGCCGCGCACCGCTTCGTACGCGTCCCACCAGCTGCCGGACAGCCCCTCCCCGCCATCCTCCTCGGCGTCGTACTCGCGCCGCTTGTTGGGGTCGATCAGCACGTCGTAGGCCTCCTTGAGCTGGATGAACTTCTCATTCGCCTTGGGATCGCCGGGGTTCTTGTCGGGGTGGAGCACTTTGGCGAGGCGCAGGAACTTGTACCGAATGTCGACGTCGCTCGCGTTCGATGGGTCTTCGATGCCGAGGATCTTGTAGTGTGGCTTGTCCGCCAGCGCCGGCGCGGCGCGCTTAGGCGCGCCGACGGAGACTGCGAGTCGCGACAGGTCGGGCAGCAGCATGCCCGACGCCGTCGCCGGCCGCACTCTGTTGTGCTCGGTTGGGCTTATCCGTACGCCACACTCCAACTAACGCAGCACGCTGACGATGCGCGTCTTTATCGAGCTCATGAACGCGCACGGGCGGAGCAGCGCGTGCACCGGCATCATCTCGCGCCGCGGTAGGTAGAGGCACGCGACGCGGTGCCCCATCGGCCCGTAGCGCGTTGCCATCGTGCGCCACGCCGCCTGCTGCCCTGGGATGTACGAGTGGCGCACGAGCTGCGGGGCGCGCATCACGAGCATGGCGGCGTACAGGAGTCCGAGGTCGACGTTGGCGCGCGTCACGCGCGCCTCGATCTCGCGCGCGACGTCGTGGCGCGAGAGCGCGCGTGCGCGTCGCTCGCGCCGCTTGGCCACCTTGGTGATCACGCCGCACAGCATCGCGTTGCGCTTGACGGCGCGCTCAAAGTCGCGGCGCGCCGACGGCTCGCTCGGCGCGTAGGTCGGCGGGTCGGGCGGGTCGGCGCGCTCGACCACCGCGCCCTTGAGCAGCGCCTCCATCTGGCGGCGCCACTGCGTCGCGCAGGCCGTCGAGCAGAAGCGGCACGCGTCGGCGGCGTACACGGGCATCGGCTCGATCTGGTCCCAGTAGGCCGACTCGACCGAGCGCGTCAGCAGCGGCGCCGGGTGCGCGCCCGAACCCCAGTTGACCATGAACAGCCGGGCGCACTGCTCGTGCGCGCACTGCCGAAAGCGGTCGGGGCGGGCGGCGCGCAGCCCGGCGCACATGGCGCGCTGTCGCGAGACGAAGAGCCGCACGCGCATCGGCACTTCGGCCGCGACGTCGGGCAGCCGGTCGAGGCTCGCCGCGATCTGGCGCATCTTGGCGCCCGCGTCGGCCATGCCGTCGAGCTTGCGCAGCGTGTCGTGCCGCTCGGTCATCGCGTCGCAGTAGTCGAGCTGCTCCATCTGCTCCACGGGCAGCACGAGCGGCGTGGGCGCGCCGAAGAGCGCGAGCGTGCGCGGCACGCCGTCGAGGAAGTGGCGCGGCACGGCCACCGGCCGCTCCCCCACCAGGCGCGCCCACTCGTAGAAGAGCAGCGGCGCGTAGACGGGGCTCCGCGCGAGCACGTCGCGCGCCTGCCGGCAGAGCAGCGGCGCGTGGCGCAGCCAGCGGAGCACCGCCTCGCGCGCGTCGCCGCCGCCCGCCTGGCGCGTCATCTCGACCATCAGCGTGACCGAGTGGTTGACGAGCGCCTCCACCAGCTCGGCGCGGTCGGCCGCTAGGGCCGGCCCTCCGTCGTCGGCAACGTTGGCCATCATCAACTAGAGAGACGCGGCGCAGACGGCGTGGCTCGTCCACCGCAGTTAGCGCGGTTGCGCAGGACGCCTCCTACCGCCTCCTACCGCCTCCTACCGCCCATACAGCGCGGCAACATGGCGACGCTCCCCTCATTGCCGTCGCTGACGCGCCTCGACAAGCCGTACGGCGCGCGTGCGGCCGCGTCCCAGCGGATGTGCACCGTTGCAACCTGCTACCCAACGGGGTTGGCAGTCACGGTGCGCGGTGCCCACCCGACGACGCGCGTGCCGACGTCGACCGCCTCCGCCATGTGGTTCAAGGAGCTGCATGCGGGCTTTCGCTCGGCGCAGGGCGTGCAGTTTGCGACCACGCCGATCGAGGACGCGCCGCTGCTCCACGCCGAGACGTGCGAGCTTCTTGCGGCCTCCCGCCACCCCGGCGGCGCCTACGTCGACGGCAGCATGGCGCCGCGTCGCGTCGCCGCCTGGCTGATCGTGTCCGCGACGTTTCGCGCCAGCCCGCTCGACACGCTGCTGGTGGACGCGATGGCGCAGTGGGCCGACAGCCGCGTCGATGAGCGGCGCGTCGCGTGCCGGCTGCGCATGAGCGTGGCGGCGGGCAGCACCGCCGACGCCCTCCTCAAGCTGGCCACCGACGGCGGCGCGCGCAACCACGACCCGGCGCACCCGGGATGGCGCGTCGCCGTCCGCTGGTGCGACGCCAACGGCGTCGTGCAGGTGGACGTTGCCGACTGCCACGGCGCGCCGTCGCTGGTCACCGCCGTCGAGGTCGTGCAGACCGCCGTGCTCGCGCTGTGCGCGCGGCACCGCCTCGCCATCGACGGCGCCGCGGCGGCGCCCGTCAAGCCGCTCGCTTGCGCCAATGCCTTCCTCGTCAAGACCGCGCTGGTCGACGCGGAGTTTGCGCGCTTCGTCGAGTGCAAGGACAGCGTGACGCTCTCCGAGGCCGCGGCGCACGCCAACGCAGCGCCGCTCGAGAGCACGGGCGTCACAGTGCGCGTCTGCGAGCGCAAGCTCGAGGAGGAGGGCGTCACGTCCGACACGGCCTTCCACGGCGTGCTGCTCGCCTTCGACGGAGCGCGCGAAGAGGCGGCGGCCTTTGCCAACGAGGCCGATCCGGTGCTGTCGGTGCCGCTCGGGCCGGCCGAGGCGGCGATGGGGCTGCATCTGTGCGCGGTGCACACCAAGCCGATGCCGCTCGGCGACGCCGTGACGCTCTTTGGTCTGCGCGGCCGGCCGGGCGAGCCGATCCACGACCGGCTGCCCGAGCGGAAGCACGGCGTCGCCGAGCGCGCGCCTGGCCGCTCGTGGGTGTGGTCGGAGGCGGCGGCGATCCGGCCCGTCGACGGCGCGCTCCTCTCCGCTTTCAACCTGCGCCCGTGCGACAAGGGCTCGCTGCTGCCGACGACCGCCGAGCTCGTCGAGCCGTACAAGGAGCACGCCGCGCGCGGGTCGAAGCTGTACCTTTCGCTGCGCGCGCCGCACCGAATCGCGCCCGCGCACGCGCTGCGGCGGTGCGACTCGTCGCAGAACGAGCTCGACGCGATGCTGGACGCGCGCCCGACGGCGCCGCCGTGCGACGACCTGCACGCCGAGCGCGAGAGCGCCTTCATGGTCGCCGCGCTCAACGTCGACCTGCACTCGCGCCGCACGACGATCGGCGAGGCGTACCACTACCTGTTCGAGGCGGGCGCGCCGGCGCCGGTGCGCGAGACCATGCTGCACGCGATGGGCCAGCTCGGCGTGCGCGCCTCGCTCAGCGACATGTTCGAGCTGTGCAGCCGCACGATCCGCGACCACGTCCACGTCGCGCCGGAGCTCGTCAAGGACAACGCGCGGCTCAAGCGGCTCGCCTCGGTGTGCTTCGACGCGCTCGCAACGCAAGACTTTGCAGCGGCGGCCAAGCGGCCGGTGCCGACGCCTATCGCTTCCAACGAGCGCGTGCGCCGCATGCTCGCCGCGCTCAACCTCAAACGCGGCCAGTCGGCCACGCTGCCGCGTGGCGCGCCCGTCTCGCAGACGTGCCGCCGCGTGGCGCACGTCGTGGCGCAGGCCATGCACCGCGACGCGGCCACGAGCAACGGACCCGAGGACCTCGCGGGCGACGCCATCGAGCAGCTGGCGGCGTCGATCGTCGACGCGACCGACGACGACTGGGCCGCGGCGGTCGAGCTTGGCATCGCGCGCGTCGCGTGGATGGAGACCAAGTCGCACGAGTTCGACCACGCGCATCTCCACGGCGGCACGCCCGCCGCCGGCTTCATCCTGAGCACGACGGTCGGCGCCGACACGGTGCGCGTCGAGCGCATCAGCAACGCGGACACGCCCGACGTCTTTGCGACCGCGACGACGTTCGACGCGCTCGTTGGCTGCGCGGCGCCCAGCGTGCTGCTCGTCCAGTTCCGGGGCGCCACGGGCACGAGCGTCACCTCAACCGTCGCGACCCAGCCGCGCGCCGGGTGAGGAGACGGGGAGGGAGGGAGGAGTGGGTGGGAGGAGTGGAAGGCGGGAGGAAGGGAGAAGGGTGTCTATTTGGACCTATTCTGCGACGGTCGGACGCGTGGCGCACGCGAGACACTCACCGAACGCACCGTAACACTCGTGGCACAGCGAGTGGTCGCCACACGCGACGCACGCGTAGCCGTAGTGTTGCAGGGACGTGAGTCGGTGGCACGCAAAACAAGGATAGTGGGCGTTGATCGCGCTGCGGTCGCAGATCGGGCACAGCCCGCGCGAGGCGGCGTGGCAGTCGTCGCACACGACGGCGCGGCAGCCCGGCTGTTCGCACCGCCCCTTGGCGCGCGGCTTGTCCTCGAGACAGACGAGGCACGTGCCGACCTCCGCCGCGTCGGGGTCGGCCTCCATCTCGGCGCGCGGCCGCTTCTTGGCCGCGCGCACCGACGCCTGCACGAGCGAGCGGTAGCGTCGAAACCGCCGGCACGCCGTCGCGTTGAAGCTGCTCCCCTCGAGCATGTAGTCGGCAACCTCCTGATTGTTGTACTTGTGCAGCAGCGACGACGCGCGCAGCCGCTCGCTGCGCGACAGGTACTGCACCATGCGCTCGCTCACCACACGCGGCACGGGCACGAGCCGCTGCGACGCGCACGTGTGCAGGTACCAGCCGTACACCGGCTGGAAGGCGTCGACGCCTTCCAGCCGCAGCACGACGATCGCCGCCGGGTCGAGCATGCTCTGCAGCGGATCGGGCCAGCCGTGGACGCAGCCCACCCACGCGCATCCGCGGCACGCATTGGGCGCGAGCGTCTGCGCGTGCCCCAGGTCGCGCGCGATGGCCGCCCACGGCACGTGCACCGGCTCGCCGCCATCGTCGGGATCGGCGACCGTGTACGGCGAGAGCAGCCCCACGCAGCTGCGCGGTGGTGGACGCGGCGCCGTGAGGACGCCCTCGCGCGTTGGCAGCACGATGTCGCGTCCGGCGGCGGCGGCGGCGCGAAGCACGTACCGACCCGCGTCGTAGTGCAACCGGAGCGTGCCGTCGTGCAGCTGCGCGTGCAGCTGCATGAGCGTCTCGCGCACGTGCGCGCTCCAGTGCGAGTCCTCGGGCGGAGGCGCTGCCGCGCTCAACGCCATGCCGCCCGGCCGCGCTCCCCTCAGACCGGCAACGGCGTGGGGTTATTTTGTAAAGAGCTAGCGTAGAGCACCCCACCGCCGTGCGCGATCACGCCGAGCATGATTCAAGACCACGCTCCTAATACCAACCCGCCTCGTACGCCACCCGCTTATCCCACGCGCGCCCTCCGCATGTCCCACCCGGCGCCTACTCCTCGCCCTGGTCCTCAGCCTCCATGTCCGCCGCCGCCTCCGCGCGCGCCCCGTCCTCCTGCTGCCGCTTGAGCTCCTTCTGCTCGGCGTCGTACTTGGTGGTGATGAAGTCGGACGGGCGCTTCTGCTTCTCACCCGCCATGATGACGAGGCCGTGCATCGCCTTGTGCAGCGCCGCGTCGTTCCGAATCGCCGTCATGATGTCGGGCGCCGTGATGCGCTGCCGCTTGTTCGCCTGCGCCTGGTTCATGGACAGCTCGATGATCTCGGCCATCATGTACTCGACGATGGCCGAGATGAAGACGGGCGCGCCCGCGCCGATGCGCTTGACCGACTTGGGGTACTCCTTGCTGATCTTGTTGTTCACCCTGGCGACGGGCCACACGAGCCCGGCCTTGGCCGACTTGGAGACGGCCGTCCGCGAGCGTGCCACGCCTCCGCCGATCTTCACCTTCTTTGCGCTGCTTGGGGGGTCGGAGGCGGACGACTTCCCCATGGTGGCGATGCTGCCGACGCGACGAATGGACCGACCGACCGACCGACCGACCGATAGTCGTGCACTGCCACACGCCCCGACCTTAGCGGGCACCGACACCCGACACCGACCCACGCACGCTCCGGTCGGTGCGTCATGCCCACGGCAGCACGAGCCACGGGGCGACCACCACCGCGGCAGCGGCCACAGCAAACGTGGCCGTGTCGTACCAGCCGACGATCTCCCCGAGCGTCGTCCCGGTCGCGGCGAGCGCGACCAGCCACAGCACGATTGGTGCGAAGACGGCGCCGTACCACACGCCGGCGCGCACCGCCCACGGGAGCATCTCGGCCTCGCAGCGGCAGCCGTACAGCGGCAGCCACACGAGCAGCGGCAGCAGGTGCGTGGCTGCCGTCGCGGCGGACGTGCGCGCAAATCGGTTGTCCGCCGCGCGGATGAGCAGCTCGTCGTACAGCTCGCCGTCGTAGCTCGCGTACGTGGCACACGTCGCAAGGTACGTCGCCGTGGCAATTGAGGTCCCGGCGACGACCAGCACACCCAGCGCCTCGTCGAGCGCCTCCACCAGCGCGGCGGGCAGGCTCCGCCACAGCAGCTCGACGACCACCGTCCAGAGCACGAACAGCGCGAGCAACACGAGCATCACCACAGTCGCGCAGTACGGCAGGTGCCCGAGCACGACCACCCCGCCCTCGGACAGCCACACCGTTGCTACGTTGACGCCGAGGCACGCGGCGAAGAGCACGATCCCGACGAGCGAGTCGACGCACGCGGCAAAGAAGAGCGCCACGAGCGCCCCGACGACGGCGTAGTCCGTCAGCGCCTCCGATCCGCTGAAGGCGAGGTACCGCATCGCGAACGCGACGCACGCCGCAACGCACGCCAGCGCGTACACGACCATCTCAAAGTTTGACCCGGCGCTCAGCATCGCAACTCGCGAGCGCAGGCGGAGCGAGGGCGCGTACGCGAGGACGAACGTGCCGAAGCCGTTGAGCCACAGCGCGCTTGTGCACTGGCTCACGAGCGCGAAGCGCCGCGCGAGGAAGGCCGGCGTGCACCTCGCAAGCGACGTGCACGCGCCCGCCGACCAGATGGCCGGAAGGTTGGTCTGCGCCTCGCTCTGCGCGAGCGTTGCCACGAACGCCGCCGTCAGCTGCACGAGCGCCGACACGGTCAGCACCAGCGTCGCCGCCTCCGTGCCGTACGTGCGCAGCTCGCGGTTCGTGAAGAGTGCGACGGACGTGCCGACGCCCGTCGCGCCTCCGAGCGCAATCGACGCGACCGACGTGCTGCTGCCGTACGCGTAGCCCATGCTCTCGCGCGCCGTGCCGTCGTACGCCGTCGTCGTCAGCGTGAAGTCGCGAGTCGCGAGCGGCTGCTCGAAGGCGCTGCGCAGCGCGCGCAGGCTCGAGTAGAACAGCGCCGAGGTCGCGAGGCTCACGAGCGTCTCGCGCCGCGTGTACGCGGGCGCCTCGCTCGAGAGCGGGCGCGCGGCCGTGCTCACGCCGGGAGTGCCCTTGTTCTCCGCCCCTCCGCTCCAGAAGATGTAGACGCACGCGGCAAACGTCAGTACGACGAACAGCGCGTCACCGGCGCGCGCTCCCACCGCCGCGGTGTGCTGTCCGACGAGCGCCACGGCCAGCAGCGGCACGGAGATGACCAGCCGCTGCTCGAACACCATCCATTGACGGATCGGCGGCGCGGCGAGGCACGCGATCAGTATGACCGACGACAGGCGCATCGCCGTCGGCAACTCGTCGGCGCTCGGTGGGTCGAGCGACGTGAGGGCATCTACAACGATCGCGGCCACGAACAGGCACGTGGCCGCGAGCGTGTTGCTCTCGCTTGCGGTGGATGCGGCCGGCATGCACGCGCCCGCACGCACGCTTATCAATTGACCAGACAATAGACGCGACACGGCTACGGCTTATCCCTCGCATCGATCCATGAAGTGTGCGTACCAGTCGCGCACGGGTCGCATGACGGCGGGCATGCGGCTGAACTCGGGCTCCCACACGACGTCGGCACTGTCGCGCTGCACCTTGAGCACGAGCCGCGGCGGCTTGCTCATGCGCATGCGCGACGGCTCGGCCTCCTCCAAACGGACGATCGGCGGCGTCACCCACCCGCGCCGCTCGCACAGCTCCTCCCACAGCGGCTGGTCGCCGACAATGCCGAGGCCCTCGGCATAGGACGAGCGCGCGAATTGCTTGATCGCGCCGCACTCGTACAGCTTGCCCAGGTCGTCGAGCAGCTGCACCTGGGTCACGAGCGCCGCGCCGAGCATCGAGTCGCGGAGCTGCGCGAAGATGCGATCGAAGTCGGGCGGGTTCTGCACCACGGCGTCGTCTTCGTCGTCTTCGTCGTTGCCGCCCGTTCGCTCGCGCTTGAGGAGCGGCGGCGGGTTGTCGACCGCCTCCTCGCGCGGCAGCGTGTCGGGCCACGCGCTGCGCCAGTCGTCGGTCTTGTCGTCGAGCCAGCGGCGCATCACCACCGCCGCGTCCTCGCGCAGCCGCGCGTGCACCACGGCGAGCTTGGCAAGGTCGATGCCCTGCTTGGCAGGAAGGTAGCCCTGGGGTGAGCGGATCAGATCGACGATTATCCTGCCCGGGTCCACCGCCTTGATGGCGCCGAGCGCGTGCTCTCGCAGCTCCTCGATGGCGTCGCGCTTGCCGGCAACGGCCACCTTGGCGCCGCGGTTGACGTGGCCGAGCGTGACCAGGTTGCTCGCACCTATTTCGGCCAGGTAGCGCCGGAACGTGCCGACGACCGAGCTCCACTTGATGTGGTCCTCGAACGTGCGCGTCCGATCCGAGCTGGGCAGCGGCTCGTACATGTTGACGATCGCGCGCATCGGTACGAGCGCCACGAACAGCACCCACGCCGGCAGCCGCTCGCTCTCGTCCCACTCGGCAAATTTGTCCTTAAGCAGCTGCGGCAGCGCGGCCTTCACGGGGAGCGCCATGCGCGCCATGCGCTCCGTGAGCGACTCGGACGGCGACCGTGCAATGCTGCGCATCGACATTCAATACCGCGCCGCTCCAGACCGACGAACCGGCACACACGCACACATGCACACCCACACACACTGACACGTGCTCGGTCCCTCCTTATCGGCCGTGCGACTAGCGTGACGCGCGATCACGCACGGCGCAGGCCGGCGTTCATCTGGTACGACAGCGACGAGCTCGCCGCCTGCTCGAGTCGACGCCTCGCCCACCGCTCGTCGGCGTGGACAACGTGCGCCATCCGCTCCTGCTCCTGCGCAATGTACGCACGCACCCACGAGGGCTCGCCAAACCCGCCCGCTTCGCGCCACTCCTTGGGCCGCGGTTCGGAGAGCTGCACGTAGAGCGGCATGAGCACGCGCACGTTGGCGTCCCACGCCGCGGCCTGTAGGTCGGCGCCGTAGCACTTGGCCTTGCGCGTGCCGTACGCCGCCTGGTCGCTCTCGGTCTGCGTGGGAGCGATCGCCTTGGGCGAGCGCTTCGTGCCGTCCCGCTCGAGCACCGTCGGTTTGGACGAGACGCGCAGCTCGAGACCACCTGCGCTAAGACCGGGTTGCTGGACGCACGCAACGGGCAACTAACGCAGTGCAATGCAGGTGTGCAACTACAAGGGATGTCGGGTGAGGGGTTGTTCTAAGAATGCGTGCGCACCTTCGTTGCGGTAGACCTGCACGCCCGGGTGCGGCGGGCCGTCGGCACCGCGCTCCGGCAGCAGGTGCGAGCCCATGAGCAGCGCGTAGATCTCGCGCAGCTGGTAGCCCTTCAGCGCCACGAGGCCACCGCGCGGCTCGATCTCGAGCCCCTCGCCCTGCGCGACGAAGACGGGGTCGAGCGTCGGCCGGCGCACGTCGTGCATCGTCGCGCAGCCGGCGGCCGGGTTGGGCGCCGACGGCGCGTGCGTGCCGTCCTCCGAGTACGCGAGCCACGCCGCGCGCGACGCAAGCGTGTTGACGCGCTCGCGGTGCTCGGCGACGTCCTCGCGCGTCAGCGCGTACGCGCCGTTGTGCCGTCGCAGCAGCTCGAGCATCGGCGCGACGCCGACGCACCACGGGCACAGGCTGGCCGGGCGCGTGCTGAAGCGCGCCCACAGCGCGCGCGCCTCCTCCCACAGCATGCGCCCGGCGGCGCCCGGCAGCAGCGCGCACAGCGGGCTCCCGCTCTGCGCGGCCTCGTCCTCGCCCACCAGCCGCGCGTTGGTCTCGCGGTTGAGCGCCGCGTGCGCCTGCGCGTAGCAGTCGGGCACGACCGGCTTGGCGATGCGGTGGTCGCGCGGGTAGAGCGCGCCAAAGATGAGGACGCACGCGTCGAGCGCCCACAGGTAATCGCGGCGGCCGGCGGAGGCGGCGTGCTCCTCCGGCGAGCGGTGGAACTCCGTGATGAGCTGGCGCAGCGCGACCACGCCGCCGACGCGCTCGGCGATGATCGTCAGCGTGTTCATCAGGTTCCACAGCGAGTCGGCGTACTCGTACGCCGAGGCGAACGGGTTGTCGCCCACGCTGGCCTGACACGGCCGGCGCCACAGCGGCTCGGCGAAGATGGCCGCCTCCTCGCACGTCGCGTCCGGCAGGTACGAGCGGCCGGTGGCGCAGCTGTTGTCCGTCGGGTCGCGCACGCACGTGCGGATCGTGCTGTCGGCCGTCGACTCGACGTCGGGGCGCAGCGCCTGC
>Ga0115004_10001508_pt1 | contig 19129 bp, 16 predicted proteins | sample ArcticOcean_MG_C_10_FD_88737 | JGI IMG/M metagenome (GOLD analysis project Ga0115004, IMG submission 88737) | Marine microbial communities from western Arctic Ocean - ArcticOcean_MG_CB11_90 | ecosystem: Environmental > Aquatic > Marine > Oceanic | place: Arctic Ocean: Canada Basin | collected... | reverse complement strand
AATGAGCATATCCGCTCACAGTTCAGAAAAGATGCTGTTAAATTATATTGGTAAAGACAGTTTAGATTTTGCTCAGCAAATTGTCGATTTTTGTACCCTACACTCATTAAGAGAGAAAAAAGAGCCTCAATAAATTTAATTAAACGCTTCTTCACAAGATTAGTCAAAATGATGATAAACACTCTAAGCGCTTTTTTATATGTATACCAGGATAATTGCTGACTCTTTAGCTAACTATACATTTTGAAATAATGAGTTGGCCATAGGCTAACAGTATTAACTAGCAAAAAGCTAAAAAACCCAACCTAAAACTCTCAATTCAACACTCCGCCCCTTCAAAATAAATCTGTTTTCCTTTTGGAGATTTGCTGTTGAAATGGGTATATAGACAAACCCTTGGTGTTTTATATAGTAATTGGTAGCTTATATTAAGTAATGGTTAATTCTCTCGTGCAATCCCTTATAAAAAAGGGTTAATAAAATGCAGGTATTAGTGAATGGCGTTATCACCCCTTACTCTGGTACTCATTCGTATCGCATCCTCAACGTTATAGATAAATATTTTTCCGTCTCCAACCTCTCCGTTAGATCCACAATCAAGAATAATATCAACACATCTTTCTAAGTTTTCGTCACTAACAACACAAATTATCATTATTCTATTTTGAAGTGCTAGTGAATCTTTAGTGCCTCTATATATTTTTGTATAACTTTTTTGCAAACCACTTCCAGAGGCTGAAATTACAGTTAAACAAGGGATGTCAATACTTCTTAAACCCTCTTGAACATCTCTTAGTTTTGATGGTCTAATAATTGCTTCAATTTTTTTCATATTATTTAATTTAACTATTCATAGGTTGAATAGGATTTAACACCAAAAGAAGCTGAGTCTATTCCGGCTATTTCGTCCTCTCTTGAAACTCTAACGCCAATGGTATTTTTTAATAATTTCATTATAATAAAAGTAACTACAAAAGAAAAGATCGCTATGGTTAATACGCCGATACATTGAGTTACTAAAAGAGAGACACCACCTCCAAAAAACAGACCATCTTCTGAAGCAAACAGACCAACTGCAATCGTACCAAAGATACCATTAATACCGTGGACTGCAATTGCACCAACTGGATCGTCTATTTTTAGCTTATCTATATAAATAACTCCTAAATCAACAAGTACACCAGCAAAAACGCCAATAATAATAGCCGAAAGCGGATCAACAACATTGCATCCTGCTGTTATAGCGACAAGACCTGCAAGAATGCCATTTATTACCATAGTGATATCTATTTTACCATAAGAAAAATAGGTGTATATCATAGTCGAAATACCACCAGCAGCTGAGGCTAAAAATGTATTGACAACAACAATACCGATTAACTCCCAATTTCCGACAGCTGCCAAAGTAGACCCTGGATTGAATCCAAACCATCCGAACCATAATATAAAGCCACCAGTTGCAGCAAGAGGGAGATTATGCCCTGGAATGATATTCGCAGACCCGTTTTTATTGTATTTACCCAACCTTGGCCCTAAAACTATAGCAGCTGCTAGTGCAGCAATTCCGCCCATTGTATGAACTGCTGCCGAACCAGCAAAATCATTAAAACCTCTCAAGGCTAACCAACCATTTGGATTCCAAACCCAATTGGCAACAATTGGATACATGATTGAACAGAATATTATTACAAGCAGCGCATAAGACCAAAGCTTCATACGTTCCGCCAAAGCACCAGATACGATTGATATACAAGCAATAGCAAAACCGAGTTGAATAAACCAAAATAATTTATTAGATATTGTTAATCCTAATCCTAAATCAGCATCAGTTATTCCAAGATCAAATGATATCCACCCATTAGATGAACCATAAGCGATTCCAAATCCAAAAATAAAAAAAGCAATCCCTCCAAAGATAATGTCAATGATGACTTTTGCGATGATACTCATTGCATTTTTAGATCGTACAAAACCAGCCTCTAAAATAGCAAATCCAGCCTCCATAAAAAAAATTAGAGCAGCGCACAAAGCAACCCAAACGGTGTCAATTGAATTAACAATTTCAAAATTTTTAGCCGTAATTATTGTAAGTTCTTCCATTTTAGTATTAAAAATATTTGAATTTTAAAAGTAGTACAATATTTATAAAATAAAACTTAAGTGTTAATTCATTTTTCAAAATAAATCTGTTTTCCTTTAGGGATGTGCTGGTGAAATGGGTATATAGCCTAATCCCTGCTATTCTCTAATTCCTCTTCAAACCCATAAGTCCAACTAGGTTTTTTTATAGACCTTCAAACGCTCCATGATAAATTCATCATCAGTTTGGATTTTGATTAAAAATTTATAGGCCTTTTCTGAAATATATTTGTTTTCATTTTCTAGAATTTTTGACACAGATTTAAACGTTTCAAGGTCATTCACCCCTTGTTTGGTGTACAGTTTTAACAGTTCATCTAATTGCTGACCATTTAATTGAATTAACAAATCTCTGGATGCACCTACAACCTCTGAGCTCAGAAATGGCGACTGCATCAACTTTTTCAACAATTCCTTTTGAATACTGTGATTCACATTCGCATATATTGAAAATAAACGCTCTTGTAAATCGCTAGCATTTAAATGAACCGGATCTATGGCGTGAATGGCACTATAAGCCAAATAGAAGTCATCGGAAGAAATGATTTCTAAAAGTGACTCCTCTAAATCTAATGTCAGTTCTGTAGTAGTATCAATTCTATTCAAAGCCCAGAGCTTATCGTTATTATCTGAACTTTGTAAAATACGATGTATCAATGTTGGTGTTAACTGTTTTTCGGTGAGTTCTGAAACAAAATCCATTGTTGGACCGTTTACGATATTCCATAATTTATACGTGGTATAGGCAGCACCTTTTACCACCATATCAGCTACACTTTTTGAAGTCGCTCCAGAAACGGCATCAACAACTCCTTCATCATTTTTGGGTTGTTCTACCAGTTTTTCAAAGGATACCGCATCCAAGGGGATTGATGAATCTGCCAATAATGTGTGTAATCGTTGGTATTCATTTTCAGAAAACGGGTCGTGATCATATTTACTTAAAAACTCACCTTTTGGTAGTTCAAACCCCAAATACCGACCTGTAATATTCCAATAAACAATAATATCTAACAACCTGCATTCGTCATCATAACAAACTTCTCCTATTACTTTTTTAAAGTAATGTAGCGGTATATTATCCTTAGTTTTTCGCAAATAAATAGTTTCATTGGTAACCGAATCTTTAAAGGTCACAACAATAGATGGTTCGCCAGCAGGACTACTTTCAATCGTAGCGACTTGCATATATTTAATTGGGTACTTTTCTTGAAAAAAAATCAGTATAAGTCCTATCAAGCCAACAATTACAACACCAAAATAACGAACCTTTATCATATTATAAAGATCTATACTTGCTTGGGAATAATCGCTCCGTGCTTTTTCAGCAAGTTTTTGATTTCATTAATATCCACTTCTGCTGGAGAGATTCCTTGTTTACTGGCTAATACCGCTGCCACGGCCGCCGCTTGTCCCATACCCATACAAGAGGCTTGTACTCTCAGTGCAGAATTTGCTAATCGATCACTACTCACGCAACGACCCGCCACCAAAAAGTTCTGGCTTCGTTTCGGGATTAAAGATCGTAACGGAATACTTGCTACTATATCTGGTTTTAAAAATTCTTGATAAATAGATTTTCCGTCTCTATGCAAATCTATTGGATAAAAGGAATGCGAAACAGCATCGTCAAATACCTTTCCTGAAGTATAATCATCCTTGTTCATTTTATACAAACCATCTATTCGATAGGTTTCTCGTACGGCCGTCTCCGTTTTTAAATCTACGAGTTTTAAATTCTCACAACCTGGAAAAGTCTTCAGTTTACGAACTAAATTTAGCAAGGTATTTCTTCCTTGATTATTTGCGATGGTATGACCTTCTGAGGTGGTAGAATCCGCCCCAGGAACATACACATAACTATAAGGAACATAGGTGTGCTCGCGACTTTCTCTTTTCGAATTTTCGAGCATATTCTGTCTCAAAATACGGTGGTGTTTTTTTGGAATTTTGGTTAAATCCAGTGCATCATATTTATACCCTCCCAATCTAAAGATCAAGGATCCTGGTTGTGTATCTTCTTCTCTCAACACGTCATAACCGGCCATGGAGGCAATCAATGCATTCCCAGTACAATCAATTATTTGGTTGCAGACAATCGATGTCTTTGTACCTTTTCCAACCGTCTCCACTATCCATTTCCCTTCTTTAAATTCAATGTGTGTTGGAGTTTCATAATAACGAATCTTTACACCTGCCTCCAAACATTTCTCCTCGGCAAGTAAGGTGTACAAGGGAGCGTTTATGGTTACCTGATGTTTCCAATGGCTATCTGGAATCTTAGAAAAATTCGGCAATTTATCTCCATTTAACTGCACACAATCCATTACCAACTCCCAACCGATACCGCCAATAATTTGTTTTCCCCAAGCATGAAATATCCCTGGAAAGGAGACTCCACCGGTGGTCGTAGTTCCGCCTAACTGACTTCCGCTTTCAATCAAGATCGTTTCTGCTCCAGCCCGACCAGATTGAATCGCTGCGATCGTACCTGTAGTTCCTCCACCAACTACCAATATCTCAGCAGTTATACTTTCTTCTTTTACTTTATAAGGCGACACCAAAGATTCCCCCTTTGCAAAAGATGGTGTTACCATTCCAAGAGAGACTGCCCCCATGGATTTTAACATTGATCTTCTTTTCATATCTCTATAATATTTTTTAATTCATACAAATGCTGTTCACTATTGGTCATACCCTCGGATAATGGGGTTTTTAACATTTTCTCCATCTCAGTAAATAATATTAAAATGCACGAAAATGACGTAAAAGCTAGGTCTATTTTTTTATTTATTTTGAACGAATCGCTTTAAACTGATAATCACCCGATCCTAACTTCAATTCAGCAACATTGTTTTCAAATCGCTTCAACTGAACTTCTTCAGAACGTGAAATGGGTTTGTTGTTTTCCCAAATATCTGATTCTGCTTTTGCCGGAATAAAAACAGTAGCTGTTGTGTTTTCAGGAACTGTTAATTCAAGTGAGTAGCTTTCTTCCGTTTTTTCCCAGCTTACTTTAATGCTTCCGAAAGAAGAAATATGTTGTCCTTTTGCCCATTGAAGCGAATCATGAAAAGCAGGTTTTACAATAAAGTCTTTGTACCCAACTGTTTTTGTGTTGGTTTGAATGCCCAAAATACCACGTTGAAACCAGCCGCCGATTCCATTTAAACAACCATGCACACGAGAATTGGATTCACTCCAATATTCTGGCCATGTAATCTCTCCTCTTTCTATAATTTCTCCGTAGCTCGGGTAAGTGGTTTGACTAGTGAGGGTGTACAATAAATCGTGATGATTATTTTCTGTAAGATATTTAACTAAAAAATAGGTTCCATGAATTCCGGTATCAAAATGCCCATTCTGTTCTAATAGTATCTCTTCTTTGAGCTTTGCCTCAACTTTCAAAATATCTTTTTCAGGAACCACTCCCGCAATCAAAGGCAAAACCAAATGCGTTTGCCGGCTGTCAATGTATGTATTGTTTTCGGGGTTGTAAAAATTAAGATTAACTGCGTCGCTTATTTCCTTGGCCTTAGATCTATATTTTAATACCGTTTCTTTCATCTCCAGAATCTCGGCAATATTGGCAGCAATTTTTAAAACATAGACGTAGTAGCAGTTGTTAAATAGAGCCGCCTCGGACGTAAAACTTTCCTCATTTCTACGTGGATTAGCCCAATCACCCAAAAACAGCCATCTCTTATCTCCACTATACTTCCACTTTCCAGGAGATACTACATCAAGTAAACTTTTGTCATTTTCATTTTTTTCAAGATATGCCAGCCACTTTTGCGCCGCCGAGAAAGTATTTTCAAGAATCCGGATATCACCATAGTTTAAGTATACATCCCAAGGCATGGTAAGAATAAAACCACTCCATGCTGGCCCACCACCACCGCCAAGTGTTGGGGCAGTATGGTTAATTCTACCGTTCTTATCTTGAATATCTACCCAGTCTTGCGCCCATTTTGTAAAAAAAGAATGAGAAGCAAAAGCATCAAGGGCTATATCCAAACTGCTGTGCCCATCGCCTCCATAACCAAGCCTTTCTCGATGTGGGCAATCTACTGTCATTCCTCCTGTAGATAAGCTTTCGTAGGTATAAGATGTATAATTGTAAATTTTATTGAGTAGTTCATTTGAACATTCAAAATCTCCTATTCTCGCTCTGTCGTTTGTTACCTGATAGCCACTAACATCAGCAAGCTCTGGTTCATAATCTATTCCGCTAATGGTTATGTATTCCACTTGATGGTAGGTAAAGTGATTACTAAAAGAAACTTTGCCAGATTTATCAATAATAATAATATTTCTTTGGTTAAATTCTTCCTCTTTTTCGGGCCACGATGAAGCAGAAATTTGAATTTTTTGGCCTGGCTTTCCTTTTAGGAGAGCCTCTATCCAACCAGTATAAACTTTATCCATTTTAAACTGATACTTTCCATCAGCCAATCTCTTAACACCTATTGCAATTCTTTTTTTTACCAGTCTGTTGTGTTCAATGAAATCGGAGGATACTTTTAAATTGCATTTTACTTCATCGGCATTTGTCCAAAACTTTTCATTATTGTTATCTTGTGTCCATTTTATATTCCGACCTGAATCATCAATAAAATCACCTCCAAAATTACTATTTTGCCACTGGCCCAAATGCGACGTATTACTGGGTGTAAATTTCCAACTTCTATCTGTTGCCAACCAGTCCTTATTCACTTTAAATTGCGCCTTACACAAAGGACTTTTATCTACATTAAAACTTACAATTGGATTTTCATCTTTAAAATTTGCCCAACCCGAAGCCAGCCAAATAACAATATTATTTTCTCCTTTTTTTAAATAAGGTGCAATATCATAACTTGAATAAAGCACCCTGTTTCTTAGATCTGATACAGAGGGAGTTAGAACTGCATCACCTACTTTATTACCATTAACATATAGTTCATGAAAGCCAACGGATGCCACAAAAGCAGGTGCATAATCAGGAATATCTTGAATCATGAAATTATACTTTAAGAAAGGGTAATTACATGATTCATTGGTAGGTGTATGAATCCATTTGGCAATCCAATCCTCTTCATTTAAAATTCCAGTTTCAAACGAAGTCCATTCACTAAACTTACTTTTATTCCCTTTACTATCTTCAATCTGAACTCTCCAATAATATTTTTTGGCCGACTCTAGAGGTTTTCCAGTGTATTTTACATTCACCGACTGGCTCGAGCGAGCTACTCCCGAATCCCAAAAAAGCTCGGTATTTTTCGAAGGAACGTTTTTCGATTCTACCATAATAACTCTATATGAACCTTGGATGATATTACGTTTAGCCTTAGCCTTTATTTCCCAGCTCAAAAAGGGTTGTTTTTTTTCAACACCTCTTGGACTAATTTGGTATTCGCATTTAAGGTTTTTGAGTTTTAGAATACTTTTATTTTGAGCACTGTATAAGTTTAAAATCGAAAGAAAACTTATAATGATTATCAATAAATGATAAGATTTCTTCATTAAATATGTTATTATGATTATTAAATATATAATTTTTTCATCTAACATAGTTAATTAATCTTTTCAATTATCAAATGGTCGACGTATTGTTTCTGTAAACATGTTACTACCTTAAACCTGAGGACTTTAAATATATTAAAATTTAGGTAATGCCAAGAAGTGCTTGGAATTAGTATGCTAAATAATAAGCCTAGCTCGACGAAAACTACATCCCAAGGATTTTATCAGTCATATAACTCTAAACCATAGATTTTACTGGAGATATCTGGGGTCTAATTACCCCCCTTTTATTTAGTGAATTTAAGTATAAAGAAGGGTGTTGTATCATGAATTTTTTTTAACGCTCTGAAAAATGATTGATGGGAATTAAAACCACATTTTTCTCCTAAGAAAACTATAGCGTATGTATCTAAATAATTTTTGTCTGTCAAATTTGTGGCATATTTTGCTCTATAGTGGTTGATAAAATCATTAAAATTTTTATCTGTTTCAAGCAAAATTACTGCCCTTATATTTTTCACAGAAATTCCAATTCTAATTGATATACTATTAGTTATTAATAATCTATTCCAGCTTTACTCTTTTGGATGGTTAAATCCCACTGTTGGTAAAGAATCTGCAAAACTTTTAGTTTTTCGGGTTCAGCAATTGACAAATCGGTTAGCTCTCCTCCGTCATATTTTAGATTATATAGTTGCAAAGGCTTTTGAACCTTACCATATAATTTATAATCATTGTCAATCAAGGCAAATTGTTTATTAAATTGGAAAGCTAAGGGTTTAGATCTTTTATCACTTTGTCCCATCCAGTAAGGAATAAGGTTTTCCCCGTCATAAGGTCGCTTGTATTTTTCAATATCAATCCCTAAAATATGTGCGATGGTTGGAAAATAATCTGAAGTAAAGCAGGGAACCTTTACGAGAGTTCCAGGATTAATTTTTGAAGGCCATTCAATTATACCCGGAACTCTTATACCTCCTTCATACAAGCTTCTTTTCCTTCCTTTCAGCCCATTAGTAAGACCCTGTGTTCTTCCTAATGGTGATGATCCTTCCGGACCATTATCGGATGTATAAAAAACTAAGGTGTTGTCCGCAATGCCTAAGTCTTTAAGTTTATTTCTCAGGCGACCGACCTGTTTGTCCAAAGCTGAAATAACCCCGTAATATTGTTGTTGATCTTCACTGAGGTTTGAGTAAAGGTTTTTAAATTTCTCTCCCGTCAAAACGGGTAGGTGAGGAGCGTGAAACCATACAATGGATAAAAAAGGTTGTTTTTGTAACACAGACTCCTCTATAAAAGGAATTACCCTATCCATGATAATACTAGAGTCATCACCCTCTAGGTTTTCGGTTACCCGCTGGCCAGGCCCAGTCCAATAAAAGGTGCCAAAAGACTCTCCCTCAATCAAAGAAGCTTTAACATCTTCCGCTGACCTAGGCGGAGTAACCATCGGATTCCAAGTTGGAACCTTAGACTCAGTGGAAAAACTAACGTCAAAACCATGTTCCCAGGGCGGAGCATAGTGAATAATGTTTTCGTTTTTTCCGCCACGATTTGCATCTAAAATATCTTGGGTGAGGGTCCCCAAATGCCACTTACCGAAATGCCCAGTACGATACCCTTTTTCTTTTACCATTTCAGCCAATGTGATTTCTTGATCTTTGATATGCCCACAGTTAGCACTGCAAATATCCATCCGCGAAGGATGTCTACCTGTCATAACACTAGCCCGTGTAGGGGAGCAGACTGAACCTGCTGAATAAAAACGTGAAAAAATAGCTCCATTTTGTGCCATTTCATCCAAGTTAGGTGTCTTCAGTTGCTTATGTCCATTATAACCCACATCACCCCAACCTTGATCATCGGCCATGATCAAAATAATATTTGGTGGAGAGAATTGCTGACATGATGTTACAAAAAAGAAGATAAAAAGGGTGCTAAAAATTGTTTTCAATTGATTTCTGAATTTTTAAATTATGAAGGTTTGAAATTATTATTTTTTTTTGAATTTAACGATTTAAATTGCTTTCTATAAACTGCTGATCCAATTCTTAGGAATCACAATATTTATAAAGAGTTTCAGTAAATATTTTACGCATGACTTATTAAATTTCTTGTAATCAGGAATATAACAAAGGTTTTTTATTTCCTGATGGTCTATAAAAAAGCTAGTATTCTATTTACCACACTAAATATAAAAAAATATGTTTATAATGTGATACACTATGCATTAATATGCTTCTGTGGCTTGACTTGAGCAAGAGTTGTGTCATATCTTAAGGGTTATAATTTAAAAAATAACCTATGAAATTTTTTATACAAAATAATTAGCGTGAGGGTCAAGTCTTCTTAGGAAGAAAAGATCAAATTAAAAGCAGCGGAAAAAAATGAAGGGCTATTCGGTGTCACTCTTATTTATGATTTATCTATTGTTTAAGAGTCACTTTAATCAGTCTTTAAAATATCCCATTCACGAAAAGGAGTAAATATAGCTCGCCTTCAGATTCAAGTGGATTATTTCTTCTCATTTTACTTATGTCTCCGTTTATTATATGATTCATTTTCTAAAAGATGATTAGTGGTAATTTTATAATACATAAAAAATACTAACCTGTAATTTTTCTATGGGGTAAAAGAGAACCAACCTCTAGTTGGGCCTATGAGGTTTAAGAGGGTTAGAGAATAGTAGGAATTAGTTTATACACTAATTTCACTTGCACATCGCCAAAAGGAAAATAGATTTATTTTGAAGGGGTGGGGTTTTGAATTAAGGGTTTTAGGTTGGGTTTTAACCTTTTTCATAATAGTTAGTGATAAATCAATGGACATAAAACAAAAACGCTAACACATAATATCATGTTAAAACATTCATTTCCTTGCGAATTAACATCCGTGAATCTATTTTTTATGAGTTTATTTAAATTTTCTGAGAAGCTTAATCCGATTTTAAACCTCTTTTAAAACTTAAACTTTCAAAAAAAGCCCATTGGTCGAAGTTCCTATTCACGGTTTTTTTATTTACATTGTTAATAACCCATTGATCTTTGGGAGCATCTAAATCATATTCAATCAAATTACCATTGGGATGAATAAAACGAGTCTTTAATAGCTCTTCATCCAGATTATTCTCAATCACTTTTTCTAAAGCATTTTCTGGGGTATCGGTTCGGACAATTACCATCAAACCTAATTCTTTTTTTGAATATGTTGCCAGAAAAACACCTTCAGTAATGGCAAATATCTTCCAGTTCCCTGATGAAGTTGCGGAGTTTTTCCCTTTGGGGATTCGCACTTTCCCTTTTGCACAAGCAAAGTCATGATATACACCCGTATTGTTCCAATCGACAAAGTCATCTCCTGGACCAAACATGTGAAACGCCTCCCCCATTTCCGATGCATCATCGTCTAGAAATAGCATAATGGGTTTGGCAACAATTAGAGAGCGTCTCCCCTGATTTGCTCCTCCGCCAGATAGTAAATACCCCTGGTCACCTGAGAGAATTTCTGGGCATGAATTGTATCCATGTCCCATTTTTATAAAATAGGGTTTGGGTTTATTTAAAACCCATTCAATAACTTTGTCAGCTGGTTTGTATGACACAAATGTAGCCCATAGTGCATGGTGTTGTCCTCTAGACATATCAACTGACAATGATTCATCATATAGACTGGCCCAAACCTTAAGCATCACCGTGTGATAGTCTGAATCAATATTTTTCTTAAAACTCTTACCGAACCTTCTTCGGTTTGGAGGGAAATGTTTGAACTTGTAACTACTTATGGCGTATTGCCAATTGAGTCGATCTAATAATTCACCGGCTAGAGATCGAATTTCACCAGAGGCAAATTCATTGAGGTTTAAAAGCGCACAATAGGTATAGCCCAGATAGGGTGCTGAATTGAATTCATAGAATCCATATGTGTCTATTTCCTCCAAAAAAAATATTAACTTTTTCTCTACACCATTGGTTTTATTATCGTATTCTGGGGCTGTATTCCCGTGATTTCTCAGCCATTGATTTTTTAAATAACGAGAACCTTCAGTCATTAAAATATGATTTTCAGAGTCTTCCAAAAACATATAACCCACATTCCTCCGAAATTCATCCCCCTCTATGGTAAGTATATTATTCAATAGATGCTCCCTTGTTTTGGGGTATAATAAATCTGGCTTTTCACCAAAGAGATAAAGTAAAGCTGTAAATGCCATGGCATTAAAGTCATAGTCACCAAGGGGGTAGAGCATCCATGGTGAACCTGGGTGACCTACTGCTTTTTGACGCATCAGATATCGGTTCATCTCTTTTACTCTTTTACCTTCCAACAAACAACTGATTACAATTCGTGCATTTTTTAGATTTACCTTCTCATCTGGCTTCCAGTCTTCAGGTGTTTTAGACGACCAACCGTCAAGAATATTTTGTTTTAGTTCTGAATTTTTATGGAAAGAGAATGTACGTTGCGTGGGAATTTCAATATTTCCATAATCGATTGGCTGGTCCATTTTTCTTCCTGCACCTGCAAAAAAATTGACTAAAAAATAGAATAGTAGGGGAATCGACACCACCAAAGATAAAAGAGATATTATGGTTTTTTTTACACTCATGAACGAGATTATTTTTGTTAAGACTCAATTCGCTAAAGTACGATTTAAACTAATAATGAATTAATTCGCAGGGAGTAAGCTATATAACCATTTCACCAGCACTTCTCTAGAGGAAATAGATTTATTTTGAAAGGGTGGAATGTGTCGGCTTAGGCCTCTATAATTGAAAATACTCCATAATTCCCATGGTGTGAAATCGAGCATGATTTTATTAGTGGTGATTTATTATAATAGTAGTTGGGGGCTCCGTTTTTGGATTTTTTTTGTACAATTCCAGAAATAGGGCACGCTGTTATATCTTTTAGCTTCTCCTTGATCATCTTGTCAATTTCATGAGGAGAAACCATTTCAGAATAAGACCTCATTTCTTTTTCTAAACTGGCCTTGGTAAAAATATAGTGTTTATTTACAATTGATTTAGTGTAAAATTTATGAGATTCAAAACAAACCACACCTTCTTTAACTGAAATCAATTTACATTCAAATTTTTTGGGGGCAAAAAATCGTACTACATGTTGTTGCGTATAAATTTTATAGGCTGCTTCCTTCATGCTCCAAAGCCTCCAAACCATCACAAAAGAATTTGTTGCTTCTAAGACAAGTTGCTGTTCATTCGCTGTAAATTGTTTTTCTAAAAAGCCTTTTCGCTGCCAGTTACTTTCTGTTTTAGCAAGAGATAAATCTATGATATCGTTGCCAATCAAGATTCTCCTAATTTAGTTTCAATAATATCCATTGCTGCTTTAACTGAAAGCATTTTTTCCATGGAATCGTTGTCTATCAAAATATCAAACTCATCTTCTACATCTAAAATAATATCCACCAAATTGGCAGAATTTATTTTTAAGTCATTGATGAAATCTGTCTCTTCAGAAAGATTTTGAAATGCTTCTTGATCTTGAACATATGGCTTTACAATTTTTCGTAGTGAGGGGATTAGTTCTTTTCTGGTCATATATACTCTTTTTAGTAATGGTTATTTTTGAGTGTAATATTAATCATACTTAATTAACAGCTATTGTTAATCGTAATTTTTAATATTTCTTAAAAATAACACATCCGTTCACATCCCCAAAGCCAAAACTTGCTTTTGCAATGATGTGTAGTTTTTTTAATGTATTTTTCGTTGGTATTTTTTCTTTTGAAATTAATTTTAAAATATCTGGATGCACTTCTTCACAATTAATATTTGGAAAAATAAATTGGTGTTTTAGTTGTAATACTGTTGCCACAATTTCTATGGCTCCTGCAGCAGCAATACAATGACCAACCATTGACTTTAGTGAGTTTATCAATGGAAATTCTTGTCCGCTTCTTCCCAGTGCTTTGGTCCAGTTTTCTATTTCTACAGGATCTTTAATAGTGGCTGTTAAATGCCCGTTAACAGCATCAATATCTGAGCCTGTTACATTGGCATCTTTCATTGCATCTACAATACACTTTTGTACCGCTTCAGAATTTGGGGCCGTCATGGTTCCCCCGTTTCGTTGTCCTCCAGAATTAATATTTCCTCCCAACACCTCAGCATAAATAGTTGCTTTTCTCTCCAAGGCACTTTCTATGGATTCTAAAACCAAAGCTCCTGCGCCACTCCCAGGAACAAAACCTGATGCATCTGCACTCATGGGTCTCGATCCTTTTTCTGGCGTTTCGTTGTACTTATATGTCATGACCCTCATTGCGTCAAACCCCCCCCAAATATAGACCCCATCATCACTACAACTTCCCACCAACATTCTTGATGCTTTTCCTGACTGAATACGCTCAAAACCCATTAATAATGCTTCTGTACCGGTGGTACAAGCAGATGAATTTGTAGTTACTTGATTTCCTATTCCTAGAATACCACCTAAATAAGCACTAATACCACTTGCCATGGTTTGAACTACCACGGTACTTCCCAATTGTTTTACCTTTTGATCGTCTAATTTATAAATGGCTTCACGAAATTTTTCTATTCCGGATGTACCTGTTCCAAAAACCATTCCTGTATCATAATCAACTCTTGAGTTTTTATCAATGACAAAACCTGCATCTTTCCATGCATCCATTCCTGCCATGCATCCATATAAAATTCCAGAACTATCGAATCCACGCAATTGAAGTGGTGTTAGATAATTATTTTTCATCTCTTCTGAAACGGGAGGGATTCCTCCAATACAGCAAGAAAATTTTAAGTCTTGGAGTTTTTTATGAAATGTAATTCCGGACTTTCCTTGTTGAATTGCTTTTAAGAAATTGTCTAAGCCAACACCATTTGGAGCTACAACTCCCATCCCTGTAATGACAACCCTATTTTTCATTAGTCATTAGTTTTAACATTCCTGAAATGGTTCCTCTACAAACCAACTCGTCTTTTTCGTTAAACAATTGCACCTTGCATTTTAGTTTATTAAATCTAAAATATAATTTTTCTGAAATTACCTTTACACGTTCTTTGGGAAGAACGGGTAAAAAAAAATCTACCACACTGGAGCTAAGTGCTATTTGTGGTTTTTTTGTTTCAGAAATATCTTCTCTTAATAAATATATTCCTAAACAAACAACCCCTATTTGCGCCATAACTTCAGTTAAAACAACTCCCGGAGTTATTGGGCTATCTTTAAAATGGCCTTGATAGAAATACTCATTTTCTTTAAAAGTATAAAATCCTTCTACACCATTTTCTGAGACAGAAGTTAGTTCTTCTACAAACAAAAAAGGTGTTTGATAAGGTAAAAACTGTATGATATTTTGATTGTTCAATCGTTTAGCTTATGTGTTCTCCTCCATCTACAGGAATAATCGTTCCGTTAATCCACGCGGCCTCGTCTTTAGATAATAAATAGACAACATTGGCAACATCTTCAGGTAATGTTAGTCTGTTAAAAGGATTGCGTAATAAAGAGTGTGTTTTTATTTTATCGCTTCCTGGAATCATTCTGAGAGAAGCCGTTTCTACAACTCCCGCTTGAATACAATTTGCTCTAATCCCAAAAGGTGCAAACTCTAATGCAATATTTCTTGTAATGGCTTCTAAAGTTACTTTTGCTGCTGATACAGCAGCATAGTTTTTCCATGCTTTTGTATTCCCTTCACTTGTAAAGCTTACAACTCGTGCATCATCGGAAAATAATTTTGCTTTAAAAATATCTTTGGTCCAATCATACAAGCTAATTCCCATTGCTTGAATTGTTAATTGAAAGTCCTCTGTCTTTAAAGTAGATGTTGATTCGGAAATCATCGGTTTTAAATTTCCTTTGGCCACACTATGTAAAAGTGTTTTTATGGTTCCTCCCTCTAGCTTTTCTGCTAAACCTTCTATTAATATGGCTCTCTTTTCTGAGTGAAATGCATCTATATTATAACTAATAAAACCTACTCCTTCTTCGATAATTTTATTAAATTCTTTCTCAATTTCGGCTAGCTGTGATCTAGAGTTTCTATGAACAATACAAATATTCATTCCGTGTTTGGCTAACTTTTTTGCGGTTGCCAATCCCAATCCGCTAGAGCCTCCTAGAATTAGTATCCACTCGTTTTTATCTTCAAATTCTTTTACCATTCTAATAATATTCTTTGAGCTGAAAACCCTGGTCCAAAACTAAGCATTAATCCTTTTTCTCCTGGCTGCCTTTTTCCATCCATAAATCGTTCTAAAACATATAATACGGTAGCACTAGACATATTTCCATATAATCGTAAAACTTCTTTTGTGTCGTCTATATTCTTTCCTAAAGACCCAAATAAGTATTCAATAGTTTGTACTATTTTCTTTCCTCCTGGATGAAAAATTAAATGATTTACATCTTCAATTATTAGATTATTTCGCTCTAAGAACGGATGAACAATCATTGGGAAATGATTTGAAATAGTTTCTGGAACTGATTTATCTAAAATCATTTGTAATCCAGAGTTCACCAATTTAAAGCCCATAACATGAGTTGAATCATAGAAATGATACATCGCTTCATCTATAATTTTAGGACCTTTATCTTCTTCATAAGATGATAAAATAACACTTGCAGCACCGTCTCCAAAAATTGCAGCACTCACAATATTTGCCAGAGAAAAATCTTCTAATTGAAAGGTAGCTGTCGGTGATTCTACCGCTATTACAGCGGCTCTTTTATTTGGATTCGCTTTTAAAAAATTTTTTGCATAGATAATCCCTGAAACTCCTGCTGCACATCCCATTTCAGTAACCGGAAGCCTCACAATATCTTGTCTCATTTGTAAACTATTAATTAAATAAGCATCTACAGAAGGGATCATAATTCCTGTACAACTAACGGTGATAATATAATCAATATCTGTAGGCTGTAGACTTGCTTTTTTTAAAGATTTTTGTAATGATTGTTCTGCTAAAGTTGTAACCTCCCGAATATAAATATCGTTTTTATCTTCAAAAGACGAATTCAAAAAAACTTCTTCTGCGACCATAATAGAGTAACGTCTATCAACACCAGCTCCTTCAAAAAGCTTTAAAACTTTTCGTTGAAACCTTGTTTCCTGTCCCTTCATCCATAGTTTTACTAACGGAATGATCTCTTCGGTTTTTCTAGTATGTTTTGGTAGCTGTTTAGCTACCGATAGTATTTTTACGCTCATAATATTTTCTAAAAAGCAGGAATTCTTTTAATGAATAGAATTTTTTTTAAAAATCCATAAATAACGAAAGGCCCATTTCCACTGAATCGAAAAGGGCACATGAACTTGTCTTAAGATAGTCTCTAGATCTTTTCTTTTGAAAGCTCTTAAAACAGAAGTTAAACCATCTTTTCTAACCATCTTGTTTTCAATAAAAAGACCTATCAATTTAAAAAGATAGTAGGCTAATCTGTGTCTGTGTAGATCATTCACAACCACTCCAATTGTTGCTTTTTGAACCGTTGGCTTTAAAAAAGATATGAGTTTCTCGTTTTTAAAATGGTGTAAGAATAAGGTACACAAAACAACATCATAAGTCTGTTTTTTAAAATCTTCTGAAAAAATATCAATCGTTTCAAAACTCAATTCCGGATAGTCTTTTGACAGCTCTCTTGCATATTCTATGGCTGCGTAATTTGCATCAATTCCTATAAGTTTAAACCTATAGTTGTTCTTTCTACCAAACTTAGCAACATCTCGTAATATATCTCCATTTCCACAACCCAAATCTAAAATTTTAATTATCTTATTTTTTGATTGAGTTTTAAGTAGTTTTTTTAAGCCTTTAATAGTTACTGAATTTCCCCCTAGAAGTCTGTTAATGGTTTCTAGTTTATCTAGGGTATCTCTTAACAAAGGACCTTCAAGAGTAAAATCGTCCATCATTTCTGTTGCTGAAGAACGGCGAGAAGTATCAACTAAAAAACTCATAGTGGGTGTATCTGTTTTCCGTGGGTAAATTTGATCATTTTAGGCAATAATGAGGGTGTTCTTTTTAAAATTGAATAGGCAATTTGAGAAATGGTTTGATTTCTAAACAACCATGCTATAAAATGGCCTGTTTTTAATCGTATTTTAAATTCTTTATTCCAATCTCTAAAATACTGTTTTTCTAGATTTTCTCTTGTTTTTATTTCGCCATTTAAAAACTGAAGTATTCGCATGCTTGCCAATCTTGCGCTAGAAATAGCCATTCCCATTCCGTTGCCACATAGCGGATGAATCATTCCTGCAGTATCTCCACACATAATGATATGGTTTTCTACAGGGTTTTTAGTTTGAAAAGAAACTTGACTAATGGTAAGTGGTTTTTCAAAAACAGGTGTTGATTCTTTGAATATTTTTTTTAAATGTTCGTTTTTAAAGACAACTTGTTCTTGAAAATCTGTAATGTTTTTATGTTTTTTAAAGGAGCGGTATTCAGTTATATAACAAACATTAATTGCATTGTTTTCTACTTTAGAAACTCCGCAATAGCCTCCTTTAAAATTATGAAGAGCCACCAAGTTTTCGGGAAATAAACCTTTTACATGAATTTTAATGGCCAAATACGGTGATTTTTTTTTAATAAATTTCCTATTCATTTTTTGATCTAAAGAGGATCTTTTCCCAAAAGCACCAATCGTTATTTTACTTTGAAATACTCCTGAGCTTTTTGTTACAATTGTGAAAGACTCTTTTTTAAAGTTAATAGAATCAACGTTGTCTTTCAAAATTTGAACGCCGTTTAAGCGCGCTTTTTTTACTAATAAATCATCTAAAAAATAACGGCTCATTCCAAAACCACCTAAAGGTAATTCTCCTTTTATTAAGTTGCTTTTTATAGTACTTATATGAACTTTTGTGATCTTTTTAGCCCCTTCACTTATTGGATCAACACCTAGAGAATTTAAATATGGCAGCACTTCGTTAGAAATATATTCTCCACATACTTTGTGTTTTGGATATTCATTTTTTTCAATTAGCAATACCTGTTTTTCTCTTTTAGATAAATGAATAGCGCTTGTTAATCCGGCCAATCCGCCACCCACTATAATTACATCAAATATTATTCTTTTTTTCAATTGTTATTTTATTACAGAATATTCTACTTGAATTTTTAAATTATTAAACAAAACTCCAGGCCTTAATTTTTCCTGTAAACCTTAAAGATGAAAAAAATATAAATAATATTGAGGTTTTGTTTAGCCTAAAAAAATATTAATATGTACGTGTTTAACAATACCTTAAATATAATTAAACAATTTAACACTAAACGCTTTGTTAGCTTTTAAATCTATATATCTAGGAATTAAACCATGATTTATTACAACCTCTAAATCGACATTAGAGAATAGCAGGGATTAGGCTATATAATCATTTCACCAGCACATCCCTAAAAGGAAAATAGATTTATTTAATGGAATCTAGTTTTGCTTAAATCAGATGATCTGACTCGATATTAAAACTTAAACTTCAAAAAGATTT
>Ga0115004_10001507_pt1 | contig 19139 bp, 16 predicted proteins | sample ArcticOcean_MG_C_10_FD_88737 | JGI IMG/M metagenome (GOLD analysis project Ga0115004, IMG submission 88737) | Marine microbial communities from western Arctic Ocean - ArcticOcean_MG_CB11_90 | ecosystem: Environmental > Aquatic > Marine > Oceanic | place: Arctic Ocean: Canada Basin | collected... | reverse complement strand
GGGGGGGGGGGGGGGGGGGGGGGGGCGGTTGGCGAAGTTCGGTGTGGCCAACCCGCCGGGTGGCCCGCCCGGGCTCGTCGGCGCGTACCCAGGGGACTCCACGATTTCGCCGTTCGGGGTGGACGGCACTGCGCCGTGATCGCTGTGGTGTGCGTTTGGAGACCCAGGCACGTCGCCGTTGGGGGTTACCGTGGGTACACCGGTTCCGGGCGAACTCGGGCGCTCACCCGCCATCTCTCTCCACCCACCCGGCGAACCAGCACCCTTGGGCGAGACCTGCGATTGATCAACAGGCGCGGGCGAGGTGTCGTCGAAGTTGGCTTGGTCGCCGGGGCTGTCCCCGAGCGCGTCCGCGGGGGACGCGAGGTGCGGCGCGGCGGCTACGGGCCGTGGAATGAGGGTGGTGACGTGGGGAACGTGGAGGCGGGAGCGGGTCAGGTGCGGGTTCGCGAATTTCGGGTTTCTCTCGGACGTCCAAGGACGAGTCGGTCGCGATGCACGTTGAAGTGTGCCCGGACCCGCGTGGCACGCACGCGCGGACGGTGTGTTGCCGGACCACGTACCTGCGCCGTTGGCCATTGCGACTGTAACGCGCGGCGGCGTGCGCCTGTGCGGTGTCGGAATGGCGTGTGGGGTTGGGACGCGCGTGTCTTGGCAGAGACCTTTACTCACGTTGTTGAACCAACGGTCTTTTTCTTGGAAGACACAGACACAGACGACAGACCGAATCGCGGGCCGAGGAAATCGCCCGCCGGGAAAACTCGTCTGAAAAAAAAAGCTGGCGGTTCGGTGCAAACCAACACCAACACTCGGCTCACACGCCCGTCGCGCGCCCCAGCCGTGGTCATCATGGCGTGCTCCGAGAACCTTCCCCCCCTTCCCGACGCAGTCGCCAACCTGAAGGACGAGGGCAACGGTTTTTTCCGGGCCGGCGACTACCTCAAAGCCGCGGGCGCGTACACCAAAGCCATCAAGGTACGTCTGGTTTCGATGTTTCACCGAATCTGGTGCGACGAAATCTTTGCCCATCTTTGCCCATCTTTGACCGTCGTTGACGAATCTCGGACGAATCTCTGACCATCGGAAACGCGGACTGACCACGCCCATGCGTACCCACCTCACCACACTCCAGGCCGCGGGTCCCGAGCTCACCGCGAAGCCCGAGTTCGCGTCCGTCTTCAGCAACCGAAGCGCGTCTTTCCTAAAGCTGAACAAAGTCACCCAGTCGCTCGCGGATGCGGAGACTTGTGTGTTGCTGCGGCCGGATTGGGAGAAATCGCACTTTCGAAAGGCGTTGGCGTTGGAAGAGAAAGGACACGACGCAGAGGCGCTTTTGGCGTACCAAGCCGCGTTGGCCACCACGACGGGGTCCGGGAACCCGGAGATCGGTCTGAAAATCAAGCGCCTCGCCAAAAAAAAGAACAGCAAACCCGTGCCTTTCCACTTCCCGAAAACGAAACCGCCGCCCAAGGCGAAGGGCGGGAACACCGGCGCTGGTGTCGGCGTTGGCGGTGTTTCATCACAAACACTAGTTGCACCCTGTCCGGTTGGGGAATTGAAATGGCTGACGTGCGTCACGTCGCCCCGCGAGCCGGTCGCGACAAGGGTCGCCGCGGCCAACGCGGTCGGGGGGTGGCTCGCCGAGCACTTGGATACGCATTTAAAGAAAACGCCTGGCGAGAGCGAGTGGTTTTTCGAAAACCGCAGCGTGGTGGCGTTTCTTGACAAAGGGTTGTTCGACGTTGTGCTTGACACGGTGACCCACACCGTGGTGTCGATTATTAACTTCGAGCAACGCGACACAGACGGAAACCCAGACGCGGCGAGCGACGCCGCGGCGAGCGCGGATTTGGCGGGCGCGTTGACTGGAGTGTTACACAACCTGCTGCACCCCTCCTTAAGAGCGTGGCAAACCAGAAAACAGCACCACGCGTTGCTCGGTGCGTTTGAACAGGTGTTACGCATGGAGGGCAGTCCTTTGAATGACGAAAAAGGTACCCCGGTTCGGGTAGACGACGCCACCAAGCAGTTCACCGCACTGAGCGCGAAGATTTTAACCAACCAAGGCGCGCTGCAGGTGCTCTGCGGGCACGACGCGCTGGCGCGGGCGCGGTTACAGCTGCTACGCTCTTTAACACAAAGAGACCGGAGCGAGGGGGACACAGAGGACGTGAATAACCGTGTCCAGGAAAGTGCGCGGGCGCTGGTGGTTTTGAAGCGGTGCCGGTACGCGAACGGGGGGAATAGCAACGACGGCGACACTACAAACAACGACGCCGACGAAAAGGGAATCCCGTCGCCGGCGTGGGAGCCCGTGCTGGACGCCCTGCTCACCGACGCCGGCGCGGACGAGGTTCGGGACGAGGTTCGTAAAACAATCGAACAACACGCGCTTCTCGCGGGGGCGTTTCTCAAGTTCGGGTTCGAAGGGTCGGTTGGTATCTGATGAGGGAAGACACTGTCAGACTGTTTGACTGTGAGACACGACGTGAGATGCGTCTGTAGTCGAGGTTGAAATTTTCCCGTTGTAAAAATTTGGGTGCCAACTTTCCTTTCCTTTCAGCCGTGCCTTCTCCTCTCGTCACTCGTGTTGACGCGGGGGATGCCACCCCGGGCGGCGTCGCGCGCGCTGGCGCTGGCGCTGGTGTGTGTGTGTATTGTGTCTTGTGCGGGGCAGCACGCCGCGGTTGGGCACCACCGCGGTTCGAACACCGGGGGTTCGCGTTTGCCCGCGCGAAGATTCGGGGCGCATCACAGCGACGACGATGGTGACTCTCACTCTCTTGACGTCCCCACCTCCACGGACCACGCGTCACCCCGAAAAGGTCGCCCGTTGCCCATCGTGCTCCCATCCCCAACAGACCCTACGAAACTCACGCTTCAGCACGAAGGCCTCAACGCGTTGCGTTTGATTGCCGGCCCGATAGCGCCCGTGGTGGTGATCGGCCCCTACCGGAGCGGCAAATCGTTTTTGCTAAATCAGCTCCTCGGCGTGCCGTGCGACGAAGGCTTCGGAGTGGGACACACGCGCAAAACGGAAACCAAAGGGGTTTGGATATGGAGCGAGCCTACGTTGGTACCTGGTGTAGGACCCGGGGACCCACCCACTTCGGTTGTGTACGTGGACACGGAAGGGTTCGAAGCCACCGGTGCGAGCGACGCGTACGACGACCGAATTTTCGCGCTCTCGTCCATAGTCGCGTCCGTGCTCGTGTACAACCTCCCCGAAACGGTCAAGGAGGGGGATATCGAAAAGCTTTCGTTCGCGTTGGAGCTGGCGCGGGAGTTCTCGGGGAGGTCATCGAGAGGAGGATCCGAGACGTTGGATGGCAATGAGCTGAGTTCGTTGTCTTCTGCCGAGTCGGACGATGATTTGAACCTGTCGTTACTCGAAAACACACAGGACGACCTCGGGGCGTGGGACGCTTCCCAGCTCGAGGCGTTTTTGCCCCACTCGCTGTTGTGGCTGATTCAGCGTGACTTTCTGACAGGGAGCACGGTTGGTGATATGGTGGACGGCGCGTTGCGAGACGTCAACAACCCAACCAACGACCAACACGTCACCGAGCTGAACCGCGTTCGGGCCAGTCTGCGGAACCTCGCGAAGCACAACCGCGCGTTTGGGTTAACGCAGCCGCACTTGGAAAGGACGAAGTTGTGTGAGTTGGGGGACGATAAATTAGAGCCCACGTACGTCACGCAGCGCGAAACGCTACGAAAAACAGTACGGAACGACGCGGTTGCGAAATCGTCCCTCGGCGCGGCGCTCGCGGCGAGCGGAGGTGGAATCCACCAGGCGAAAGACGCACCGAGCGGTACCAACAAACAAATGACGGGCGTTTCCCTCGCCGCGCTCGTGGAACGGTCCGTCAACGCCTTGAACGAGGGCGATTTTCCAACCGCCGGGTCCGTAGTGGACGCGTTTAACCGGGATGCGCTGGACTTGCGTGTAGCGGCGTATACCAATACGTTAGATGCTATTACCCTGCCGGCGGAGAACGCGGAGTTGGAACTGATGCACAGAAAAACAAAGAAAGAGCAGTTACTTATTTTTCGAAAAGAACGCTTCGGCCGCGGCGCGGTGACGCTGAAAGCGCTCGCGAAGACCTTGGACGATTTGTTCACTCAACGCAGTGAAAAGAACGCGTTTGTGTCCGGTAAGGAGTGCGATTTGCTCGCGTCAAGGTGCGAAGACGTGTTGATCAAGATGCAAAAGATGCGCCTTCCCAGTTTGCGGAAATTCGACGCGGCGGCTGAAAAAGAGTGTCACTTTCTTTTCGACAAAAAGTGCGTCGGCCCGAGTAAAGAAACTTCTGCTAACAGAGTTAGGCGAACCATAGAACGCGAACGAAACGCGTTCGCACAGACGTACAACGCCCGCCTTCTTAATGGGTTACTACTAATAGCAATCGGCGGCGTGGTGACGTTTCGGTTCCTGTGGGTGGTGCCTCTCGCTGAGCTGGTTTCGTGGGCGTTGTTTCTGTTGTTGGAAGTCGGGCCCAAATTCTACTTCGCAGGCACGGGCGGCGACGGTTTGTTCGAATCAGGGTGGTGGCAAACCGCGGCGGAGGTTTGGGAAACCGCGGTGTACAACCCTGTTGTGGATATGGACGTTTTAGGGCCGGTGCTTGTGGTCGGCGTGCTGGGTCTGGCGGTGTGGATGCGAGTGCGGCGGTGCGCGCAGTTTGTGCACGGGTACTGTCCGTGCTGCGTGCCGTCCTGCTGTCACCCGTTGCTCGGCGTGAAGAACTCGGAGCGGGCGAAGACACGGCGGGGACGGAAAACGGAGGGGGGGAGGGACCTCGACGTGTAAAGGGTTGGTATCGACTTACACGCGGAAATGGCGTTTTCAAGGAATACACTTTTAGGAAAGAAGAGGTCTTTGAGTTTTTTTCACGCGTATCCGAAAACGTTCCTTCCCCTTTCGCACTTCCACGTGCACCCACACGTCGTCGAACCGAAAACACACGCGAGTCGCGCACCTTTGCGCGACCGCATGAATGCCGGACTCCGACACCGGCGTGGGACCGGATGTGCGCCCCCCCCTCCCGCGCTCTCTTCCTTCTTCCTTCTTCTTGACCGCCACGACGACCACGACTTTTCTTTTTTCCTCCTCGAACGGCAACCGCCGCGCGACGACGACGAGCGCGCGCGCGACACTCACTGACCCACCCCCGCGCCTCATTCCTCCCATCTATTCACACACAGGGTTTGACCCTATACGAGCGCCAGCGAGCCGAGCGCATCGCCCGGAACGATGAGATGATGCTCCGCTTGGGACTGCCCGCTCTCGGTTCGAAACTCCGCTTGCCCACGCCGCCCGCCGCGGGCGGCGACGGCGGGTCCAAGAACCCCAACTCCTTCAAGCCCGTCAAGCGCCGCAACCCTAAGAGGAAACCTACCCCGCCTGACCCGAACTTCGATATGGTCCTTCGCGTCCGCAAGGCCGTGGACTACACCGACGTTGCTGACGTCCCAAAGCCAGGCCCGCCTAAGTTTCCCCGTGTCGAGCCCGCAAACGCACAGCTGTCCGGCGCCGCGGCTACCGGGCGGGGAACCACCCTGGACACCCTCGATTCCAAGTACGAGAAGGACCCGGAAGCGCGCGAGCGCGCTATTCGATTGGATGTACGTCGAAAACGCGTCCCGCGATGTCCCATTTTTTTCTCGGACCGAATCGCGGGCGTCGGCGCACAGCTGTGCGTTTTCGCTCGTCGCGACGCCACGCTCGCAGCGCAGATCTGACTTTTTTCCCGATTTCCTCATCCGCATCGTTTCGCGTTGCAGGCGCTCCGGCACACCGACCCGGTCCAGTGGAACGAAGAGTGCAAGAAGCACTGGAGAAAGCTCCTCGAAGACCGACGCGCGAGGCGGGTGGCCAAAGCTGCCAACGCCGCCGCTGCGATCCAGCGCCGCGAGACGGCGGCGGACGAACTCGTCGCTGTCGGAACGACACAAAGCGCTCCGCCCGCGGCGAACGACGAGCCCATGTGCTGCGAGCCGTGCCCGGTGGATACGACGCCCAAGAACGACCCGGTGGCGCCCAAGAAGACGGGCATTGACGACACGCCCTGGTACGTGTTTCCCTTCTCCGCGCTTGACGATTTCCTTTCCCCAATCCGTGTTCTCTTCCTTCGCGGTGTCCTCGCAAAAGCTGACTAAACGCGTTTCGCTCGTCTCCGCGACGTCAACAGGAGGGACCCGACGACCGTCCCAAGAGCCAAAAAGTGGATCGACCAGATACGTCGCGATGCCCACGACCATTCCTCTGTCATCATGTGTGTCCACCACGTGCGTGTATAACTCACACTCACGAATTCCTTCACAGGGCATCGAGCTGGTCTGCTCTGTCGCTGAGTGCGGCACTGACCAGACCAGTCGGTGGTACGGCAGCAACATCGAAACGAACAAACCGGTCTGCGCCAAGTGCAGCAGACTACAGTCGGTGCCTGCCGACCGCGTGTGCGGCGCCTCCGGGTGCGGCAAGGGCGTCTCCGTCGTGAAGGAATGGCGCCACTCGAAGCGCGACAAGGACAACAAGGACCTGTGGTTCTGCAGGCCGTGCTACAACAAAGAGGTGCGCATCCCCAGGCTCCTCTAACCCTCCCTCGATGTTCCGTCCCGAACCGTTCCGCTAACGTCGCGTCGTTTAACTTTTTTGTTTTTCGCAGGCGCTGGAACTCGCGGACGAAGCGGGGAGGAAGTGCGAGAGCTGTCCGCTTACCAAGACCTCTTGCTGGCGCACCTGCGACGACGTACCCGGTGGCTGGACTTGCAAATTGCTACTGCAAAGAACAAACGGCGTCGAAAAAGCAGAAGAAGGACTAGGCGTCCACGTCCCACCCCCCCTGTTTTTACCCAAAACACGCCGTCGCGCCTTTGCGAATTTCTTCCCCGCGCGCCGCGACGCTTCGAGACGCCCCATGACCCTGAACCGATACGCAACCTGATACGAGACGATTCGAGACGTGACAAAATATCGTGACGTGACGAAGACGTTTATTACATGTAATAAAAAGAAAAGCCAATTCACTACCAGACTAATGAAACCCATCACATCCCCGGCAATCGTGGCGGCGGCGGCAGCGCTTTCTCCAATAAAATAATAACACGTCCACTCCGCAAGGCGCCTCGTGTCACACCGCCGAATCCGTCTCCGTCGCGTGAATGACGTGAAAGTTGTCCATGTTGAAAAGGAAGTCTGGAATGTTCGACCCCGCGAATTCGGAGGCGGAGTTCGGAGCTCGGTACATGCGAACCTGATCCGCCCATTTCCCGCGTAGAATCCGCGGGTACGGCGAACAGTCGGCGAAGGTGTTTTGAAACTCGCGGCGGCGCACGGTCCACGCCTTTGGGTTCCAATACATGGCATGCGCCACCACCGGGTTTCCCGCGTTGTCCGTCGCGGTCAGGGAAACGCCGATGGATTGGAACTTTGCGAGGTCGAGGTTTTTTTTGTTCAGCGGCGAGTCCGGGGCGGTCAGGTCGTGCTTGAACGTCATGGGGTACGTGTATATGCTGTCGTATGTGGTCATTCCGTTCGTCAGAGGGAGATTGTACCGCATACCGCTGATCGTACACACCAAGGCAACCTTCACGTCGTACAACATCACGGTCCGGCGTAGGTTTACCATCCGGACCGATATCTCCGTTTCGTTCATCGCGCAGTCCGGCGCGAAACCCACTTGTTGCAGCGGTCGCAAGGCGCGCGCGACGATAATAGAGCCGGCGACGCTTAAAAGCAGCCAGTGGAACCACCCGATCAACGCGAGCACGGCGATTTCGGGGGTTGTGCTCGGAATCCGTTCCTGCCACCCGAAAATGGCGTCCGAGCTGATGCGCACGGTGGTGAAGCTCAGCATGAGCTTGGACCCGAGCAAACCGGGGGCCACGAGCTGGCCCTCCGCGACTGCGACGGCGATGAGCGCCGCGGAGCCGGCGAAAATAAACGCGAACTCCACGAGCACCTCAAGCAGCAGCAGCCGCGGCAGGCTCATCTGCACGGTAAGAATGTGCCAGATATCCTCGCCCAGACTCACCGACAGTAAAGCATCGCTCCTTCCTTCGGGGACAACGCTCTTCAACAGGTAATTGGTCCGCATGAATTCGTGCAGCCCGAATTCGCAGTTCACTCGTCGCTCGTGCTCTCTCGTCCCATCCTTCGCCTGTGGACCGCCGGGCGCGTATTTCCTGATCTTGCACAGCGCGTCATTAGCCTCCTCCCACGTCGCCGTCTCCATCGTCATCGTGTTCCCTTGTTCGTTAACCATCTGATACGCCGGCGACCTTCTCGCCCCCGAACCCTTGCTCGGGTGGTCGCAGTAGAAGCCCTCACCCGTGGGCAGCCCCCACGCGCGCCGTATCCATCGCTCCGTCCACCGGATAGACGACGGGACCGTCGCGGTTTCGTGCATGGTGTCGAAGGGGGCGAGTGGCCGCCCTCGACGCGCGAGAGCAAGTAACAAGTGTGCTTAACAACGAAGTTTATTGTAGTCGGACACAAAACACGGGATGGTCCGTTGGCGATTCATCACGTCCATTTCGGGTCGCGCGCCCCGTGCCCTGTCTCGCAGTCCGGTACGGGTCGACGCGATGACGATGCCCGGTACCGGCGGCTTGAAGCAGTGGACCGCGCTTCCCCGGTCGTTCCCCATGGCCGTGGAGGGCATAGAGGACCGCACGGACCGTCCGCAACGGGTGGCGGAGATGTTGGAATCTCTGCGATTGGCAGAAACGAACCGCGTGGTGGGCGTTCCCGTCGTTGGCGTCCCCACGCCTAGCGAGGAGTTTCTGCGACTTGGACGCCAGAAACAAGCGGAGAAGTACTTAGACACGCAGCTCGTGGCGTTTCGTTTCGAGGGGGAAATCGAACCCGACCCTTCGCACGCCCCAATCACGTCGTTCCACCCATTGCGAGAAGTGGTCAACGCGATGGAGGCGGAGCTGTTTTCGTTCCGGCCGGATTTGATTTTCGGGTTCCTGCGCGCCGCGTTCCGGCGGTTCCCGGGACGGCTGCCGTTTCACGGCCAACACGACGGCCCATTGAACGACGACGAGTACTACGCCAAGATCCAGAATTCCATTAAAACGTTAGTAACGGAGGTTGCGATGGCGAAACCCGCGGAGCCGTTTGAGTGGGTGGCTCGTTTTCTGGAAAACGCGGCGGAGGCGGAGGTAGCGGCGAACCGCGCGAGCGCCGCGTCGGTGGAGCGGAAAGCCGCAACGACTGACATTCAAAACATGACCCCTGGCGAGTTCAGGTTGTTTGCACTGGAGCTTTTCAAGCAGTTCGACACGGACAAAAACGGCGTGCTCGATCCGTGGGAACTACGGGACGTGCTCGCTAGTTCGAGTCTGAGTTTAACGCCGAGCGAACAGCGCGAGGTGTTGCAGGAGGCGGATCTGGACGACAACGGCTTGGTGGAGTACAAAGAGTTCGTGCCTCTTCTGCACTCTCTTATCGTCAGCGTGAAGAGCAAACACGCAGCCAGGCAGGCACGCGCAGAGGCCACGACGACCGCCCGGGAAAGCGTGCAGATTCAGTTCGTCAAGGGGATGACGATTGATGAGCTGAGCGCGACGATTCGGAGGGTTTTCCAAGACTGCGACCTGGACGGCAACGGCACGTTGGACCCGACCGAGTTCCGCAAGGCGTTGCGTTCCGCGGAGTTGAACTTAAGCAAAAAGGAAATCAACCTGTTACTAATGCAGAGCGATTTGAACCACGACGGGGTGGTGGAGTACGACGAGTTCGTCCCGGTGTGTTTCGACGTGTTGGTGGAGCGGGCGACGCACAAACAACTCGAGAGCGACGCGACGCGATCGTGCGACGCCGTCACGAAGGCGCTGCTTGAGGTTTTCGCAAGCACCGACCTTGAGGACAGTGGCAAGCTAAAACTTCGGCAGTTGAAACGGTGTTTACAAGCCCTCGTTGAGAACGACGTCCTGTCGTTGTCAAAAACGCAAATCATAAGCGTGCTTAGCACCAGCGACCCGTCTCCGGATGACGGCTTGGTGCGGTACAAGCGCTGGGCGCCACTCGCGGCTGATATTATTTACGGCATGCTGGATTTCGTCGCCCAGACTCGACGCGTCAAGGCGATTGCGCACCTGTCCAACACCAAAACGCATGATTTCGAATCAATGCGCCATTTTTCCACCTACCAGGTGGAAGCCATCCTAAAGGATGCCTTCGCCGCGGCGGATGCAAACGGCGACGGCGTTCTCGACGAAGACAAGACGCGGATCGTTCTCGATTCGGTGGGCGTCACGATGTTGGGTCTTAGCCATTCTCAAATAACCGGAATATGCGCGGCTGCGGATTTAAACGGCGACGGTATGGTGGATTACGACGAGCTGGCGAGTCTGGTGCATGACGTCGTGACGCAGATGAGTTTGGAGGACGCCGTGCGCCAACGGGCGTTTCGCAACACCGCGGGCGATGTTAAAAGCCGAACGGACATCACGAAAACCAAAGATGACACCATGGCCGCGCGCTTCGCCTCCGTATCAACGGACGACACGTCGCACCTGAAACAGGACTTCGACTCTGGGGGTCGGGGGGCTCTTGGGAAGAATCGGAACCAAAGGAGCGTCAAGATTCGTTTGGGAGGGGACTTCAGAGGGTACGTGTGATGATTCGCGTGATTGCATTGTGAGATTGCTTTGTTTAAGATGTACTATCAATAAGTCGCAACACTTTATTATTTCGTCTCGTAATCCCCCTATTGCCCGATGTACCCCAGCGCGCCCGCGATCGCGAGGATCACGAACGGCACCGTGATTCCCCCGATCGCGAACAACGCCATTGGGTCCTTAAGCGGGTTCGCGCCCGCCTTTTCGGATTCGCTCAACCACGCCTGCTTTTCGTTTTCCCGGAGAATCTTCTTATTGCCGCCCTCGTCTTCAGCCATGGCGTACGTCTTGCCCCCGAGACGCGCTTTGGAAACGGAAACATTCGCGACGCGGGGGGCGAGGGTAACGGCGACGCAGCGCCGGGACGCCAGGGACCTGAGTGAACGTAGGGACACGGGTCAGCGGTCGATCATTTTATCATCGGAAGCACGCTGACGAGGCAGTGCCGTTTTCGTGGCGACGAGCCGCGGGTACCGACGACGGCTCCGGCTGACGTACCGTGAGGTCTTGGCAGATGCGACGGGCGCGATTGCGGTGAGGGCGATGCAATACATTGTTCGGTGTGGAAAGGAGGTGGGGCTCGCGGTTGCGCGAGTGTCAGAGTGGCAAGGAATGGTGGAGGGAATCGAGTGAAACGTGGCGGCTCTCACGTGCGTTGCTGCAAAAATGAAGTCCCTCGCAAAAACTTGGAACGAGCCGTGGCTTGAGATTTGGACGCACTCTCAGCCGCACGAGGGGGCGTCTCATCGGGTCCTTCGCGATGGCGAAGAAGGAGAAAAAAGAAAAGAAGGAGAAGAAGGCCAAGAAGTACGTGCCTTGGGAGACCACACCCGGCAGGCACCACACCGACTCCCCTCCGATCTGCAATCGTTTCACGAACCACCGCCGCCTCGGTCTCTGACCGTCCGTGCCATCTTTCCTCCATCACCTCATGACCGCAGGACGCACAAGAAGAAGCGGTCACGAAGGGAAGCGTCCTCCGACTCGTCCTCATCATCCGACTCGGATACCGAAAACAGCCAGGATGTCAAACGACGACGCGCGGCGAAGATGGTACGTACGGCGGTTAGGTGTACCAAGGAGTTTACCCCAAGTCGCGACGCTTTTTTTTCATCCAACGTAACGTCATCACCGATGTACTGACGCGCGCTACCACGACTCCTCTCTCCCTTAATCACAACTCACCTCCAAACCCTGACCCTGACCCTACTATCAGGCCAAGAAGCTCGGCGCGCGTTTAGCGCAGGGCGAGATCGCGGGGTACACGGACGTGGCTAATCCTTTCGGCGACGACAAGCTCACCGAGCGGTTCGTGTGGCGCAAGAAGATCGAGAAGAGTTTGATGGATGGGGTTGATCCAAAAGACTTGGGGTTAACCGCGGAGAAACGGAGGCACGAACAGCGGTTGTTGGAAATCGAAAAGGTCAAGAAGCAGCGGGAACAGCGGGAGGTTGAGAAGATGGAGAAGGAACTTGAACGCGAAGTGCTGCAGCGCGAAGAGGCGCTGATCGAAGCGGTGGAGCTGGAGAAAAAGGAAGAGGAGTTTCACGTGCTGCAGGCGAAGATGCGGAGCGACATGAGGGTTGAGCAAGGGAGGGCACGGGCGGTGGATTTGATCGCGCGGAACGTTGAGTGCGAGGTCGGGGTCGAGACCTCGGCGCGGTTTGATTTTAAAATCAACCCCATTCACGTGTTCCTTGGGTTAACAACCAACGAACTACACGAGCTGAAAGACGACGTGCTCGTGCGTCTTGATTTGACGAAGCACGATTTGGAAAAACACGCGTTTTGGCGAGACTTCATAACCGTGTGCGACGACGAGCTCGCCAACGCGCGCAGACGGGACGCGGTGGACCGCGCGCGCGTGAGGGGCAAGGACGCGTCCGCGGCATCCGCGCAAGCCAGGGACGTCATCGACCAGGGGCTGCACGAACAAGTGGAGAACGACGTGGCAGAGATGCTTGTGGGGAAGTCTCGCCTCGAGCTGGAAGGGCTGGAACGCGAAGTGGCGGACACGCTCTCTGACCCGCACGCGCCCGAGCTGGAGTACTGGCAAGCCGTGCTAAGGCGGATTTCAGTCAGCAAAGCCCGGGCCGCGGTGGTGGATGCGGACTTACGGATGAAGGAAAGGCACGAACCGCACCGCCCGCGGTTCGCGCCGCCGGCGCCGGGTGCCGGAACAGAAACCGATTCGGACGAAGATTTGCTCGGTGCCGATTTCGGGACAAACGGCGTCTCGGCTGGCGGCGCCGTGTCTGGGGACGGCGACGATTTGGAACCACCCGGCTCACCGGATCATGCACCCCCCGCTTCACCGCAAGGGTTCACCCCCGAAGGTACCCCCGACCGCGAGTACTCGCCCGTTTTGCTGGACGCCGTGCCCGGTTACGTTTCCGTTCTCGATCCGAACGAGGACTTGATCGCGGTTGCCGAGTTACGGGAAAAAGCACGACAAACGAAGATGGGGCGGTTCGCGGAGGCAAACAGGATGGCGACTATCCGGGATGCTTCCGGGACGAATTCCGGGTACGGAGACGTGGACACTCCCGCGACGGGAACGTACTCGCGCGCGGGGAACGTAAACGCGCGCGCGTACGCCAGCGGGAACGTCGTGAGTAACATCCCCGGCGCTTCCGACCCGGACGGCATGATCGCGGATGACGAGGTGTTCACGCAAGCCGCGAAATCGATCGCGGACCGGATGATGGGCGCGAACGACGGCGCCGAGGTGGCTTTCGCGGGGGAAGCGCAGTTGGAGCAAACCGCGTACTGGTGGCACGACAAGTTCCGACCGAGGTACGGTCTTGCGCGTTTCCCAAATCCCGCCGACTGTTTACTGCCCCATCTTGAATGATGATGATGATTACGCACATCACAAGTGCGCTGTTTTATCTCTAACGCTGGTGACTGTTCAGACCGATTACCCTGAATGTTGTCCATACATCGTTCAATACATCGCGATGCACAGTACACCCACGGACTCGCGACTGACCTTTTTTGTGTAACAAAACCAGGAAACCCAAGTACTTCAATCGCGTGCACACTGGTTACGACTGGAACAAGTACAACCAGACGCACTACGACCACGACAACCCGCCTCCGAAAACCGTGCAGGGGTACAAGTTCAACCTGTTTTACCCCGACCTCATCGACAAATCAAAAGCGCCCGCGTTTTCCATCATGCCGGATGGCTCGAAACACGGCGAAACGTGTATTCTGCGAGTCAGCGCGGGGCCGCCGTACGAAGGTACGTGTGTTACGGCTTTCCCAAATCCCGGACGACTGTCACTGTGTTCCCATACACGTCCTGCGAAGGGAGCATTACCTCCGCGGATTGTCCGCCCGTATCTACTGTTTGCTACATACATCACAAGTGCACTGTTTGCCCATACATGGCACTTGTACACTCAAGACTGACCCTTTCGGTACCCATCCCAAGACATCGCGTTTAAAATCGTAAACAAGGAGTGGGAGTACTCCAACAAACGTGGGTTCAAGTGTTCCTTCGAACGCGGGATTTTTCACCTATACATCAACTTCAAAAGGGCGCGGTACCGGCGATGAATTTGTTTCCGGTGGATGGTTTCTTGGAGGCGGACAAAATCAACCGATGAAAGGGGAGGTGGATGGTTCCTTTTGTGAAACAATTCAAGCGCTGTCGATAGATTCTTTTAAAAACAATATTACAGAAACCGAGCGCGGGGTACGTGAAAAGAAAGCGCTTTTGCGCGTCACGATGTAAGCGATACCTTCGGGCGGAAACTCACTTCCGGGGTGCGTCACGACCGCAAAGTCTCGTCGCGCGTATAGTTATAAACTCGTCATGTTACAAACCGAAAGGCGGTGCGCCGCGCGCGTCTCGAAAAAGACACACCCGACTAATCTCGCTCCGGTTTTTTCTTCCTTCAGCATCCTCCTCATTTCCCCTCCGCTGCCAATCGCTTCTGTGCTTCTTCCTTGGCCCACGCCGTGGCGCTTGTTTCCGGCTTGGCGTTCAAACCGAAGAAAAGAATAACCGCCGCGCCTCCCATCCCGAGGTACCACGGTAACTCCCAGTCCTCCCACTTCCGGCTCTGCCCAGGGGGAGGCGGGGTTTCGTTGAACAGCCTGCCGTTCACGTGCCCCTCGCCTTGAACCCCATCCGCGAAGTATCCACCGGGCGGGCCGTCCGCCATGCCCCGTTTCGGGGTGTGGTGCGGGCCGCGCACCACGCGAGACGCGTTTCGAGCCACGGTTCGCAGCATGCCGCGTGTGGTACGCTGAGGCGACGCGTGCGTGCGCGCGTCGGACTGCCCGCGCGCAACCCTAAGTCGTCCGTCGAATCGATCGAGAAGCGAAAAATCCCGAGAATGATGAAACTGTTTGCCCATACAAAGTGATTTCTCGAGTAGATTTATTTGACGACTTTTGGTCGAAGCAATTCATCATTCCTCCACCTGGAAGGGCGCGGCCTCGCGACGTCACGTGGCCTCGCGATGGCGCTCGCCCCCGGCTTGGCGCGCAAGGTCAAGAAGGTTTTAGAGACTTCGCTTGAGTCGCCCGAGATTTTGTCCTGTTTAAGGAGCTTGTCCGAGTTCTACCCCGAAAACACCCCCGAGGCACGCCGGGGCCTTCGCAGGTCTGTGGAACAACACGGTTTGTCCATCAACCGCGAGTACTTAACCGCTTCTTTAAAGGCGCAGGTGGCGCTCCGGGCGGTTGACGGTCAGCTGGAGCGTTTGCTTGGTAGTTGTGATGTGATATCGAGCGCGCTGGAGCGCACCCGGGAGCGAACCGGAGAGCTGCTACGTGAAACCGCGTCCTTGGATGGGGAAATAGCATCCATCGAGGAAAAACAACAAATCGTGCAAACATTCGCGGTCGACTTTCAGCTCACGGACGAGGACGTCGCCGCGCTGGAAGGGACGGTTACTGGTACTAGTACTGGTACTGATACTACCAGCGATAGCAACCAAATAGATACCAAGTTCTTCACCGCCTTGACCAGAGCGAGGACCATCCACGGCAACTGCAAGCGCCTGCTACGCACGCACCACCAGCGCGCCGGGCTGGAGTTGATGGACCAAGTACGGGTTGCGCGTTTCCCAAATCCAGGCACGCTGTTTGCCAACACAACACTGACCCTTTCCTTTGGCCCAATCACAGATGAGTTCGTACCAGGAAAAGGCGCACGAACGGCTGTGTCGCTGGGTGCAACGCGAGTGCCGGAGTTTGGCCGAGGAGGACGGCGGCGAGGACGTCGACGAAACCCTGACCCGAGCGATGACCGCGTTGAAGCACCGCCCCACGCTGTTCAAGTACTGCGTCGAGGAGGTCGCGCGGACGCGGCACAACGCGCTGTTCCGGCGGTTCATCACCGCGCTTACCAAAGGTAAGTAGTGCGCATTTTCCACATCCCGCCGACTGTTTGCCGATTGTCCAGAGTAATTCCTATTGACCCATCACGAAAGAGTACACCCATAGACTCAAGACTGACACTTTTCTTTCTCAATCGCCAAAGGCGGGCCGGGCGGCGTCCCGAAGGCCATGGAACACCAACAAAGCGACCCAGTGCGGTTCGTGGGTGATATGCTGGCATGGCTGCACCAGGCGGTTTGCGGTGAACGTGAACTGGTGGGGGCGCTGTTGGGTGGTACGGATGGAGGCGACGACGGCGCCGACGATGGAAACGACGACCAAAACATCCACGGCGCGGGTGGAAACAAAAACCGCGTGGACGAAACAACCGAAACCCTGCATGGCCCTTCTTCTGCTGTGGAAACTTCTTCACCGGAAGCGGAAACAAACGCGTCCGAGGTTTTGGACCGTATTCTGGACGGCATTAAAAGGCCGTTCAGAGTTCGCGTTGACCAGGCGTTAACGGGCCAATCCGGGGAGTCCGAGATTGTCCGGTACAAGCTCGCCGGGCTGTTTTCGTTTTACGGATCGATTTTGCAAAAAATCTGCGGCGACGGCGGTTCGCTCGTGTCTACGCTGAAAGAGTGTCACGCGTTGGCTTTGGACGCGTTTGAACAGACCGTCGCGCTCCGAGCTGAGCGGCTGGTGAAGCACCCGCCAGTCGTGAACGACGACCTGAGCGCACCCGATTGCGTTTTAGAGACGACGCGGCGAGTGGTGGAGCTTCTTTCGGCAACGCAAGTGTCATCGAGCGCATTCGAGGTCGACGACACCACCGGCGAGCCCATAGCCGTGACCTCCGTGCGCGCGATGCTCGTCCCCGTGGCCACGGCTTGCGAGTTATCCGCGGAGACCTTGGTTTCGGACGCGTCGTACGAAAGTACCCACGAAAACAAACACCCGCGGTACGCGAAGCGCGCGTTTCTGGTGAACTGCTTCGGCGGTTTGCTGAAGCCGCTGAGGGAGTTTCCCGACGCCGCGGGTTTCGTGTCAGACTTTGACACGAAAGCGGATACGCTTTTGCACGAAATGGCACGGACCGAGGCGCACGCGCTGTTACGAAGAGTCGGGTTGCTTGAAATTCGCCAAGTCGCGGGCCTGTACTCGTCCGCGCGTGTGCGTGATGTGGGTACCGCAAACAGTCATGAACAATCCGCGGGTACTGGAAACAGTCATCAACAATTGTCAACTACCATGTCCAAAGACCCTGCGCTGCGGTTAGCCACGGTGGGCGCTTCGCTGGACGCGCTCGTGGAAGCGGTTGGGGCGAGCGATGAACAAGTGCCGTCGTTCGACTTGGTTCGCGACCCGGCCCGACGCGCCACCGCGCGAACGGCGTACGCCGGTGAAATCATCGAAGCGTTCACCACCACCTACGCCGCGTTGCTGGCGCCGGGGAACGGGTACGACCTAAACGAAGTCAAGCGAGCCGTGACGCACGGACCAGGTGCGCTGAGTACGCTGTTGGGAGGCGTGTGAGGGAGGAGTGAAGATTTGTAATTTGACTGAGATACACATAGGAGTACTCAGAGCGAGAGTCAGACTTGTACAAGTATATTGGCCTGATACAAGTACAACTATTGTGAAATTGTAAATCGCACAAGTGACACTTCGCAACACCTTTATCACGCCCCCGGGAACCAACTCATCACACCTCCCGTGTTCACGTCAGCACGTCTATTTGCGCCTTGAGCACCGCAGTTCGCTCCGCGACGACCCGTCGTGCGGTCGCGATTCGCAAAAGCTCGTCCCGGTCGTCGCGGTTTCCGAGAACCGCGGACAACCCGCTCGGGCTGATCGGCGCCGGTTTCATCTTGTGGTTTTTGACTCTCTTCAGAAAGTCCTCGTCCGGTTCGTGAAACACAATCTCTTCGTACAAGTCCTTGACTACTGGTTTCTTCAGGTCTTTCTTTTCCGGTTTCGGCGCCCCCGGTTCCGCTTCGTGGTGAAGCTTCAGCGGCGCTAACATGAACAGCGACTGCTCGCCGCAATCGGGCGCGAAATGAATCGTGATCCCAATTTCAAACTCCCCCCACCCCGTTTCCGTTACCTCGTACGGCGGCTTATCAAGCGTACGCACCGGTTCCGCGAAACTGGGATGCAGGTTGAACACCACCTTGGAAATGATGTGACTCAAATCCCCCCCACTCGGCTCGCGCACGTACACCGTCCACTTGTGCGAATGGTACTCCACCGCTTTCTTGCCCAGCCAAAACGAACACGTCCCGTAGCAGATCGGCACCACCAGCTCGGTGCCCCTTTTGCGCTTCATGTTGTCATCCGGAACGGGCTCCCTGTTTTGGACCGCGGCGGTGTCCGTCTCCGCCATCGGACGAGATGTGCGGGGCAGAGTGAGGGTCGGGGGCGGGCAATCTTTGCGGAAAACCTGCCAGTGATCGCGAGGTAAAAAGGCGCGCGACCGAAGAAAAATCGATTTTTTGTTGCCCGAATTCCATGTGGATGAGTTGTGTTGGGTTACGATTACACGCTTACTCCCCCTCCCCCCCGCTGAACGCGTTTGCCTGGATGTACGTTTCCCTTTCCAGATGCGCCAAGACCTCGAAAAGGAATTCGGGTAACTCCCCATACTCCACGTTTCCGTCGTCGTCGGCGTCCACGGCGGCGACCAGGGCGTTTATTTGGTTCGCGCTCAGGTTGAGCTCGCCGTCGCCGAACCGCCGCAAAATTTGTGTCACGTCCTTGACGTCCAAAATGCCGGTGTTTTCGAAATCCGCGTCCGCAAGCGCGTTGTTGATGTACGTCTTCACGGAATCGGGGTCGCCGAGTAAGGAGTTGACCGCCGAAGACCTGTCCTCGGAGGTTTGCACGAGTTGTTGCGCGCCAATCGCGTCCATCCTTTTTTTCTGGGAGGACAACCCGACCATGGAGTGGATCACGGCCGCCGCGATTGGCGCGAAAAGGGTGTACTCCACCATCCGATCCTCGTGTGTCTCGTCGCACCGGCTCTCGCTCATCACCGCACTGAGCTGCAGCTTCGATAAACCCAGCATTTCCTCCGACAAAACCTTCAAGCAAGCCTTGACCATCGCAAACGGAAGTTGCCCCAGCAACGCGTCGTCCTCGGGAAACGCCTCGCGCTCGGAGGT
>Ga0115004_10001506_pt1 | contig 19146 bp, 10 predicted proteins | sample ArcticOcean_MG_C_10_FD_88737 | JGI IMG/M metagenome (GOLD analysis project Ga0115004, IMG submission 88737) | Marine microbial communities from western Arctic Ocean - ArcticOcean_MG_CB11_90 | ecosystem: Environmental > Aquatic > Marine > Oceanic | place: Arctic Ocean: Canada Basin | collected... | reverse complement strand
TCGTCTGCTCTCAATTCCTGAACGGGGGAATTGATGCCGAGCGAGGATTACACCACCAAGGTCCCGCTCATTGACATCAATGGCCAGCCGTTCAGTGAAGCAATGATGGACAGCCTCGTCTACCTGCGCGTCGACCGTGCAGCGGGTACTCCGGCCATGGTGCAGATGCGTTTCGACGATGTCGAACTCGCAGGTTCCAAGTTTCCCATCGCTGCGAAGATCGAGGTGTCGGTGCCGCCGATGTCGACCGGTGCAGCAGTGAAGGTCTTCACCGGCACCGTGGTTAGCGTTGGTGTCGACTTCGACATGTCACGGCGCGACTGCGTGATAGAAGCCGTCGATGCATCGTTTGCGCTTGGCCAAACCATGCTGCTTCAATCGACGGTCAACAAGAGTTACACCGACATTGTTGGTGACATTGCTGCCGAGGCCAAGTTGTCACCGCAATGCGACGCCCGGCTCGCTGCCGCGTTTGCCACCCGTCAATTGACTGGCACCCCACATCAGGTGCTGTCACGGATCGCGCACGAAACCGGATGCGAGTGGTTCGTCGATGACACGAAGTTGGTCGTCCGGCCCCGCAAGAGTGGCGCAGCTGTCAAGCTTGACGCCAACACGGTCCAACAACTCCGTTTGCGTTTCAGCTCATCCGAGTTTGCTGATTCGGTCGAGGTGCGGGGGTGGGACAATGTCGAGAAAAAGGCGCTCGTCGGCAGCAAGAAAGGCCCCGTCACCAAGGCCAAGCAGAACGTCCCCATCGTGAAGAACAACTGGTCGAAGCTCGGTACGCCGAGTGCCGTATCGGTCGACTCGGTGGTGCTGACGGTCAAGGAAGCCGAAACGCAGGCGGAAGGCATTCTCGAACGAATGGAGTCGTCGCTGATCACTGGACGCGGCGAAGTACTGGTCAACCCGGCCATCGTTCCTGGCGCCGTGTTGGAAATCGAAGAAGTGTCACCTGACTGGAACGGCAAGTACTACACCACCGGCGTGGAGCACGTCTTCGGCCGTGGGCAATCGTTCACCACCCGATTCACGATCGGACCGCTGGAGTCATCAGCCCTCGTCGATGTGCTCGGTAGCGACAGTGGGTCGGCGCACACCGGCCGAATTGCGGGCGCCGTCATTGGCATCGTCAGCGATATCAAAGACGAAGAAGGCCTCGGCCGTGTCAAGGTCAATTTGCCGCACATCAGTGACGAGGCGGTCACCGGCTGGGCGACTGTGGTGCAGTTGGGCGCAGGTGACAAGCGAGGCCTGATGGTGATGCCCGAGATCGACGACTCCGTAGTCGTGTTGTTCGAGCACGGCGACATCAACCGGCCGCTCATCATCGGTGGAATCTGGAACAAGAAAGACAAGCCGCCCGTGAGCTTCGACGACTCCGGCAAGAACGATCGGCGTTCGTTCACGTCTCGCGACGGCCACGAACTCATTTTTTCTGACAATACGGACGAACTACAGATCCTGCTCCAGCACAAAGACGGCAAGACGAAGTTGCTGCTCGACAAAGAAAAGATCGAACTCCACGCGAACGACACGCCCATCGAGGTGAAGACCAAAGACGCCACCATCACGCTCAAAGATGGCAACGTTGATATCGCAGCCAACAACATCAACCTCAAGGCGAAACAGAAGGTCACGATCGAAGGGAATGCCGGCGTCGAGATCAAGTCCGGTGCCACGATGAAGATCGAATCCAAGGCGCCGCTCGATATCAAGGGAACCAAGGTCGCGATCGATGGCGGGCCGATGACCGAGGTCAAGGGTGCAATAGTGAAGGTCAACTGATGTCAGACCCTTCAGATTTCATCGGTCGGGGGATCTCATTCCCGTTCCGCGTCACCCAGTCGGGTTCGATCGCTACCAGTTCCGGGACAGAAGACCTCGACTCCTCGCTGCGCATGATTTTGAGCACGGCCCCCGGCGAACGGCTCATGCGTCCACTTTTCGGCTGCCGCATCTGGGAATTGCTCTTCGAGCCAATCAACGCCAACACACTGGGCCTCATGGGCGAAGCCGTACGCGAGGCAGTCGGCCGGTGGGAGCCCCGGGTCGTCCTCGACGATGTCCGTCTCGACCCGTCGGCCCACAACGCAGGACAGGTGTGGATCGAAATCGACTACACCGTCCAGACCACCAACGACCGCCGCAACCTGGTCTATCCCTTCTACGTCATCCCACGAGAGGACGAAGCATGAGTTTGCCCGTCACCAACCTCGACGACCGCAAGTTCCAAGATCTGGTCGACGAAGCCAAGCGGATGATCCCGCAGCTCTGCCCAGAATGGACCAACCACAACCTGTCCGATCCGGGCGTCGCCCTCATCGAGTTGTTCGCGTGGATGACGGAGATGGCGGTGTTCCGTCTCAATCAGGTGCCCGACAACTTCTATACGCACATGCTGAACCTGATGGGTTTCGAGCAGTTTTCAGCATCGGCAGCGCAGGCCGACCTGACGTTCTGGCTCAGCGGGCAGCAACAGAGCCAGGTCAACATCAGTTCTGGAACGCAGGTCACTACGGTCGGCGAGTTCGGCGAATCGAAGGTCTTCACGACACTTGAGGATCACGTCATTAAGCGGCCCGAGTTGATGGCCGCGATGACGTCGGAAGGAAACGACACCTACGTCGACGTCTGGGACGAACTCAAGCTCGGCTTGAGCAACGTCACCTGTTTCCCGCGGAATCCGGTGACGCCGGGCGATTGCTTCTATCTCGGCTTCGAACACTCACTCGCGGGCAGTGCTCTTGAGCTGGCGTTTGATGCCACGGTGCAGGGCATCGGCGTGATCCCCGACCGGGCCCCACTCGTGTGGGAGGTCTGGCAAGGCGAGGGGTGGATCCCGGCCACGATCCCAAAGCTGGTCGGAACTGATGAGCCCGCCGACACGACCGGTGGCCTGAATCGCAACGGCCACATTCTGATGTTGGTGCCCAACGCCCACGAGCCGCTGATTTTGGGCGGAACGAGAGCTTTCTGGCTGCGTGCCCGGCTGACTCCGCCCGCAGCTGACCAACCCGCCTACCGTGCGTCGCCACAGGTTCGCCGAGTGTCTGCGCTCGGCAAGGGTGGCACTGTTCGCGCTGAGCACTCCGACTTCGTGCACGGTGAAGTGGTTGGGATCGGCACCGGCAAGCCCGGCCAGGTATTTACCACCAGCCGAACCCCGATTCTGCCGCGCAACTCCGAAGAGACCCTGGAAGTTGTCGTCGACAATGAGGTCCAACGTTGGACCGAGGTTGCCGATTTCGTCGACTCTGCGCCCAATGACATGCACTTTTCTTGGGATTCGTTCACCGGCGAGATCCGGTTCGGTCCGATGATTCGGTATGCGGACGGCACTCGTCGCCAGCACGGTGCGATCCCGCCCGAGAACGCCCAGGTGCGGCTCACCGCGTATCGCACAGGGGGCGGCGCAGCAGGCAACGTCGGCGTCGGCAAGCTCAACGGCCTGCGTGTCGCGATCCCGTTCGTGACCGGCGTCGAAAACCTCACGAGCGCAACGGGTGGCGTCGATGCGGAAACTGTCGAGAATGCCAAGCAGCGCGGGCCGCAATCATTACGAGCTGGCAAACGCGCCGTCACGGTGTCCGACTTCGAACGCTTGACTGCCGAAGCCGACAGCCGCATCGGACGCACACGTTGCCTTGCACCGGTGGAACCCGGCGAGCCCGTCCGGTTGCTCATCGTTCCGGCGATCAAAGAGCTGCCAGAGATGCTGCGCCTCGACGACTTCGCACTCCCTGACGACATGATCGCCACGGTCAGCGACTACCTCGATGAACGTCGCGTGCTCGGTTCAAAAATCGAGATCGGCACGCCCTACTACCAAGGCGTCACGGTCGCGGCGCTCCTGACCGCTCGACCCGGCCGTCCTCCGGGCGTCGTGCTCGAACGTGCGATGCGGGCCCTGTACGACTACATCAACCCACTGACCGGCGGCCCAGACGGCCACGGCTGGCCGTTCGACGCCGACCTCAACTCGGCGCTCGTGTTCCAACTCCTCGACGCAGTGGAAGGCGTCGAGCGGGTCGATGAGGTGCTGTTCTTCGAATACGATCTGCGGAACCAAGAACGCCTCGGCTTCGGCAAAGAGTTGGTGAAGCTCGGACCTGATTCGCTCTTCCTGTCGTCGAACCATCAGGTCGTCGTGCAATGAGACGCGACGACTGGCTCGCCCATCAGTTACCCGTCGGGATGACCGACGATGACTTCCTGATGCGCTTCCTCACGATTTTTCAACGCATTTCGGACAGCGTACTGAGTCAGATTGACACGCTCCCGGACATGTTCGATTCGGCCGTGGCGCCTCCGAACGTGGTCCGGGCGATGGCCGAGTGGATCGGTGTCGACTGGGTCGACTCATCGCTCGACGACCGACTCCAACGCGAGATCCTCCGCCAATACTCGGACCTCCTCGCATGGCGCGGCACCCGACGCGGCCTCGAGCAATTGCTGCGACTTCTAAGTGGAGCCGAAGCAATGGTTCGCGACAGCGGCGGAGTCTTCGCAGAGGGCGAATCACCGGACGGGCCCATGCACGTCAGGCTCGATATGCAGTCGGCCGGCTGGAACCGCGTCGACGATCTGATCCGGATTGTGCGCGCGGAACTCCCTGCGTCGGTCACGTTCGATATGAGAATTGCCAACGAAAAGGTCTGGCCGCGCGCCGCAGGGGCCCGCGGCGCAACCGCACAACTCCCGCTGCGGCAACCATCTGAGACCGAGCTGCGATCGACCGGCCAACCAGGGTCAGCGACCCACCAGCAACAGGAGCCGACCGATGGCTGACATCACCTGCCCGCAGTGCGGGAATAACACGGAACTCCTTACGGTGCGCCGTGCGTCTGAAGAGTTTTGCACGCACTGCGACTTCCCCCTTTTCTGGGCGCAGTCTGCGGTGCCCATCGCGACACCGGGGGCCAACAGCGACTCCACCCTGCGACGCCTCCCCGGTGCTGGTGGCCGTCAGCGCATCGGCAGCAAGATCTGCCCTGACTGCGGTGAACTCAACCCGATGTCGGAAACGCATTGCGCGCGCTGCAGCACCGAACTCGAACCGCGCCCTGCAGCACCTGCTCCGCTGGTGGTCCCGCCGCCCCCTCCGGCACCGGTTGTCGAGCCTGAACCGATTGCCACGCCATGGTGGTGGTGGTGGCGGTGGCCGCTTGCGGTCGGTCTCGGACTCGTCGTGCTGATCCCCATCCTGATTGAGCTCTGACACGGGCCAAAATCCCTAGGCGGGCTCCGCGAACCTTGACCTCCAGGGAATCGGGATCAGACTTCGAGCACGACGCTGAGGGTTGCCGGGCTGGGCACACCGTTGGCCGCGACAGTGAATGTTGTTTGTTTGGTTCGGGGACTTGTTTCGTCTCCGATAATTCCTGAGGCGTTGACCTCGTAGCTCCCTTCAGGTTGCTCGTTGAAGAAGAACTCGCCATCGTCGTTCGACGTGAAGGTGTCGACGTAGGTGCAGCCCGGACCGGGAGTCACCACACGACACAGCACAACGCTCGCTCCAGCAACAGGGTCAAATCCGTCGGCTGCTGCATTGGCCGTGGTGACCGTGCCGCGGATCGCTGTGGATTGCAGCGTCACAGATGGAGCGGGAGCGGTAATCGTCGGGAACGTCCCCAGCGAGTAAGAGGTCGATGGTACATGGTTTGCCGCGCCGGCCACCGACCACATCACTCCCGTTGAGTTCGCAGGGATACTCACGGTGGCAGACGTTTCGCCTACTGCGAGGGCGGTCGATGTGATGTTCGCGCCGTTGGTACGAGTGACGGTGACAACCGCACCTGCCAGGTCATTCGGCGGTTCGGTGGACGAACTTGAGATGCTGAACGTGACGACGACGTTTTGTGGCGTGACGACGACGTTTTGCGCCGCCGGAGCGGTTCGCGTCGGGAACGTCAGCAGCGTGCCGGAGTCCGATCCGTGGTAGGTCACGCCTGACACCGTCCACGCCACTCCCGTTGAGTTCTCCGGGATACTCACGATGGCGAACGTTTCACTTGATGCGAGGGCAGCCGAGGTGATGTTCGCGCCGTTGGTACGAGTGACGGTGACAACCGCACCTGCCAGGTCGTTCGGGGGTTGGGCGGATGAACTCGAGATATTGAACGTGACGTCGACGTTTTGTGGCGTGACGACGATGGGGGTTGACGGAGGCGTTGGCGAGTTCTTGTTTACTAGCAACGTCGTAGTCGCCCCGACCCCGACACCAGCTCCGTTAAAGACGATGTTCCAGGTGCGATTCTCGCCGTCGTCCTTCGTCGTGAGATTGCCGATTCGGTAGGTCGTTCCGCCAGCTGTCGTGGTCAGTGTGCCGGCAATCGTCACACTGTTGTCGTCCTCCGCTGTCGCGATGATCCCAGCACCGAACGGCATGAAGGTGATCGGACCGCTTCCGGGGAAGGTCAGCGAACCTTGGAGGGTCAAGAGCGGGTTGCGTTGCAACGTCACACCGATCGACTTACCAAGCGTGCCAACATTCTCGGCGACATACGGCGCCACGGCGAAGCTCTGGGTCGTGTAATTGCCGGTCGCAGACACCTCGATCGTGAATCCCGCTGTAGCAGGAATCTTCGGCGCGACATCATCCGAGCGGAACACGAACGGGCTGGTCGTACTGTCCGTTCGGGCCAGCAACACCGTTGTACCCGAGTAGAAAACCGTCACGGTGGCGTCATTCGGACCGCTGACATTGACAACGAGCTTGCGTGGAAGGGTAAAGGAACTCAAAGTCCTGTCTTCACCGATGCCGAGCACAAAGGGGCTGCCAATCCTGATTACCGAGTAGTCGGTGCCCGAGAACTCGAGGCGATAGCTGCCAGCGGGAACGGTCGCAGTAAAGGTGATGCCGCTCTTCGTTGCGTTCGCGACGACGGCGTTCGTCGAATTGTTCACGACCCGGAGGACTGGTAGCGCCACATCGTTGGCGTTGGCGATGTTGATACTCAGCGTGGCGAGTTTGACGATCGTCGGAACCGTGACGGTCGTTACCTTCCCGGCAACCACCGTCACAGATACGGCGGCTGACGTAATGAACCCAATATTTTCAACAGTGATATCGTAGACGCCTGGATCGATGTCGTCGGTGAAATTGCCGGTGGACGAGTTGTGACCAACGGTGAACGCCGCGCCCGCCGGGGAGGTGGGCGTGAACGTGACCGTGCCACCCGCCAACAGCGGCCCAGGGCCAGATCCGGAGTTCTGTAAAGCGCGGCCGGTCACTCGGCCGAGGTCAGCAGTGGTCGGGAAGTTGACGAGCGTGTTGTTGGTTGGGTCACGGTCGATATCGACAGGAACGGAGACAGGGGTAAGTGTCACAGCCTCATGCAACGCGTCGTCGATCGTCAGGCTGAAGTCATCAACCTCGGGTGCCACGTTCGGAATCGTGATGATGCTGGTGGCGGCGTCGAAGCTGAAGCCGGTGTAGGTGGCGTTCAGCGAGCTCAACGTGACCGTCATCCCGGTGAGGTCGTACAACTCGCCAGAGCCAGAGGGCGAGAGTTGTACACGGACACTCGTGTCGAGCACCCGGTAGATGAAGTCTGGGGCTGGGTTGTGACCAGCGGCAATGACGGTCGCCAGCTGCGTGTCAGGACTGGGCGTCTCGTATCCATCGACAGGATTCGCCGTCACTGGGTGCACCCCGACTGGCGGCGACGCGAACACGTAGTTGTAGGCCGGTGGATTAGTTGTCGATGTTGCATCGACAACGATCGTGGTGAAGGTGTCGCCTGACGTGTTGGCGACAAGGGTTGAGCCTGGAACGCCAGGATCGTTCACAAGCACCTGTGGTTCGTCGATGTCGATATCGATGCGCGTGGTGAGTGGCAGGTTGACCTCGACGTTGTTGCTGTTGAGCGCGCGAACCGTACCAACGAGGTTGGGGGCGAGCGGCGGCAGCGGTGCGACGACGTAAGTGGGCTCTGTGTTGTTGATCGTCAGTGATCGGATCGGGATGTCGACGATGGTCGGGAATGCATTCTCGACGCCTGTCAGCACGTCGAAGCTCCGGACGGTCAGCGTGTAGTTGTCCGGAATGAGGTCCGTAACCACGATCTCGCCAGTGCCGCCGACGCTGCCTGAGCGAGTGGAGCTGCTTGAACTGAGCTCGTAGGTCGCTGTAGTGACAGGCATCCCGCTGGTCAGTGCCGTCACCACCGTGAGGTCAAGCGACCCATTACGTACCGGCAGCAGGAAGTTGCCCGGGATTGCAGTATTCGCTCCATTTTGAATCAAATACAACGGCTGTGACGGTACGGGCGTAAGGAATGGCCAATCACTCGCTGGAACCGGCGCCGAAGGCTGGTTCTCGTAATCGGGATACGCAAAGGCAAGTTCGTAGTAGCCAGGCGGCCCACTGATCGAGAACACGCCGTTCGCCGGAGCGCCAACCAGATCGAAGACGACAGGAAGGACGGGCTGTCCGGTAAGGGCGTTGCCACCAACGCCGAACAGTCGCGTTGCGGTGACTGTCCCGGACGAACCAAGTGGAGTGGTGGCCGAGCCGGCCCCCACACCGAGAACCGTTCCGGTGCGTGATCCGAGTGGGCGGACCCTGATTTCGAGCCGGTCTTTCGTGCCGGCAAGAAACGCTCGGTTCGGAATGGTGAGAAACAGGTCGTTTCCAGTGCTGACAACAGGGGTTGCGGTTCCATCGATGAACACCGTCGCTGTTGCCGTATCGAATCGCGGGATCTTCACTTGGATGTCGTACGTCACGGTGTCGACAGCTGAGGTTCCCAATACGTGGATAAGGAGTTGCTGGTACCGACCATTGGTTGAGCTCGCAGCGACCGTGGGGGACGGAGCGGTGATGCCGGCCGTGCGCGGCACCAGCGTGATGGTGGCGCCGGAATTGATGTCAGCCGACGTGACGGCGTCGACGATGTGCAGGTCGACGAGGCCGAGTTCGATGAGTTCGGAGTCGAAGGTGTCGAGCGGGATGGCGGGTAAGACGCGCTCCTGATGGAAATTAGGTGTACGGAACTGATGATTCGGCGGCGCCGTGAAGTCCACCTCCCAGGTGCCGGGCCGAGCTGCCGAGTAAGAGAAGTTGCCGTTAGATGCAGTGGGTCCGGTCAGTGTCGGCGTGGTCCCGGTCGGGCTGGTCGCCACGGCGGTGACTCTGGTGTAGTCGCGATTTGTGATGTCGGTCGTCACGATGTTGATCGTGCCGCTGATCGCGGTCGGCAGTAGTGGCGTCAGTTCGACACCGAGGTTGGCGATGCCTCCAGATTGGTCGACATTGACGCCGACAAAGTTGCCAACCTTTGGACCGGTTTGATCGATGGTGAGGTCAAATCTGGCATCGTCGAATCCGACGGCGTCAAAGTCATACGTGGCGATGCCGAACAGTTGGTCGTTGAACGTGGGGAGATCCTCGAACTGCCAAAAGCCGGTCGGGTCGAGCGTCGTCTGACGGACAGTGTCCTGCAGAATCGATGGGCTGGTGCCAAGCTGGGTTCGGTCGTCCGATGCTGTGAAGTCGACGGTGGCAGCGGTGGCAACAACATTGGTGTTGATGATCGGCACCTCAGAATTATCGAACTTATCGATCCAATACGCACGTCCACCGAAGTCGCCAACCGCCTTATTCAACGCGATATTGACGAAACGATCAGATGCGGTGATTCCGTCGCTGATTCTGACGTTGGACAGTGGCACCGTCCGGTCGACGAAACCAGCGGCAGTCACGAGCAGGCTGCAGTCACCGGTGAGCTCCGATCCATCGGTGAAACTCTTGTCGATGAAGAAGGTGTCGAACAGGTTTTTTTGGCTGTTCGTGCTGCCGAGATCATCGGTCAGCACTGCGCCGGTAAACGGGCCCCCAATACCGTTGGTACACGTGACCGTCACCGTCAACGACGCGCTGTCGATTGGCTCGAATACCGTGTTGCCGCCGATGAGCTTGGGCTGCAAGACGCGTCCGCCAATGTTCGGGTACGGCACAGCTTCGATCGGTGTCACCTGCACCGGGTCGACCGATTCGGGCGGAATGATAAACCGCATCGGTCCACCTGCCGCCGGATCGAGCGTCTGCGTATTGCGAACCGCGTACCCCTCGGGCGCGAAATCGTCACGGATCAACGCTTCCCAGGTACCGATCTCCAACTCGTCCGGTTGGGTTGCCCAGGAATTACCGACGGAGGCGACTCGACCGTCGAGCGGAATCCGCTCGCCATTTTCACGAATTTGGGTCATCGAGACCTGGTAACCGCTGAGCACAATCGACGAGTCGAGTGCATCAACAACCGCGCCTTGAGCCGCTCCGAGTTTGATCAACGCCACGGTCTCCGTGATCACCGGGATGCCGAGTGAGACTTGGCGTGGAGCCGAGATGTTGTAGCCCGGTGCACTAACGACAAGCGTGTACGTACCAAGTTGCAGGTTAGAGATCGCGAACGTGAACGTGTCGGCCTCGAAGGTCTGCGCAACGCCCGTGAGCGTTCGAGTCAACACGATTGTTGAACCCGTGATCTCGCGCTTCGATGCATCGTCGGCCTGGTCGTCGACCACCTCGACGATTACCGTGCCCGTTCCAATGTCGGCAACGCCGTTCGTCGGCTCCAATTCGACGTTGATCGGCGGAGGCTGAACGCCCGCCTCGATCGTGATCAACTGATTGAAAGTCTTGTGCCTGAAGTGTTCGATCGTCACGACATAGCTGCCCGGCGGAAGATCGTCGACAACGAAAGATCCGACAAACGGACCCGCCGAGGTTGAGACGCGGAACTTGAGGTCGTCGCGAGTCAAAATGACACTTGCGCTCACGATGCCCTTCCCGTCAGATCCGCTCGTCACTCGGCCCTCCAGGCTGAGCGATTCGGCGATCATCGAGAAGTTGACGCCACCGATGGATCCCCCGAGCACCAGGCGGCGGGTCTGGGTGACGAAACCCGCCAACTCGGCGGTCACTGTGTACGTGCTGGGAACGGTGAGCTGGGGAAGGTTGAAGCTCCCGATGGCGCCCTCGGTCAGCGATGTCGTGACGCGGGTGTTCGACCCGTTCGTTGCGGTGATCGTGACGCCACCGAGCGGATTGCCGCGGTCGTCGACGGCTTGGCCGCCGATCGCGCCGACATCGCGCACCATTGCAATGGAAACGTTCGAGATGGTCTGACCTTCGCCGAGGCGCACCTGCTGCACTTCGGTCCCGTAACCGCGCAGCGACGCTGTGACGGTGTAGACGCCGGGCGTGCTCAGCGCGTCGAGTGCGAACGTACCGATTGAGCCGTCCGTGGCCGAGGTGGTGTCGAAGGTGAGGGTTCCGTCGGTCACGCCGATCGTGACGCCACCCAGCGCCCCGTTCGGTCCTTGCACCACGCCGGAGATCGCTCCAATGGCAGGCACGAGTTCGACGTCGAGGTCGATCGGCGTGCCGTCATTCTGAGGTGTCACCACGAACGATTGGGTGTCGTAGCCAGGATTGGCAAACACCACCTCATAGGACTGCCGAAGTGGGACGTCGGAGAACAACCAGATCCCGTCAGCGGTGACGGAGGCGTCACGAGGCGCCAAGGGCTCGGACTGCCGAACCGGATTTAAGGTACGCGGAGCCACGCCCTTGCGAGCTGACCAGATCTTGACTGGGCGGGTGGCAGTCGTATCCGGCTCCGGCGTCGCAGCCCGGAACGCTTGCAGTTGTGGCGGTTGTGCGCCGAGCGCGATTGGAGCCAAACGAATCGACACAGCGGAGATGTCATCGCTGCCATCAAGTGTCAGCGTGCCGCGGATAACTGTCGATGTCGGCGTGGTCAAGCTGACGAGGTCGACACCCGAATCCGGTCCTGCGCCGCCTCCGGCGCCTGCAACCGAACCGCCACCGGTTCCCGGGATGGGGTTACCGTTGGCGTCGAGCATTGGATCGAAAAATCCGTCGCCATCGGCATCCTGGCCGCTGCCCAGACTCGTGGCTGCCCCACCGGTTCCGGGAATGGGATTGCCAACGGCGTCGAGCAACGGGTCAAAAAATCCGTCGCCATCGGCGTCGACGCCTGATCCGATAGTCGCTGCTGTGCCGCCGGTTCCGGTGATCGGATTTCCGGCAGCGTCGAGCAACGGGTCAATGAGCCCGTCGCCGTCAGCATCGATCCCGGGCCCTGACGCCACCTGTTGATCATCGGCATTGTTCCGGTTCGTCCACCACAGGGCCGTGCCGCCGATGGCCCCCAGCCACAGCGCGATCACGGCGAGGCCAGCGACCAGCATGCGGAGTCGACGAGCAAACAACGGCCGCTGCACGAACGGAGCAGTGACCGATGCGGTCGACGAGCGGCCGCGCGCGCTGAGGAGCAGATTGTGCTGGGTCTTCTCGCCTACCCAATGGCGCGGTCCCTTGATCTTGGCCTTGGTGACGGCGTGCTCGCCGGGTTGTAGCTCGAAATCGTCCTGGCGGAACCGGACCCGCACGCCGCTGGCTTCCCCTAGCAGCGTGAACGTCACCGGAGCTGGTTCGTTGTTGGTGAGGTCGATGCGCATCTTGGCGCGGCGGCGCCCTCGAACCGGTGACGGGGTCGGCTCGATGACCACCCGTTCAACCGACGCAACAGCAATGGAGAACGGTGTGAGTTGCCGATGTTGGTCGCGATCCGACGACACTTCAAATGCCGCTGCGTGATGTCCGGTCGGCAAACTCAGGGGCAAGGTGACCGGGATATCGCACGGTGTCGATGCAGCCGCTGGAATGTGTACAACGAACGGCTGCTGGGTCAATGATGCAGACTCAAATCCGAGCATCCGAACGGTGAAGGTCGCCGGGCTCGCGCCCTCGTTGTGCAGCACACAGCGAACGACGATGGTTTCGCCAGCGGCACCGTCAACGACATCACGGGAGATGTTGAGTCGAGCTGACATCAGGCGACCATCCTCTGGTGCAGGGTCTTCAGGGCAGAGGTCAAAATCATTGGGATCGTCTCCGTCGTCACAGTGCCACCGTGAAGCCAATCGCTTGCGTGGTCGTGCTCGGTTCGGTGGGAATGATTTGAGAGTCGAGCGGCTCGCCCGAGTTCACCGTGGCGTAGACCGCAACGATGTAGGTCTCAGGCGCATCAAGTTCGGGGAACGAGTACGCACCAGTGGCATCGGTGAGAACACGTTGGATCGTCTCGCCTGCGGGGAACTGATTCGACGCGAAGAGTCTGAGTTCCACACGCTGCGAACCTGGATCGAAATCGTTGATGCCGTTTTTCCCGACGACAACGCCCGCAATGTCGGCGGTGCGGCCGAGCGCGAGGACAATGGGAGAGGTCGCCTCCTTTGCGGTGATGTTCACGAGCCGCACGACGGGCACGGTGCCCTTGCGGCTGGCGGTCAGCGTGTACGCGCCGGGAGCGACGTTGGAGAATTCGAACGCCCCGGCCGGCTCATCGCCGGACCGGAAACGGAAGACCGTCGTACCGTCACTGAGCACCACATCGGCGCGGGGCTGCAGTTCGCCAGCCGCGTTCCTGACCTCGCCGCGCACGGTGGTGCTTGCGGTTGAGAGTGCCACATCGATGCCGGTGAGATTCTGGCTACCCGAGTTCGGATCAAGGTCGACAACACGTACCTGAGGAATCGTTCCTGCCCCAGAGAACGTGAGGGTGTACGTGGCTGGCGCGGGGAGTCTGGTGAATGTGTACGAGCCGGTGCCCAGGCCTTGGCTCACTACTCGTGTCTGGCGGTTGATATCGCCTCCCGAGATCGAAATTGAGAGCCCTCGTGGTGGCAGCGCTCCAAGAGTGACGAGGCCACGGACTGAACCGACCGCGGGAAGCAGCCGACTGCTGAAGTTTCCGACGTCCTGACCGTCGCCGAGCGCAACAGTGCGGGTCTCTGGCGAGAAGCCGTCTTTACTGATGGTGATCGTGTACTGCGACGGCGTAGCGAGGTTGCGCAGTGCGAACGAGCCGATGTCACCCTCGGTCAATGACACCGTTTGGATCGTGTTCGATCCGTCGGTTGCTGTAATTAAGGCCCCGCCGAGTAAACCGTCTGGCGACGACACGCTGCCACTCACGATCCCGTTACCCGGTTTCAGGGTGATCTCGACGTTGTCAAGTTGCTCGCCCGGCTCCAGCATGATCGCGCGGCTCGACGTGGCAGCGCCCGGCTGCTCGACGATCAGCACGTAGTCGCCAGGTGTTGGAACATCGGGCATGTTGAACGACCCATCGGCGCCGAGCGCAACCGTTGCGACGACGGCGTCAGTTCCCGGAGCGAGTTGACCCGCAACGACCAGGGTCAAGGTGACCCCCGCGGTGTCTTCGACGTTGATCGAACCCGAGACTTCGACGGGCACGCCGCCGATTGACGCCGGGGGCAGCTCGAGGTTCTGACCCGTGGTGAGTTCGATTGGATCGACGTCGGCCGAGACAACGCCGTCGGGGTACCACAGGGTTCCGACTCCAGCGCCCGTGAGCCGAAGGAGGTATTCGCCGCCCGCCAGATTAGAGATCGTAAACGCGCCTTGGTCGTCGGTGACCGAGGTCTTTGTCGGCACGTCGAGTTGATCGGCAACAAACAGCTCGGCTTGCACGCCGGCGAGCCCCTCAGCGGTGGTGGTCGATAAAAGGTTGCCCGAAACCGACCCGGGATTCGTCGGCACGACCGCTCCGCCAGGGTCTTCTTGCTTGAGTGCAGCGTTGAGCACTTCATCGGCGACCGTTGCTTTTTCGACCGCTTTGTTGAACGAGAACGACAGGACGACAGCGAACAGGAGTGCCGCTGTAAGGAGACCAAGCAGCGAGATCATCCATCGGCCGATGCGCGGACGCTGGATGAATGTGCCGAGCGTCTCGCAACGCTTCTCGGCATCAACACCGAACGTAAAGGTGCGTGCGCGAGGCTGGCCGATCCAGGACCGCCCTCCCTTGACCGTGACCTGAACCACCTGGTCGCGCCCCGGCGGAACGACCACCCGAGGTAGTTGGAAATCGAAGTTCGCGAGATCTTCAGGGTCGATCCCGAACGGGACAGCAGTGACCGACGTGTTGCCAACGTTCGAGACGACAATGCCGAACGTTGCGGATCGCCCACTGGTGATGAGTGAGGGATCGAGGGCAACGGTGGTGTCGGTCTGCGGCCGGACCGCGAGGTCAATGTGCACAATCGAGAACGCAGCCGCATCGGCTTCGGAGACGACGTTGACAGCGAGTCGCCGCTGAGACGACGGATAGTCCTCTGGAAGCGACACATGAATGCCGAAGTTCTCGGTTTCCCCGGGAAACAGCGACAGACGTTGCGGCTCGATCCGTACCCACTCTGGGTCGAGGCCAAACAGTTGGACGCGATATGCGTCGATCACGGTCGACGTGTTCGTGACGGCAAGCGACAGAAATCCTGTATCACCGGGTCCGAGATCGAGCTCTTCAGGCCACGCTGTCGTATGCATCGTCAAGACCCCAAAGCGGCCAGCGTGACTGTTCGTGAGACCTTGACCCCGCCGGTGACCTGAACCAGTATGACGTGATCTTCAAACTTCGGGGCCGGACTCGGGTCGGTGAACGTCAGCGTGTACGAACCCGGCGGAACATCAACGAACGCGAACACGCCAGGCGGATTCGTGGCGCTTGTCGTGGATCGCGGTCGCAAACCGTCGGTCAACGTGATGGTCAGACCGCCGACTCCCAGGCCATTGCCGAGCACCGTACCGCCGACCTGTCCAGTCGCTGAAGCCATGGTGACGGAGCCAACAGACTGTGTTCCTGCTCCGCTGAACGCCACAGCAACCGATTCATTCTGAAAGCCATCTGCTGAGAAAGTGAGCGTGTAGTCGCCCGGCACCGGGAGTTCACTCAACGCAAAGCTGCCGGCCGGCGCATTCGCGCCGCTCGTGGTCAATGTGGACGTTTCTGTAACGAACCCGTCGCCCTCGACCTCGACGACAACACCGCCAAGCGGCAAGCCGTTCGCATCGACCGCTGAACCCGTGATCGACCCACTCCCACCTACCAATCGGGCAATCACCCCTGGGCTGTCGGCGCCTGCTGCCAACGCCAACGCCAACGTTGCACTTGAGTAGTTCTTGAGTTCGAACGTGAGCACGTAGGTCTCCAGAGTCGCCAGCCCGATAATCTCGAATTGGCCTCGGTTGCCGGTGGTCGGAGTGGTGACTACGTATTCGATGTCGCCGCTGCGCGCCGAGACCGTGACCCCGCCGAGTGGCGCGTTGTTGTCGCCGAAGACCGTCCCGCTGATCGATCCGGTCGCAGCGGAGAGGACGATCGTGTTGAGTGCAGTGGCATCACCGCCATCGAGTTGCTGCTCGAACTGTTGTGTCTGGAATCCGGGCCCCGTCACGGTGATCGTGTAAGTGGCAGGCGTCGGCAGCCCATTGAGATCGATGCTGCCGTCCGTTGTCACCTGCGTAACACTTACCGGCGCCAGTGCCGGGTTTGCCCCGGATTGTTCGACGACCTGGGTGGCCGTGACCGTGAGCGCAATCGCACCGGCATCGGGAGGAAGCTCGATTTGGCCAGTGATGCGTCCGAGCGCACCGGTGAGTTCGACGTTGATGTTGGGCGTCGGCTCTGTCGGGTTCACCGGGATCGCGTCGGCCTCAGCCGCGCTCGCTGCGTTTGGGAACCAGACCTCACCGAAACCGTCACCGCTCACCCGAAACTTGTAGGTACCGGGCAACAGGCTGGGCAGCGTGAACGTGCCGTCGTCACCAGTCGCTGCCGAACCGACCGACAGCAGTTCGCTATCGGGGCCGATTCGGAGCGCTTCGACAGTGATTCGCGGAAGACCCTCTTGAGTAGTGCTCGCAATGACCGTGCCACCGGCCGAACCTGCAACGTTCGCGAGCGGAACATTGACAGCACCGACCAAGAAGTCCTTAGAGATTGCCTTTTCGGGCTTCTCCGATGCCCCGAGGCGAGTGATCACCAAAAAAAAGATCAGCGCCCACAGCGCGATGATCATCGCAAGAGTCAAGATCGTGATCACACCGCGCGGGATACGCGGGCGCTGATTGAACGTGCCGAGTTCCTCGACGAGGGTGTCGTCGACCTGGGCGGTAACGATGATCGTGCGAGCGAGCGTCTGGCCGAACCACGGTCGGGGACCGGAGATATCGATGTCGAGCAACGCTTCGTGGCCGGGAAGCAGCCGGACGCTCGAGGCCTCGAGCTTGCAGCTGGCGGCACGAGTCGGCTCGACTGCGGACAAGCGGATGGTCGACTCAGCGTTGCCCGAATTGAGAATGGTGGCGGTGATGCGACCTTTCTTGCCACCGTTCGCAATCCGTGGCCGCAAGGTGAGTTCGAGCGCGTTGTACGGCTCGACCGTGAGCCAGAAGTCGTGCACGGTCTGGCGATCTGCGTCGAGCGTCGACACCACACGCGTGACGATGAGGTAGTCGCCCGCCGGGCACGAGCGCGGGATGTCAAACAGCAAGCTGACAACACCAGACTCTTCGGGAAACAGACTGACCAAAGGCTGTTCGAGACGAATCCAATCGGGGTTGATGCCGTCGACGATGGCCGTCACTCCGTCGATGACGGTCGCAGTGTTTGTGACATCGATGTCGATGCGGGCGTTCTGACCTGGTTGCACGGTCAGATGCGACAGCGCGAGATCGGTTTTCATGACCGTTTCATTTCGACGCCACCGGCAGCGGGTACAACGACCACAAGCGGCGGGTGGACGTCGAGGGTGATCTCGTCACCCGGGACTGCGCGCAGGAGAAATTGGCCAGCGCCGTTGACCGTGGTCGTGTCGATCGAGGACCGGACAGTTGCGCCGACGGCGCCGATCTCGTCTGCGTTGTGGACCTGGCCTGCAATGCGGCGGCGCCGTTCGGTTCCACCGTTGATAAAGCCGACTGCGGTTTCGATCGAGTCGATTGGCGGGCCAGCGACCGTGAAGACGCCCGTGTCGAATTCCGACGTCACGACGAGGTTCAGACCCGGCTTGACCTTGCCCTCCAACGCCTTGAAGACGTCCATGTGGTCTTCGCCAGCGCGCGCCATTGCCAGGGTGGGAGCTTTGAGGTGTGCGATTGGCCCGGGCAGATGCTCACGCGGCACTGAGGAATAAGCGAGCAGAGACCGCATCACCCCAGCGAGCAGGACCCGTTCGTCGCCATGATCCGAAGTCCACGCCGTGACGACGTACCGCAATTCCACTACAGGATGGGCGGGCTGATGGACACGAGTTCCGTCTCGAACCACGGTTGCCATGCCGGATTTCGAGCGTTCGGCCGAACGGCGAATGTCCCAGAGGAACAGGTTGACGGTCGGACGCGTGAGCGTGGCAGCCCACTCGCGATCGGGTGCCTCAAACGACATGTCAATGTCGGTGGTCTTGAGCGGAACGGATGCGCGGAGAAACAACTCGAGACACTCGTCGACTAGATCCAGCACCCTGCCCTCCCGCGCATTGACCACACTCAATTGTGGGACTGTCAGTCTAGCGCACGGCCGCTGCTGAGCACAGGTCACCGAAGCACGCTCAGGCCGCAGATAGGATCTGTTTCATCAAAAATCTGGGATGGACGCAATGTGCACGAATTGCTGCCGCGCTGCTCGTGGTTGGCCTTGCGTCTGCATGCTCGGGGAGCGATGACGAACTTGTCAAGCCTCAACCGGTACTCGATGTTGGCGACGATGGCGTTGGCACGTGTTTGGCGTTCGATGTGAATACATCGGCGTCGGTCACGGAACTTCCGAAAGTCGACAGTTGCACCGTCGAACACACCCACGAGATTTACTCCCTCGTCGACAGCACCGCAGAGGTGTACCCCGGCTTCGAACAACTCGAAGCAGAGGCCCAGGCAAGTTGCTTCGCCGGTTTTCAGGAATACGTCGGAATCAGCCCGTTTGATTCCGAACTGTTCTATTCGTGGCTAGTGCCAACGCTCGACACCTGGGAAAACGACGACGATCGCGAGATTATTTGTGTTGCCGGCAGTGCCAATGGCGGACCGCTGACCGAGTCGATCAAGGGCATCGCTCGCTGACGCACATCGAGCCTGACGTGGATCGAGGCTGACGTTCATTGAGCCTGGATTCTGCTCAGGCGTCAACTGCGGAAAGCATTTCGTCAGCAGCAGTCCACGGATCAGTGGTGCGGGCCACGACTTCATCGGTCAACTCGTCCCAGCGGTCACCGGTGCAGATCTCACGAGCGCGCCGTCCAAGGCGGTTG
>Ga0115004_10001505_pt1 | contig 19150 bp, 19 predicted proteins | sample ArcticOcean_MG_C_10_FD_88737 | JGI IMG/M metagenome (GOLD analysis project Ga0115004, IMG submission 88737) | Marine microbial communities from western Arctic Ocean - ArcticOcean_MG_CB11_90 | ecosystem: Environmental > Aquatic > Marine > Oceanic | place: Arctic Ocean: Canada Basin | collected... | reverse complement strand
TCAATAAGATGATCATTATTTAATGAAGCATTAATAATGTCTTTAGCAAAGCTGCATGGAACAACGCAAAGATGAGTATACTTTTGCTCAACTAGCTTATTAAAAAAAACTTGTGTATCTAACATGTCATTACTTCTCTTGTTAATTTCTAACAGTTAGCTTAGAGGATTTACCTCTATTCTTTTCTCTATATTTAATAAGTCATGATGAATTTCCCCAAAGTGGCAAATAACAGCACCGTTTAGCTGAGAACGAGGATTGTAGAGAATTACATTGTCGTCACATGGTAGCACTCGGCCCTCTAAGTAGGTACATAGTAATGGTTGATGACTATCCCTTACTAAATTACTATATTTATTCAAAATAAAATTTTTACTACTAATTACACGCCTCTTAAATAATTCATGCTCTTTAATGACACCATAGAGTGATGCAATAGCATGATATGGGCCAGTTACCATCTTATTTTTATGAGTATCGATATTAAAATAAAAGTGACTAGAGTTTTTTGGTATTAAGTCTCGCTTACGAGCAATAAAACATGCTCCGGTTAAACCAAACAAGCCTTTGCAGGAGCTAAATGCCATCAAATCAGCTAACTCATGATAGTCCTCCAGTCCAATTGATCCTGTTGCATCGACATATAACCTAGCACCAAAGCTATCGGCTTTATTTCGGACGAACTGCAAATCAATCTTGAATGCTATTGATGTTTCAGTGTAAGCACACAGTATCCAATCAAATATATCGTCTATATCATCCAAGTCTTCATATTTGCAGATTATTATTTCGCAATCAGGAGGCAATAATTTTTCTAGTCGATTACTGTAGTATCCAGTTGAAATGAGCAGGACTTTACCTGAGACAAAGGTATGTGCAGCTAATTCAAGGGCAAAAGTCGCGGACCCCTGAGCAAAAATAACTTCATCTTGACCACTTAACTCAGTTACCCAGTTAATAACAGAATTAGCCATCGCAGTATATTCCTCATCACCTCTTCCAAATAATGGTTTTATATTTATCAAATTTTCATGCAAAACTACAGCGGGGCCTGGTGTAAGCATTAATTTATGATTATTTTTTTTTGATATAGATTTGGCAGCTTCATATCTTAATTCTGTACTGCTAATTCCAGAAGTGCGGGGCAGTAACTGCAATTGATCTTGGTTAATTAAATTAGAGTTATCATCTCCATGCACAAGCAAATCAATATTAAAAAATTCTAGTGTTATTTGATCTATTAACCATGGAGTCTGAACAACTTCAGAGACGCAGTTAAGTTCCTCTAATATCTCTTTTCTGTGTTCAAATGATAGCTCGGGATCGTAGCCTTTATTAATTAATATCTCGTGATCTGAAGTCAACCCTACCACAACGTCACCGAACTCAGATGCTTTTTTAAGAAGTCTTATATGCCCATGATGAATAAGCGTGGCTGACATATCAACCATAACTCTTTTAGTGCTCATTATTTTGTACCCGGAATTATTTCAAGAATTTCTTTAACAGACATGCAATCCGGCTCTGCCTCAAGACTACGACCATTCTCTAAAATTGAGTTTGCAACCTTTAACATTGCTGGATAGGATGCCCTCAACATATGATTGGCTGAAATCACCACATTTACACCTAAATCTATGAATTCTTCAATGGTTACGGAATTGAAGCTTGTTGGAACAACTACTACTGGTGTCTCTTGGTCGGTTGATCTAAATCTTCGCATAAACTGTATAATCTCACCTGGATCTTTATTACGTGAATGAATCATAATCCCGTCGGCTCCTGCCTTAACATAAGCTGCTGCTCTCTCAAGGGCATCATCCATACCTGCCTCCAATATTAAAGATTCTACCCTAGCAATAATCATAAAATCATCACTAATTTGGGCTGCTTTACCATGTCTAATTTTATTGCAAAAATTTTCAACAGTATCCTGAGTTTGTTTAACATCATTTCCAAACAAAGAGTTCTTTTTAAGTCCAGTTTTGTCCTCCACTACTAATGCACTCACACCAGTTCTTTCTAAAGTTTTTACAGTGAATTCAAAATGCTCGGTTTTTCCTCCAGTATCTGCATCAAAAATCATTGGCTTAGTGGTAACCTCAAAAATATCATTAACCATGCTAATTCTTGAAGTCATATCAATCGCCTCTATATCTGGTTTGCCTTTGGCGGTGGAATCAGTCAAAGAGCTGGACCAAAACCCATCAAAACTTACTAGCTCACCATCTCGCTCTACCTCAGTATTCTCAGCTATCAAAGCACTCAATGCATTATGTGCTTCTAAAATTAAAACTATTGGTTTATGTTTGATTAAGTGTCTTAGCCGTTGCAATCTATTGACAGTAGTTACACCTAATTTCATTAATTGATTTTTGATATTTTGGTCGCTTATATCTGAGCTATAGGGTATCTCAATGAGTTTGCCCTGCCATGTTTTAAGAAGCTCAATTACCTCTTCTCTATACTTACCTTGATGACGGCATCCCACCCAATCATCGCCATGAATTACAAAGTTTGGTTGCAAAGAAATAAGATTTTTTTTATAACTTGCTGTCTCCTGGGGAACAACATTAGCAACCATAGACAAACTATTTATAACAGCTTGCCTTTGTTCATACTTCAAATAAGCAGTATCATTCATTTCATCTATAGCTGTTTTAGTAAGCAAACCAACGGTTACTTCGCCATACTTCTCAGCTTCTCTTAGCACTTTAATATGACCAGCATGCAATAAGTCAGCAATCAAACTTACGTATACCTTTTTATTATCATTCGCCATAATTTTATAACCCTGCCTGTTTAATTATTTTAATTTAATCCAATGAGGAAGCAATGCATTTTCATTTCTCAGTCCATTGCATGGAGTAACAACCATACTATTTTCAGTCTCACCTAAATAAGCTGACCACCAGTACATAGTACTATTTGAAATAATATAATGGTTACATAGACTCATTAGATACAAATCAAATTTTGCAGCATCATTGCTGAGCAGAGGTTTTATAAAAATGATATTTCTGTTTTGAATCTTGGATAATTCCTTTTTTGCTCTATCTATGTTCATGCTAAATACAAAATAGGTTAGATTAGTCTCCTTTGATTCAATTAATTTAATAGCTTGTATGTAGAAGTCTTCTCCAGATACGCCATATTCTGCTGAATCATCTGAGAAAGCCTCATAAAACCTCATGCCAATTGCTACGGAATTTGCTGAATTTAAAATTTGATTTTTATAACTAAAGATTTTTGAATTTTCTGTGTCAACAAGTTTTAAGTTATGTTTGATTTGACTTTTATACTCATGGAAATATAAATAAGATTGCCAATATCCTTGATAAAAATTTAGATCTATATTTTCTATTTCTTTACTATATCGTAAGCTATCTCTCTCAGTATGAGAAAACCCTAACTTCTTAGATAACCACCAAAAATATTTGTTAGCTATCAACCAACCATAAGATTTATTTGTAATAAGCTCTTCTTTAATCTGCAAGCCATCTAGAGCAAATACAGCTCCATATATATCTCTACTGCCAAAGCCGCTAACATTATCAATCAGAAGATTTTTACCATGCTTCTTAGCTCTTGCAAAACCAAAACTATATATAAAAAGTTGATTCCCTAAACCACCTACAAGCCTTACACAAATTTTATCAAACATGCTAACTTTCAGGGGTAAATTTAAGGAGAGAAATATAACTAATCAAGAAGCTAAAAATTAGGAATATGTTTTTTTATATGGTCTATCCATATCTTATAACCTTGATGCTTTAAATGCTCTCCATCATAAGAGTAAATAGAGCACTCATTTGTTTTGCAAAGATAATCAATATTATTGCTCACATTATTGGATGAAACGTCAAATGAAAGCTCATTCAAACCCGGTATAATCTGAAGATTTTTCTGAATAGCAAGTTCTTTTAAAAGTTCATTATATTTATGAACATAATCTCTGTCCCTTGTTAAGCTTGCTTCGTGAATCAAATGTATTATTGGTGTTATGTTGTTATTTAAAAGAATCTCGATCATCTCACCATAATAAAGTGCAGCTTGCTCTGGTCCATACCAAGAAAGGCCATCTGCATCATTGCCTCCTATGTACAAGAGTACTGTTTGAGGAGAAAAATTTATTAGTGTCTGGATTTCTTGCAAGGCACAATAAATTATTTGTGAGCCATAACCTATTTCTTGAAACTCATTGACTCCATAAAATCTACTGTCGTGCATATCATCGACAAGTGAATCTCCCCAGAATATTTTTGGTATTTTAAGATTTGACATAGATATCTCTTGAGTTCTGTAAAGCTTTATGTCGTAGGTTGTAGGACAATTGCTACCATAAGAAGTTGAGGACTCTCCTATTAAATAGTTCTTCAAAAAGTTGTAAGGATAAGGTTTATATTTTTGGAAAAGGGCACCAAGCACTAGAGCGAAGAAGATTAATATAATTATCAGGAGGCTAAGAAATGCTGACTTTTTCATTATAATACTTTGTAGAAATTAATTATCCTAAATAAAAACTTTTAATGGAATTTATTATTTTATTTATTTGAGCATCTGTCAGTTGAACTGCAGAAGGCAACCAAAGTCCTTTGTTTCCAATAATTTCAGAAACTTCAAGATTCTCATTAGCGGCATATATCTTTTGCTTATTAATTGGGGGATACATAACTCGAGTACCTATTCCCCTAGTTTTTAAAAAGTCTATTAATTCAGCTCTTCGTTCGCAGATGCAGTCAATAAACCATGGAGAGGTATTATCAATATCATGATCAAATAAAGCAATTTCACTCATTCCTATTAGGCCTTTATAATATTGATTAAAAATTTCTTTCTTTCTTTTAACCCTTTGAGGCAGTTTTTTCATTTGCTCTATACCAATACATGCCTGCAATTCTGTAAATTTAAAGTTATATCCAATATGATCATGTATATCATTCCCTCCACCTGAACGACCAAAATCTTTTAATCTTCTTAAATTTAGAGCAAGATTATCATCATCGGTAATCATGGCGCCGCCCTGGCCTGTTGAAATAATTTTTGGTGCTGAGAAAGAAAAACTACCAATTTGACCTGCTCGACCAATATGCCTCTTGTCAGGATAAAATGAGCCCAACCCCTGGGCTGCATCTTCAAGGAGGATAAGACCTTTCTCCTCAGCAAGGGATTCAAACGCCTCAATACCTGCTTTAGGATAGCGTCCATTAGCGGAAACAAGAATGATTGCTTTAGTTTTTGATGTGATAGCTTGTCTAACTAATTCTATATCAAGGCACAGAGATGATAGCTCAACATCAACAAAAACAGGTTTAGCGCCAAACATTTTTACAGAGTTGGGTGTAGCTATCATTGTATAATTAGGGATGATTACCTCATCTCCAGCAACTATCCCTGCTGCTAATGCAGCTAAAGTTAAGCTAATAGTGCCATTATTGACAACAACACAATGTTTAGACCCTGTGTATTCAGCAATCATTCTTTCAAACTCTTCTGTTCGCTTAAACTCAGTAATGAAGCCATCTTCATCCATATAATCACAGATTGCTTTTTTTTCTTCTTCACCAAATAGTGGGCGCATTTGCATGATAAATTCACTCAAAATTATTCACCCTCGTTATTTATCAAGGTTAGATTACTTTCGTGAGGAGGGAAAGACATCCCTCTCATAAAAGTATTTTTTTGTTTAACTGACCATTTATTATTAATTTCTCCGTTGAATGGAAGTTTGTTGGGATAATAATTACTCATTAAGAAATAGTCTCCTTATATAGAGATTCTAATTTAAGGATTTCCTTATAATCACGCTCTCCAATAATATGAGAAGGAATGCCAGCGTTTAAACTCCATGCTCGCAAAGATTCTTTAACCAATGATTGAGCCCCTACTGCTGCACCAACATGAAAAACAACATTGGGCATAACAGTAGTATTTGCCCCAACTATAGAATGATTGCCTATGATAATAGAGCCAATTTCAAAGTTCCCTTTATATTTTTTAGGCACTAGAGGCCCTGCTATACCAGACCAGTAGTCATCACTTCCTGCAGAAAGGACCACATTGGGAGCCAAAGTAGAAAATGATCCCATTGAAACAGAAGCTTGAGTTCCACCAATAATTTTACAGCCTGATGCAATATGAACATGATCACTTATCTCAAGAGCGGTTGAGATATAAGTAAAATCATCAATAATTACATTATCAGATATAGAAACTAACTCTGGATATCTGATCCTAACAGTTTTTCCAATGATTACATTTGTACCGCATTTTTTTAACGCAGATCTATCAAAAAAAATATTCTCAGACATGGTAGATCATATTTAAAACTTAGTTTTATCTGTTTCTACATCAATAAATGGGCCGTTTTTACTTTCAATAACTTGAGTATCATCCTCAAGTATTTCGTAACCATGGCCTCCGTAGGCAAAAACTGCCATCTCACCTTCCTTAAGATCAAAGGTATCAAGCATATCAAGATTTTCTGTATATACAGTCACACGCATACTACCTTTGCGCATATAAACACATTCCTGTGTTCGCTTTGCAACTCGATCAAAATCCTTATGCACATGCTTATCAAGAATCTTTCCCTTGTCGTACCACCAAGAACCTACTTGAACAAACATATCATCGGGGGTGAGAAAATTAAGACCTTTGACCCAGTCTTCTTCTCTGTAGATAATAGCTAGTATTTGCCCTTCATACTTAATTTTTTGCATTTTATAATCTCCTATCTCTTTCTGAGAGTATTGGGTCAGTTGTTGGCCATACTATATTAATCCTAGGATCATTCCAAGCCACTGTGAATTGGTCATCTACGTCTGCATAATCCCCATCATAAGCAAGCTTGTAATGATATGTTGCGTTATCACTCGTGACATAAAAAGCATTTCCAACTCCTGGAGGTAAAAGAATCATCTCTCGATTACTTCCGCCTAAGTTAAAAGCTTCCCACTCCAAAAAAGTCTCTGAATTTTTACGCATATCAACTGCAACCTGAAAAATATATCCTGATACGCATGAAACAAATTTCCATGACTTATGATCTCCGTGAATACCTCGCAAAACATTATTTTTTGAAATAGAAAATTTATCATGCTTAAACTTAAGATTGCATGGAAGGAGTTTGTCTAATCCATTTGAACTATATGAAGTCCATATTGAGCCCCTACTTTCTTCAAAGATTGATGGAGCAATGATTTTCAGACCATTTATTTTAGTTGATTCCGCTATATTAAATTCGATAGCCATTACTCTCCACCAAATGAATCATGTGCTAAATCATATTTCACCATTTCAGAAACTAACTCCTTTAAAGGAGTTTTGGCAATCCAGCCTAGCTCTTTCGCAGCCTTTGACGGATCACCATGCAGTAATTCCACTTCAGTTGGCCGAAAATGTCTGGGATCAATGCTGACCAAAACCTTACCTGTTTTAGAGTCCTTGGCAACCTCTTCAAGACCCCGCCCATGCCACTCCAAGCTAAAACCCACCTCCTGAAATGCTAAATTCACAAAATCTCGCACTGTATATGTTTTGCCAGTTGCAATTACATAATCCCTTGGCTCATCTTGTTGCAACATTAACCACATTGCTTCAACATAATCCTTAGCATGCCCCCAATCTCTTTTAGCATCCAAATTTCCCAAAGTAAGGATTTCTTGCCTACCTTGATGTATTCTAGCTGCAGCCTTAGTAATTTTTTTTGTTACAAACGTCTCTCCGCGCCGAGGAGACTCATGATTAAAAAGAATCCCATTGCAGGCAAACATATTATAAGATTCCCTATAATTCACCGTAACCCAGTATGCATATAATTTAGCTGCACCGTATGGTGATTTTGGATAAAAGGGTGTCGTTTCACTCTGGGGTTCTGTTCCTGGTAGTCCACCAAAAAGTTCAGAAGTAGACGCTTGATAAAATCGGCAATTAACTTTTGAGTCCCTTATGGCATCAAGCAGCCTTACTGTTCCTATGCCAGTTACCTCAGCGGTATATTCTGGAACCTCAAAAGAAACACCTACGTGAGATTGAGCTGCTAGATTATATATTTCAGTTGGTGATATTTCTGCAATCAGTCTGTGTAGATTGCTTGAGTCAGATAAATCACCATGGTAAGTTTGAAGGTTTTTGTGTTTCAGGATATGTTCTATTCTGGCTGTAGTAAATACTGAGGAGCGCCTTATTATCGCATGAACTTCATAACCTTTTTCTAGTAATAATTCGGCTAGATACGATCCATCTTGACCGGTAATGCCAGAAAGAAAGGCAACATTTTTTTTCTTCATTTTTTCTTAAAAATTTTATTTAAACTTAAATGCTGATAATCAATATTAGCAAATAAATCTAATATGTTCGCTTTATAAAAAACATAGCGGCTTATTAAAATTGCAAATAGTGCAAGCATACCTCCAAGCAACGCACCCAAAATACAAATGAAAGCTCGACTTGGTTTAGATTTAACTTCTGGAATCAAAGGGGGATCAATTGTAGTCAAAGCATATTCAAGATTAACCTTTGCCAGCATCATATCCTGTGTTTTTTGTTGTATAACCTCATAAAGTAAAGTTCTTAACTCAGCATAAGGAGTTATCATGATTTGCTCGTTCAGAAAATCAATCGAATTCTGAGCTTCTTGAATCTTCATATTAGCGACCATCGCATTTGTTTCTCTTACAATCATCAGCGCCCATTCCTGAGCAATAACTGGAGAGATATGCTCTACAGATACTGTTACAAAATTGGTTTTTTTATCTTCTGAAACATTTACTATTTCAATAAATTTTTTGTGAGCCTCTTGTGTTGAAGGTACCTGTTGGTATGGAGAGGTATAATTCCTAACCCAGGTTTTATTTTTAGAATCATATAATTTATCATCAAAGATAATTTGCTTAGTATTGATATTCCATTTTTTTACTGCCATCAAGTTCGGGAGAAATGATTCTGTGCGAATCAATTGACCTACTAATTTTTTTGAGCTCATAAATGCAATTGCAACCTTAACTTCACCGCTATCACCTGGCAAGCTAATACCAGCCAATGAAGCTAAGCCGCCATATTGGTTTGACAGACCTGAAGAATTATCTGCGGAGGTTGGGGTTAATACAGAGTGGGCAGTGTAAATATTAGTTAGACTCAAGGCATACATAATAGAAATAATTGAAAAACAACTTACTACAGCGAGAATAAATATTTTGTTAATCCACAAAATATTAAATAATTCATTTAAATCTATCTCATCAACATAATTTTCTTTGGGATTAAAATCGCTCATTGGTTAACTTATTATTTTAATATTATATAATTCTGTATCAGCAACCACATTTCTTCCTAACAATTTATAGAGAAATTGCACTCTATTTTCAGAAGAAAAACCTAATACCTTTACTATATTACCCTGCAAGGGACCATGCAGGAGCTGAACTTCGGAATTTAATTTTGGTTTTATGGTGAGTGGGCTGTGCTCGTAAGACCGAATAAGTTTTTTAATTTCTGAAACGGTTCTATCTTTTAGATAGGGGTATGTGCTGCCAGATTTAACGACATATTTTAAACCTTTTGTATACTGTAAAGAGTGCATTTGGTCTGCATTAAATTGAACAAAGGCATATCCTGGAAATAAATTCATAGTTTTGATCTTACTATTTTTCAAAACTAAAATTTTTGGAATAAAGAAACTTAGGTTTTGATTTGATAGATTTTGAATTAATCTTAACTCATCGCTTACCTTGTAATTAATTACAATCCATCTAATGTCTTCATGCATAACACTTTTTTTTCTTTAAATAGCTACCGCAGGGAATTTATAAACTAAAACCCCAAGATATGGTTATCAATCATTCAACAAACACTATAATTTGAAGGAATATTATTAGGATGATTATAACTAATCTAGAGGCTATTGCATGAAGTATTCACTTTAGAATTAGAATTAATAAATTTTGCTACTTGCTGAGCACCTTCTCTTCAATTTGATATGTCTCTAAACCTTTTGCTTTATGAAGGTATAGTGCATAAATATATACAAATAGCTCTCTCCATCTTCCCATATATGATATCAACAACTTGATTATGTAACCCACGCTAATATCACCTGTTAATTCATGCCTTTCTAATTTGTAAAGAAATTTCTTTAACTTTTTCATATCTTCATGATCGTAGGCAATATATCTACAACGTTTTGAAATAGCAGCGTGATGAAACATATTCTTTATTATTGCATCTCTAAAAACTACATTTGGCATAACGATAACTGCACAACCTTTGGTTGGGATATCACTCTCCTCGCAAGACTTTTCTATTACTTTTCCTTTAAGTAGGAATGAATATGAATAGGAATTATTTTTCGTTATAAGAAATCTTACAGACTTTAAATTTGGGTAAGCATTAGATTGCCTCAAAAATTTTGAAAATCTATCTAAAAGAGTCTGGTCTATTTCAATTTTTGATTCTCGACTAGCATAAAATTCTATCCGATGCGCTACAGATTCCTTGTAAGTATCAATGGTTTTAAGTTTGTCATCAAAAGACTCTTCACTCGCTGGAGAAAAACCCCTGTCACTTGTCCATGATGATCCTGGTAACATTATTTCCAGGCCCCAAGCTAGATTTTTATAATTCTCTAAAATATAATTTCTTAACTCAATAGGGTCAGAAATATATTGATTAAATTTATAGGTATCGTCGGTCAGATGACAGTGATTAGAGGCAAATGGAACAGCAAATCTTGGCTGCACGTTATCCATAAATAGTTTAAATGATTTGAAATAATGCTCTCGATCATCGTTTGTATATTGTTTATCAGAAGGAATTTCAAAGCATATTCTAGCATTAGCGGATGAATGAGATCTCAATGCAAAATCAATAGGACCATGCTTATTAACGATAGCTTGAAGTGGCCAACCTGCTATCTTTGCATCGTTTGCATTTAATATCGTGGTGCCGCCTGCCTCTATAATAATTGCGCTGTCTGTAAGAAAAAGACCGAAATTATAAAAAGTTATTTTAATATCTCCAACTGAGGTAGATTTAGAATGAGATAGGTTGGTTATGCTTGAAATCCCAATAGATTTTAGATCTCTTTTGGAGCGAGGGTTTGGATCATTGCAGGAAATAACAGGGCTATCTTTAAAAAATTTTTTTAATGTTGGGCCGTGCCAATGGTCCCAATGTATATGACTTATCAAAACAGCATCAACATTTTTAATTTCACTTTCATCAAATACTGGTTTGGGGAAATTCCACCAAGAGCTCCAATAACAAGATCCAATCAACCAAGGATCTATGATAATTGAGGCGGAATCTGTTTTAACAAAAAGACATGCATGAGAAAGAACTTTAATTTCTGTGCTCATATGTAATATTAAATCCTCAAGTAAATTATTGCTATAGGCCTTTGACAGCTGCCAATGAAACCAAGGATTGATATATCACCTGAGTAACCTCGGTCCATAGAGATAAGTTGTCTTTGTAAGAGGCCTTAAGGGGTACAACCAAGGTATCTCCAGGTGCAAATTCTGGCATAGACCTTCCAAATGAAAATAGACTTTTGTTTAAAACAACAACGGATCCATTTCCCTTTATTATATATATGTCCTCAGCATTTGCTCTTGGGGTGAAACCGCCAGCATTATTAATGTAATCCTCAGTTCTGAAGGATGATGTGAAGCTCATTGTTGTAGGCTTGTTTACCTCCCCGATGACCGTGACTGTACTAATATTTGAAGGAATATATAGAGAATCTCCACCCTCTAGCAAAATGTCAGAATTACTATCTCCACTTAAAATTTCTTCCAGATCTATCACAAGCCTTCCATCAGTTTTAACAGATTCAAGCAGTGTTGCAACAGCATTGACTTCCGCTATGCTTGAAGAAGAGGTTTCTTCTGTAAGAAGTTGGCTTGAGTATACCTGACGAATTTGGCGCGCATATTCAATAGCACGCAACTTTTCATTTGCCGCTATTGATTCTCTAGTAAAATATGAGCCTTGCGGAAAGGATCTATCAAGAAGCCCCCCTGCCCTCTGAATAATCTCTGATAACTTATCACCATCATTAATGATGTAGTTACCTGGAAACCTTACCGCACCAGTAATTTCTACATTATTAACCTCGCTCCATTTGGAGTTCTCTCTTACGGTAATATGATCTCTACTTTTCAAAGCAAAATTAGTAGATTTGTCAGTGAGAGAGTTTTCAAGAAAAACAGGTACTACGCCGTCGGGACTAGCTTTTAGTCGACGAACTTCAACAGCTTCGAGATAAGCAGAATCAAGAGTCCCACCAGCTGCATTGATTAAATCGTTAAGAGTAGCTTTTTCAAAAAGTGGGTAAACTCCAGGAAAGTGAACACCGCCAGAGATTGAAACAAGTTGTCTCTGCTCATTTATACCTGATTGATTCTTTAGTTTTTCAATAATTGGTTTTAATAGCTCTTGTCTAGAGTTGACATACTCAGAACTCTCTTCTCTTTGATCTAATTCTTTGTCCGCTTTGGACATAGCAGAAAAATTATTATCTTTTTGAGCAAAATTTTTGTTTGGCATTGGATATTCTAAAGCAGATCGATTGTAGTCTTCTTCATTGAATCGAGATACAGATTCAAATTGAGATAATTCTCCATTTACATCATCACTAATATTATATTCTTTTGAAAAAATTAGAATTTGATCAAATTCATATAAAACAGGGTCATATGCTGAACCTTGGTTATTTACAAGTTCTGATATAGAAAAACTATGAGTTGATATTTCTCGTATGGCATTTTTATTTCTAACAATAAGGCTAAAATTAAGGTCCGCATTTTGATGTAAATCTCTTCTTATATTAGAAAGAACTTCAGATACCCTCATTCCTTCCTTCCATCCATAGTTACCTGGTCTATTTAAAGCACCGATCAACTGGATGCTGTTAAATAATTCTTCTCCTGAAATTTGTATGTTTAACTCATCTGCATTTTGCATTATCACATTCATATCTGAGTCAGTGAGAATATTAATATTCTTAACTTGGGAAACATCTATGATACTGGCATTGCTTGTAAGCGTGGCAGTATAAAAAGCTGCTTCTGTATACCCACCCGCCATACTTATAGCGTCTTTAACTGTTGTTTCATCATTAATCTCATACATCATGGGACGTTTAACTTCGCCATGAACCTTCACTAAGCCAGAATATGATGGAACAAAAACAACATCTCCAGATTTCAAGCGAATATCTTTTGATGAGTCTCCTCTCATTAATAAATCATACGCATCAAAAGTAGCAATTAACTCGCCACTTCTGAGAACTTGAATTTTTCTCAAGGAGCCTATATCCGTTATGCCGCCTGCTTGATAAATAGCCTGAGTAATAGTCGATAGTCCGCTGAGGGAATATGCACCCGGAACTTTAATCTCACCCGCCATGAAAATATTCATAGCTTTTAACTTACCCATAGAAACGAAAGCTTCAACACCAATAAACTTATTAGTGACAGTCTTCTGTATTAGATTTGCTGCATCATCAAAAGATAAGCCTGATATCTGTATTGGTCCAATTTGGGGAAAGTTGATTGCACCATTTCTTTCAACTTGAAGTTTCAAAGATCGATTATCTGTTCCAAATAAGTAAATAACTATCTGATCTCCAACGCCAAGCCTGTAATTGGGCGGTACGGGAGCATCGTCAGTGGGAGCAAAAGTTGAAATTTTCTTTTTAAATAAATCTAATCCATAACGTTTGAGCTGGACTTCTCTAGAATTTTCTTGAAAATAATCGTCAGGCTTAATTTCTTGATTACCCAATTTACCATCTGGAGATTGGGGAATATTTTCTTGGGTATATTGTTCTAATTGAAATCCAGGAGAACCCAACTGATTTTCAAGTTGGAACTCAGAATCAATAAGATCATCGCCAAGTTTTATGCCATATTGTCTTGCCATTGCCTTTCGTTGATCTTCTGGCATAGACTTTATTGCATTAAGCATCTCTGGAGAAACTCCACCAGGAATAGATTGCGCGGATAAAGTAGATGACAAAATTAGAGTCACAACCAGTAATTGCTTTGGAAAATTTCTTAATGTTTTCATATAGTTTTGTATATTAGGTTGATATGTTTTGATATGCAAAGAATATTGACTAAAGCATAATTAAACTTCATCTCATTGGGCGATTGAGACTAGTGAGATTTAACTTGTATTTTGTAAGTCACTATAGCTTTGTATTTATAAGTATTTGAATATATACTCGATTTATATTTAAAACCATTTTGAAAAAGGTGCATCATGCCAAAGATAAGAAATACATTTAACATAGCTTTAACAACTCTAATTGGTACGTTTAGCTACTTTGTTTCTGCTCAAGATCAAGATGCTCCAGAATCAGAAAAAGAAAAACCTGACGTTGGTCAATCATCAAGCCTTCTAGGCCCTGCGGCTATTGCTGCAGCTATTGCAGTCGCTATAGATGCTGCTGATGATGATGATTCGAATACTCCAGCAGTTCTGAGTCCAGCTCCGGCACCCGCTCCGACAACCCCGACACCTTCACCGACTACCGCACCAACACCTGCACCAACTACCGCGCCTGCACCAACGCCTGCACCAACTACCGCACCTGCACCGACTCCTGCACCGACTCCTGCACCGACTCCTGCACCTACAACAGCACCAGCACCCTCTCCAGCTGATAGCGCTGATAGCTCTGGGTCATCAGGTTCAAGCTCAAGTAGCTCTAGCAGCTCAAGTAGCTCTAGCAGCTCAAGTAGCTCTAGTTCAGGCAGCTAATTTATTAGAATAAATTTTAATGTAAGCTGAAAGTAATTAAGGGCTTATAATCTATTCTTATGAATAAATTATTCCTTTTTATTCTTGTCACATACCCTATTTATGCATCCACCGCATATTACGTGAGACCTGGTTACGTCGAATTTAATAGCACATTAAATTCCGTAGGCCATACAGGTTTAATCCATATACCGAGTGCTGAGATACAGGATGAAGGCAGTGTTACAGCCTCAGTTGGAAATTCAAGTCTTAATAAATTTGTATCTATTATTGCAACTCCCTTTAGCTGGTTTGAGGCTAGTTTTTACTATCACAGGCCAAGAGATTCATATTATATAAAGCAAGGTAACTACCTCGATAAAGGTTTTAATATAAAAGTTTCACAAAAATATAATAATTTCTTCCTTGCGGTAGGATTAGACGATATTGGTGGCACAGGTTTTTTTAGAAAAGAATATGTGGTTGCAACCTATAACAAATACTCTTATAAAGTTACTATTGGAATAGGGACAGGAGAGATGAGCGGTCACCATCCCTACCAAAATCCGATTAAAAATCTTAGGTCTAGACCAAATCCATTCTATTACGGAGATGAAGGTGGAGGTGGGGTTGGTGGAGAATTAGCTTTAAATACTTATTTTAGAGGTCCAATTGGATTTTTTGGAGGAATTGAATATCCAATTTCTAAAATTCCAGGGTTAACATTAAAGCTAGAATCAAATCCATATAATTACCAATCATTTCTTGCTGGTGGTGATAAAATTTACAAATCAACGAGATCAAGAAAAAAAAATAAGAATTATAACTTCGGCCTTAGTTATAACTTTTATGATGATTACTCTATTTCTTTGGCTCAAATAAAAGGTAATGGGTTTGATCTTAGATTTTCAAAGAAATTTGATTTTAATTCTAAAAGACCTGATGTTCAGCCAAAACCAGTAAATCTTGTCAGCAAGACAAAAAATACTAAATTAGCCTTTTATCAAAATTTGTTAAGAAATCTTGAAAAGGATAAATTATATTTACAGTCTGCTGAATTAAATTCATCCGATTTAAAAGTAGCGATTGTAAACAATAAATATAATAATCCTATAGATGTATTTGATCACACAAATATGGTTGTAAAAGAACTCTCAAAACTTCAAGATTTAGAAATAAAAAATTTAACAGTTTCAAATGTTTACTCGGGAATAGAGATGGGCAAAATGACTGCAAGAACTAAAAATTTATTAAATCCAGTTCTAAGAGGCAAGGCTAAATTTAGCGAATCATCAGATGACTATAAAAAAAATGAATTTCAAACAATCTTTAATTTTCCCGAGCTGTATTACAAAATACAGCCTGGATTTATATACAGATATGCTGATCCTGCTAGGTTTTTTGCTGGTGGCCTAGATGCTCAAGTTGAATCTGAAGTTAAACTTTCACCAAACACCTTTTTAACAAGCACAGTCTCTTACCAGGTATGGAATTCCTTTGAAAGATTAAGAGATTTTCCTGATTCACCCTATCTTCCTCATGTAAGAACTGATTATGTTAAATATGTTAATCAAAGACCTGATCTTTATTTAAATGCAGTCCAGCTGCATAGCATCTTCAAGGTCTCAAGCAGCCAATATGTAAAGTTCACTGGTGGAATGTATGAAATGATGTTTGGTGGAGTTGGAGCAGAATATTACTGGAAACCGTTTGATAAAAATTTATCCATAGGGCTTAATCTTTATAAAGTTAAACAACGTGATTTTAAGCAGCTATTTAAGTTTAATGCCTATCAAACTGAAACTGGCCATGCAAATATCTTATATTTCCACAGTAAATCTGAGGTGATGGTCAACTTAAGCTTGGGTAAATACCTTGCTGGCGATAAAGGCTATACGCTGGATTTATCTAGAAAATTTAAATCAGGCTTGTCTATCGGCGCGTATTTCACACGTACCAATATTTCAAAAAGAACATATGGGGAAGGATCTTTTGATAAAGGTTTTTACTTTAAGGTCCCTTTTACATTTTTTTCAAAGGATAATAACAGCGGCTTTACAAATATATTAATACAACCTTTAACAAGAGATGGTGGTGCAAAATTGAAAAGCTCCAACCCATTAATAGATTCAATATTTGGTGGATCAGAATATGAATATATTTATAGTAATTACTAATTCTGTAAAAAATTTAATGAGTTGTATTTCTATTCTTCCAAAGTGAAATTGGGGTCAATAACAATATCTTAATATCAAGATATAAGCTCCAATTATTTATATAATCTAAATCCTTAGTTAATTTTTCCTGCATTAAGCTAATTGAATTTGTCTTTGCTCGAGAGGATATTTGAGCCAATCCAGTAAGGCCAGGTTTAACTTGATGTCTGGTTAAAAATTTTAGTATTTTTTCAGAATAATAATCTGTATCGGTAAGAATATGAGGTCTAGGCCCAACTAATGTCATTTCGCCTTTAATTACATTAATTAGTTGAGGGAATTCATCAAAAGAAGATTTGCGCATAATCCTCCCAATCAATGTGACTCGCTCATCATTATCAGTAACCTGTTTATCTGATAGATCAGAGCCAGCAACCATAGATCGGAATTTAATCATTTTAAATTCCTTTCCAAATTGACCAATTCTTGATTGAGTAAAAAAGATAGGGCCATTATCAGAAATTTTTATGGCCATAGCTACAAATATTGTAATTGGTAAGAGGAGAAATAATATTAGTAAAGCTCCCACAACATCTAAGGAGCGCTTAAGTAAATACTGGTTAGTATCGAGATTAACTGGCGAAGCATTAAGTCTTACAGGCTGAACTGAAAATGCACTGACGCTTTCGCTAAAAATAGTCTCAGGTAAAACCCAGTAGAGCTCAAAAGCATAGATAGATAGTGATTTAATTATAGGCTCCAAAGCATTTAAATTTTTAGGATCGATATAAATGTATACAGCCTCAACCTTCATCTCGATTGCATAATCTATTAGTTCATCTATTTCAGTGACCTTGTATTGCTTCACAGATCTTTCTGAGTCAGATAAGAGATTTTGTATTTTATGGTTTCTTATATTACCAACATTGGTTATTAAAATAATATGTGAATTTTCAATTGGCCTAATAAGATGATAGATATACTTCCCTAGAGTCATGAGTATTACGTTTAGAACAAGAATTAAGGCAAGAAATTTTATAAAATCAATCCTTTGAATAATCTCAGTTGTGTTGGTTACAAAGGCAATAAAAACCATTGAAAATGCTAACAATAAAACAGAAAATATAATCCTAAAAAGTAAAGAGCTATATGAAAAATAGCTAATAGATGACGTTCTTAAAAGAGCATTAATATAAAAAAATATCAATATTGATAATAATAAAAATAGTCCATTAAAAAAAGAATATACAAGCTCATGTATATATGGAATTAAAAAATGAGATATAGATAGGACTATAATATATATAAAATTGAGGGCGACTGCATGAAATGATGAAGATCCTTTTGCTTTAATTTCAGACATAAAATTGTTCATTGCAAAACTTTTAAAAGAGTTTACTAGGGAGCATATAAGCAAATTCTAACATTGGATAGTGGCTATAGAATATAGATTAATTTGCAGTAAGAATTTTATGAATATCTTCTTCGAGGTTTATCTTGGGCATTTCAATAATTCTACCTATTGCTTTTTGATTTCTTAAAAAAATAAATGTTGGGGTTTTTTTAATTTTAAAACGTTCCGCTCTATTATGAGGCTCTTTCTTTTTGGAATTCAAAGCAATTAAATTAATTTGATTCTCTTGAACATCTAATTTATCAAGCAGGCGTAGAAGACGAGGAACCTCTCTCTGACTATCGTGACACCAAGTGCCAAAAAGAACATAGATTTCTATATCGCGAAATAACGCAGGATCCAACAAGTTTCCAGGTTCGTATTCCTCATAATTATCCTGAAAACCTTCGTGGTTCTCAAATAAGGTTTTAATTGAAATATCACCAACAGCATAAGAGTTCATCGGATAGGTTTCTGATTCACAGCTATACGTAAATAAAGATAAAAAAAATAATTGGTAGATTTTCTTCATGCGGCTGCCAAGATTATCAAAATATAAGAGTTGTTAATTATTCTTCTATTAACTCAAAATCAAATTTACTCACTCCGCATTCAGGGCAGACCCATTCATCTGGTATATCTTCCCATTTAGTACCAGCTGGAATACCATCCTCCGGATCACCAAACTCTTCGTCATATATGTAGCCACATATAACACATTCATATTTTTGAAATTCCACTAGGAGACCTCCTCCATCACTGACTTAATTTTCTCATGCTCATCCCTTCCAAGGGAGTGACTAAAAAGCATGTATGCCGCTATGCAGTAACTGACGATAGGAACAAAAGTATA